>Ga0256834_1001716_pt1 | contig 14478 bp, 5 predicted proteins | sample 4281140metaG_FD_190536 | JGI IMG/M metagenome (GOLD analysis project Ga0256834, IMG submission 190536) | Hydrothermal vent microbial communities from East Pacific Rise, Pacific Ocean - 4281-140 | ecosystem: Environmental > Aquatic > Marine > Hydrothermal vents | place: Pacific Ocean: East Pacific...
CGGAACAGTTACTTATCAAAATATCGATTATACCGATGTTTCCGACGACACCGACCCCAATGCACCCGCCAATGATGATGATCCAACGCTGACATTCATCGCTCAAAGACCCGAAATAACCTTATTGAAAGACGATCAACTGGATTATACGCCACACAATCTGGCACCGGGCGATGTTATTACATACAATATTACCGTAACCAATACGGGTAATGTTACCCTTACCAATATAACCGTAACCGATTCTAACGCTAATATAATTTCCGGTTCACCCATAGCCTCTTTGGCGCCGGGCGATTCTGCCAACGTAACCGCTACACACACCGTTACCCAACAAGATATCGATTCGGGGCAAATCATGAACTCGGCTACCGGAAGCACCTCATACAACGGAGGTAATGTAACCGATTTATCCGACGATGCCGATCCTAATTCTCCCGGAGGCGACGACGATCCGACCATAACATTTATCGGACAAAATACCGCTTTGGAAGTTACCAAAGACGACCAACTGGCTTATACACCGCAAAATCTTTCGGTCGGTGATGTAGTTACTTACCTCATTACCATAAAAAACATAGGTAACGTAACATTGAACAACATTCACGTAACCGACAACAATGCCAATATCCAAGGCAATACACTTATAGCAAGTCTCGACCCCGGACAAATTGCCACACTTACGGCAACCCATACGGTTACACAAGCCGATATCGATGCCGGTCAAATTGTCAATACAGCAGTAGCAACAGTCAATTTGGGAGGTGTGCAAATTACCGACTTATCCGATGATACCGATGTAAGTTCACCTTCGGGTAATGATGATCCTACCATAACGCATATCCGACAATTACCGGAAATAACGGTAACCAAAGACGACCATTTGCCTTACACGGCTCAAAACCTTTCGGTTGGCGACGTAATCAGTTACCAAATAGAAGTAACCAATACGGGCAATGTAACCTTACCGGTTATCAATTTGGTCGATAATAATGCCAATATCATAAGTGGTACACCTATTCAAAATTTGGCACCCGGCAGCACTGCTTTGGTTAATGCCACCCATACGGTAACACAAGCCGATATCAATGCCGGAAAAGTTGAAAACTCAGCTGTCGCTTCTTCCGAATTTAACGGACTGACTTATACCGATGTATCAGACGACACCGACCCCGATTCTCCTACCGGAGATGACGATAATACCATTACGCATATTATTCAAAATCCGTCCATAGTCGTTACCAAAGACGACGGCTTGTCATACTTATCTCAAAACCTTCATGTTGGAGACATAATAACCTATACTATAACCGTTACCAACAACGGAAATGTCGATTTGCATAACATCAGAGTACTTGATGACAACGCTTCAATTTCAGGATTAAATATTATCCCTAATCTAAGTGTCGGACAAAGTGCCAGTTTGACAGCCACACATACCGTAACATTGGAAGACATCAATAACGGACAAGTAAGCAATTCGGCAACAGCCAGTTGTAGTTTTGCAGGACAAATAGTCTCCGATATTTCGGATGATACCGACATCGATTCGCCCGCCGGAAACGATGACCCCACCATTACGCATATCGTGCAAGCTCCTTCATTGACCGTTTTAAAAGACGACAATCTCGATTATACCGATCATAACCTGCATGTCGGAGACATTATTACTTATCAAATAACGGTTATTAATACCGGAAATGTAACACTTCAAAACATAACTATAACCGACAACAACGCTGATATTATTTCGGGCAACCCCATAGCTTCACTCGATCCGGGCAGTTCCGATAATATAATTGCCAATCATACAATTACACAAGCCGATATCGATGCCGGATTTGTCAGTAACCAAGCTGTCGCCACGTGCGATTTTAACGGTAACAACATTACCGATTTGTCCGATGATACGGATACGGCTTCCCCCACTGGCGATAACGACCCGACCATAACCCACTTGAGTCAAATTCCGGATATAACCGTAACCAAAGATGATCAAATGGATTACTCGGAGCAACACCTCAACGTCGGTGATGTTATCGATTATGTAATTGTAGTAAAAAATACCGGAAATGTTACGCTAAACAATATTATCGTTACCGATACCAACGCAAACATTCAAGGCAGTAACGTAATAAATACTTTGGCACCCGGCGAAATAGCAACTATTCATGCAACACATACCATTAATCAAAATGAAATAAACGCCGGTGTTATTTACAATTCGGCAACCGCACAGGTAAACTATAACACACTGAGTATCTCGGATCTGTCCGACGATACCGATTTGTTATCACCTTCGGGCGATGACGATCCAACCATAACCCACTTATACCGTTATGCCGGAATCGAATTGACCAAAGACGACCAACTGGCTTATACTCCTCAAAACCTGCAAGTAGGTGATATGATAACCTATCACATCAATGTTACCAATACAGGTAATGTTACGCTGCCTCTGGTAACGGTATCGGACAACAATGCCAATATCATCAGCGGAAACCCCATTGTTGATCTATTCCCCGGTGTAACAGCCATTGTTACGGCACAACACATGGTAACACAAGCCGACATCGATGCCGGTGAAATTATCAACAGTGCTACAGCCACCACTTCATTTAACGGACAAAACTTTGCAGATATATCCGATGATACCGACCCCGATGCTCCTTCGGGAGTCGATGATCCTACCGTTACCCATTTGGTGCAAAATCCTTTGTTTGAAATAACAAAAGACGACGGATTGCCATACAACGCCCAAAATATTGCCGTAGGTGATGTCATCAATTATCTGATAAACGTAACCAATACCGGAAATGTTACCTTGCATAATATTGAAATCTCCGATGACAATGCTACTATATTGGGAAGTCAAATTATAACGGACCTAAACGTAGGTCAAACCGTTAGTATCAATGCCAATCATACGGTAACACAAGCCGATATCGATGCCGGAATTATCAGTAACTCGGCTACGGGAAATACCTTGTTTAACGGTAACAATTTAAGTGATATTTCCGACGATGAAGATGTCAATTCGCCTCCGGGAGACGACGATCCTACTTTGACGCATATCAATCAAAGAGCCGAACTTACGGTCTTAAAAGACGATAACCTTCCTTATACCGAGCAAAACCTGTCGGTAGGTGATGTCATTGTTTACACCATAACCGTTACCAATACCGGCAATGTTACTTTGCAAAATATAGAAGTTACCGATGCCAATGCCACTATTACATCAGGAACCCCTATATTGCAATTAAATCCGGGCGAATCGGTCATGTTATCGGCTACACATACCATAACACAAGCCGATATCGATGCCGGACAAGTTGTTAATTCGGCTATTGCCACTACATCATTTAACGGTACAGGCGTATCCGACACTTCCGATGATGCAGATATTGCTTCACCTTCGGGCAACAATGACCCTACCGTAACTCATTTGGTACAAACTCCGGGTATTAGCATAACCAAAGACGACCAACTGGCATATACACCCCAAAACTTAAATGCCGGCGATATTATAACCTATCAATTGACCGTTACCAACACAGGAAACGTTACCTTACAAAACATAGTAGTGTCTGACTCCAATGCCAATATAACCGGTAACAGTTTGATTACCTCATTGGCACCCGGCGAAAGTGTTACTATTGAAGCCGAACACCATGTAACCCAAGATGATGTAAATGCCGGACAAGTTATCAATTCGGCAACGGCAAACGTTCAATACGGAGGCATCAATATAACCGACGTGTCCAATGACCCCGACCCCGCTTCACCTCTGACTGACGACGACCCGACCATAACTTATATTCAACAAAATCCGTCAATAGTCGTTACCAAAGACGACCAGTTGCCCTACACACCGCAAAACATGTCTGTGGGTGACGTTATCACTTATCAAATAGTGGTGCAAAACACCGGTAACGTTACTTTCGATTTGGTAACCGTAACCGATAACAATGCCAATATTATCAGTGGCAATCCCGTTACCGATTTAACTCCGGGAAATAGTGCCGTTATTACCGCTACCCACACCATAACTCAAACAGACTTGGACTTGGGTATGGTTAGTAATTCGGCTACTGCAAGCGCCGAGTTTAACAATCATACTTATACCGACCTTTCGGACGACACCGATGTCGATTCGCCGGTTGGTCCCGACGATGCTACCGTAACTTATTTGGTTCAAAATCCCGTTTTGGAACTTACCAAAGACGACCAACTGGCATATACGGCACAAAACTTGGCTGTTGGAGATTTTATTTTCTACAATATTTATGTAACCAATGCCGGTAACGTAACCCTTACCAATATCATTGTTACCGACGATAATGCCACAATCAACGGCAGCAATTCAATAGCCGTTCTCAATGTAGGCGAAACCGTAACTTTACAAGCCACTCATGTGGTTACACAAGCCGACATCGACGCCGGAGTAGTTAGTAATGCGGCTCTGGGCACAACCCGTTTCAACAATGTTGATTACAGCGACATAAGCGATGACACCGACCCGTTTTCACCCGCAGGTCCCGATGATGCCACGCTTACCCATATCAATCAAAATCCGAGTATTACATTGACCAAAGACGACCAACTGGGTTATGACCCTCAAAACCTGATAGTCGGTGATGTTATAACTTACAATATTTTGGTCAGCAATACAGGAAATACCACATTGACCAATATCAATGTAACCGATAACAATGCCACCATTATTTCGGGTAACCCCATCGGTTCGTTGGCTCCGGGTTATTCGGCAACCGTAGTGGCTACTTATACCATAACCCAAGACGATATCAATAACGGTTCGGTGAGCAACTCTGCCAGTGTCGAAACCGAATTTAACGGCAACGCTATTGTTGATGTATCGGACGATACCGACCCGCAATCACCTTCAGGAACAGACGACCCTACCATTACGCATATCGCTCAAAATCCGGGTATAACGGTTCTCAAAGACGACCAACTTGACTATTCCGAACAAGCTTTGCAAGTAGGTGATGTTATCAATTATCAAATTATTGTTACCAATACCGGAAATGTCAGTTTGAACAATATTCAAATTACAGACCAAAATGCCGTAATACAAGGAGCCAATACCATTCCGTCTATGGAACCGGGCGAAAATGTTACATTGTCGGCAACTCATACGGTTACACAAGCCGATATAAATGCCGGTCAAATTGTCAATCAAGCCATGGCAAGTCTATTGTATAACGGATTATCCATTACCGACATGTCCGACGATTTAGACCCCGTTTCTCCCTCGGGAGACGATGACCCTACAATTACCCACATTGCTCAAAATCCGGAAATTACCGTTACCAAAGACGACCAATTGGCACTCATACCGCAAAACCTGCAAGTAGGTGATGCTATCAATTATCGAATTTTGGTAACCAATACCGGAAATATCAGTATAGATTTGGTAACCGTTTCCGACAACAACGCCAATATCATAAGTGGTAACCCCATAACCGATTTGTACCCCGGCAACACAGCTACCGTTATTGCCCAACATATTGTTACACAAGCCGACATCGATCAAGGGCTCATCAGTAACCAAGCAACTGCCGGTTTCAACTTTAACGGACAACAACACACCGACTTGTCCGACGACGCCGACCCCGATGCTCCGGCCGGCGACGACGACCCTACCATAACCCTGTTGTTGCAAAATCCCAGTTTTGCCATCACCAAAGACGACCAGTTGCCATATACAGCTCAAAACTTACACGTAGGAGACAACATCAATTACAATATTGTTGTAACCAACGACGGAAACGTTACCCTCAATCATATCGAAATAACCGACAACAATGCCAATATTTCGGGTGTCAATGTCATACCGACTCTATTGCCCGGCGAAAACACCACCTTAACGGCTACGCACACTGTTACCCAGTTGGATATCGATAGCGGTGAAGTTATTAATCAAGCCGAAGGTATATGTAGTTTTAATAATGCCGATGTAACCGATCTGTCCGATGATACCGATATCAATTCACCAATTGGCGACAATGACCCGACCATTACCCATTTGGTAATTACTCCCGAATTGACCGTTACCAAAGACGACCAACTCGATTATTCGGAACAAAATCTGTTGGTAGGCGACATCATTAACTATCAAATAGTGGTAACCAATACAGGAAATACAACCTTACATGACATTCAAGTAATTGATGACAATGCCGATATTATTTCGGGAGCTCCGATTTTGGTACTAAATCCGGGAGAACATGCCTTGGTAATAGCTCAACATACCGTAACGCAAGCCGATATAGATGCCGGCGAAATAATAAATTCGGCAACAGCCAGCACTACACTTAACGGCGTGGTTATATCGGACGTATCGGACGATTTGGATCCCAACTCACCTTTAAATGATGACGACCCTACGGTAACACACATCATACAAACCCCCGAACTGACCGTTACCAAAGACGACCAACTCGATTATACACCACAAGACTTGGCAGTTGGTGATGTCATAACCTATCAAATAATCATGCAAAATACCGGAAATGTTACATTTTACAACGTAACCTTGTCCGACAACAATGCCAGCATACAAGGTTCAACCAACATCACCCGACTTAACCCCGGAGAATTTGCAAGTTTTACCGCCGAACATGTGGTTACACAAGCCGATATCGACAACGGTCAAATAAGCAATACCGCTACGGCACGTGCCATATTTGACGGATTAACCATAACCGATTTATCCGACGACACCGACCAAGCTTCGCCTTCGGGTAACGACGATCCCACACTCACCTTTATCAGACAAGTGCCCGACATTGTCATAACCAAAGACGACCAACGCCCTTATGTACCTCAAAACATGTCTGTGGGTGATGTCATCAATTACGAAATATTGGTTACCAATACCGGTAATGTTACCTTCAATGTAGCCAATGTAACCGACAACAATGCCAATATAACCAACGGCAATCCCATTGTAAACCTAACCCCCGGCAATACAGCAGTCGTATTAGCTCGTCACACGGTAACACAAGCCGATCTGGATGCCGGTGTAGTCATAAACTCTGCTACGGTAGAAGCCGACTTTAACGGTGTTACCTACTCCGATATTTCGGACGATACCGACCCGGGTGCACCTATCGGTAACGATGACCCTACAAAAACTTTCTTGGTGCAAAATCCCGAAATAACCATAATGAAAGATGACGGATTGCCCTACGTAGATCAAAACTTGTTTGTAGGTGATGTAATTAACTATACCATAGTCGTAACCAATACCGGAAACGTAACCATTACCGAAGACATCAATTTGACCGACGACAATGCCGTAATGAACTCAAATGTCATCAACGGACTGGCTGTTGGCGAATCAGCTACCATAAACGCCACACACATAGTAACACAAGATGATATTGATGCCGGTAGAATTGAAAACAGCGTTGAAGGATTAACCTCTTTTGGAAATATAGACGTTTCGGATATATCTGACGACAGCGATGTCGATTCGCCTTCCGGAAGTGATGATCCGACCATAACATTCATAACACAAAGAATTGATTTTGAGCTCGTTAAAGACGACCAACTCAATTACGACCCGCAACCTTTAAGCGTTGGCGACATCATTAATTACAATATAACCTTCACCAACTTAGGAAATGTAACCCTGACAAATATCTTGATTGAAGACCAAAACGCCATTATCTTGTCCGGTAATCCCATACCTACATTGGCTCCGGGAGAATCGGCACTGATAACAGCCATGCACACGGTTACACAAGCCGATATCGATGCAGGCGAAGTCATCAATCAAGCCAGAGCCAGCACCAATTTCTTGGGAACGGTATATGACGACCTGTCCGACGATACCGATATACTTTCACCGGTTGGTAACGACGACCCGACCATAACACACATACAAAAATATTCGGGCTTATCCGTTACCAAATTGGGTGTAATTCAAACCTCCAATATGACTTGCCCCAAACCCGGCGAAAAAATTATATACACCTTTGAAGTTCGCAATACCGGCAATCAAAACATCTCCGATGTTGCCATTCAAGACCCGCAAATAACCGAACCCATTACTTATGTAAGCGGCGATATTGACGGCGACGGCAAATTGGGTCAAAACGAAATATGGATATTTAACGGTAGTATCACATTGGATCAAAGCATGGTTGATCTGGGATATTTTGACAATCAAGCTGTTGTGCACGGTATCGACCCGCAAAATATCAGTATTTCGGATATTTCGGACGACCCGACCGACCCGACCGACGATGACCTCAACAATGACGGAGACCCTGACGACAAAACCCGAACCGTTATACCGCAACATGCCGATTTAATCTTGTTAAAAGAAGGTTTCTTTAACGACGAAAACGGCGATGGTCTGGCAGATGTCGGTGAAACCATTACTTACAAATTTACCGTCAAAAACCGTTGCAACGTTACCATTAAAGATATACGTGTCGATGACCCGCTTATTCAAGTCAATCCGGCAGCTATTATTTTGGGAGCCGGTCAAGAAGATTCAACTACCTTTACCGGAACCTATATGATTACTTTGGCAGATATAGACCGTGGCTATGTATTAAATTCGGCTACCGTATCCGGTATAGATGTTAATAACAATACGGTAACCGATATATCCGACGACCCCAACGACTTCTCGGATGTCGATATCGAAAACGACGGAGAACCCGACGATCCTACCAAAGTCATGACGCCCAATATTCACATATACGAAATCTTAACCCCCAACAACGACGGTTATAACGACTTCTTCCGTATATTAGGTATCGAAAGTTTCCCCAATGCCGTAGTCAAAATTTATAACCGTTGGGGCACCCTGGTATTTGAATCATCGGGCTATAACAATACCAATAATTATTGGGACGGAACCAATCAATTTGACAAGAAAAAATTACCCGTAGGAGTGTATTATTATGTCATTGATTTGGGATTGAAAAAAGTAGAAAAGATTTACACCGGTTCGGTTTACTTAAACAGATAAATGAAGTTTAAAAAAATGAAAAAAATGCAAAAGACACACATATATATATTATTTTTCTGGGTAACATTGCTATCTGTAAAAACCCAAGCACAACAAGATCCTCAGTTTTCGCAATACATGTATAACCCTATTGAAATCAACCCCGCTTATGCCGGTACCAAAGAAGGTTTTATCATGACCGGTATGGCTCGAATGCAATGGGTAGGTATTGAAGACGCTCCACAAACCCAAAGTTTCTCGTTGCATAGTCCGGTTCATAAAAACATGGGACTGGGATTTACGGCAACCAATGACAAAGCGGGTCCGTTAAGCCAAACCATGTTTTATTGGGATTATTCCTATCAAATTGACGTAGGATTTGATTCACGCTTAAGTTTCGGACTTAAAGCAGGTTTTCATATCATCAACCTCGACTTAAACGGAATTGAAGCCTATCATCAAAATGACCCCGAAATATACAGTATCAACAATCATTTTGTACCTAATGCAGGTGTGGGGATATATTTTTATACCTATAATTACTATTTGGGGATATCGGCACCCCGTTTGCTGGAACAAAATTTCAGTCCCAATGCCAACGGACAAGCCTTATTGGTCAATCATTATTTTTTAATCGGGGGATATGTTTTCGATTTGGACGAAATTGTAAAAGTAAAACCCAGTTTTATTGTCAAATTTACCCCTAATGCTCCGCCTACTTTTGACTTTTCGACCAATATTTATTACGAACGATGGGGATTTGGGTTCAGTTACCGCCACGAAGATGCTGTTGTCGGACAACTGCAATTGTTTTTAACACAACAATTATCCGTTGGCTATTCGTATGATTATACCCTGTCCGACTTACGACACGAAAGTTCAGGTTCACACGAATTTATGTTTAGATACGACTTTTCGAAACGAACCGACCGCTGTCGCCCTGTAAAATATTTTTAACAATATATGCAACAAATTTAGAATACGGTTTTCCAATACTTCGATAAACTCATACTTTGGAAGAAGACATTGGAAACGGAAAACGGTATATATTATACCAAAACGACATACAAATTAGTCCAATCTTTCGTCTCGAAACTTCGAGACCAAAATATTTTGGACTATTGTATAAATCGATTTGGTATTATCTCAAATGCAGTGAAAAATCTAAAAAAAATGTATAGTAGTCAAAACTTTTGAAACAGCTGCCAAAAATTATTATTATTTATCTGACAATCAACTATTTAATGAAAATTTAAAATTATCAAATTATAATTACCACAACAAGCCGCTCTTATTTTATTCCTCTTGTAACAAACTACCCAAATTGTTCAATTTATTGCGATAGTCTTTCATCGAACGGCGTATCACTTCCATGGCTTCTGCTTTTCCGTAAGTATCGGTAATTTCGACATTGCTTGGATTACCGGGCAAATCTTTGTAGGTCAAAAAATAATGTTTAAGCCTGTCCACAATAATTTGAGGCAACTCCGATACATCGTTATAAATATCAAATACCGCATCGCCTTCCAAAACAGCAATTATTTTATCATCTGCTTCGTTTCCGTCAATCATACGAAAGCCGCCAATGGGCTTGGATTGCACAATAATATCGCCATGCACTATTTCCTTTTCGGTCAAAACACAAATATCCAATGGGTCTTTATCACCAACGATATCTTTTCTGCCGGTTTTTTCATTGGCATATTCGGCTACCAAAGCAGCACAATAAGTTTGCGGAATAAAACCGTAAAGTGAAGGTACTACATTGGAATATTTCTGCGGTCTGTCAATACGCAGGTAACCGCTTTCTTTATCCACTTCATATTTAACGGTATCGGTTGGCACCATTTCAATAAAAGCCATTAAACTTTCGGGCGCCTTTGGTCCGATATTAATACCATGCCAAGGATGTGATTTGTATCGTAATCCCATCAACTTGCCAATGGGATCCATAATTCTGTTTGCAGACATATCAATCATTATTTAATGGCAAAGTTATGAAAAATGCCACAAAATCAATTTATTATATGTAAAAAATAATATAAGCCGTCAAAATAAACCTATATATAAAGCTTCATTAAAAAAAAATCTGTAATTTTACCCAACAAAAACAATCATTTATGAAACTAAAACCCGGAATTGTTTACGGACAAAATTTACAAGATTTATTTACCTATGCACAAAAAAAAGGTTTTGCCATACCTGCTGTAAATGTTATTGGCTCCAATTCCATAAATGCCGCTTTGGAAACGGCACGCGATATGAAAGCACCTGTTATTATTCAATTTTCAAACGGAGGTGCATATTTCAATGCCGGCAAAGGCTTATCCAACGAAAATCAACAAGCCTCCATTGCCGGAGCCATTGCCGGAGCCAAACACATACACGATTTGGCGGAACTATACGGCGTACCCGTAATTATTCATACCGACCATGCCGCCAAAAAACTGTTACCTTGGATTGACGGCTTACTTGATGCCGGCGAAAAATTTTATCAACAATACGGCAAACCTCTGTTCAGTTCTCACATGCTCGATTTGTCGGAAGAGCCCTTGGAAGAAAATATCGAAATCAGCAAAAAATACTTGCAACGCATGAAAAAATTGGATATGCATCTCGAAATAGAGCTCGGCATAACCGGAGGCGAAGAAGACGGCGTGGATAACACCGATGTGGATAATGCCAAACTATATACCCAACCCGAAGAAGTGGCTTATGCTTTTGAAGAACTCGGCAAAATCAGTCCGTTTTTTACTATCGCCGCCTCATTTGGCAATGTACACGGTGTATATAAACCCGGCAATGTGGTTCTGCGTCCCGAAATTTTAAAAAATTCGCAAAAATATATCGAAGAAAAATATAAAACCGGCAAATTTCCCGTCAATTTTGTATTTCATGGTGGTAGTGGCTCCGAATTGCAAGATATCAAAGATGCCATAAGCTACGGGGTAATCAAAATGAACATCGATACCGATACCCAATATGCTTTTATGCAAGGAGTTCGCGACTATTTTGACAAATATAAAGATTATCTCAAATCGCAAATTGGTAACCCCGAAGGAGAAGATTTGCCCAATAAAAAATATTACGACCCCCGCAAATGGTTACGCGAAGGTGAACTTAGCTTTAAAAAACGTTTGACACAAGCTTTTAAAGACTTAAACAACGTAAACACATTACAATAATCAGCTCCGGTTTGTTTCGGCATACCGGAGATTTTTATAAAAATTAATCAAAACAACAATTCAAACTCAAAACTATGTCTTGGTTTAAAAGAAAAATAAAAGGGATTGTAACACCCACAGAAGAAAAAAAAGACATTCCCAAAGGTCTATGGTATAAAACACCTTCGGGAAAAATAGTCGATAAAGATGTCTTGATAGAAAATCTGTATGTAAGCCCCGAAGACGGCTACCACATGCGTATCGGCAGTGAAGAATATTTTCAAATTTTGTTTGATGACGGTCAATACAAAGAACTTTGGAAAGACATGAAGTCAAAAGACCCGCTCAAATTTGAAGATACCAAAAAATACACCGACCGGTTAAAAGCCGCCTACAAAAAAACCAAACTCAACGATGCGGTTCGCGTAGGTGTAGGCAATTCAAAAGGTAAGGAACTAATTGTTGTCGCTATGGATTTTGCCTTTATAGGCGGTTCAATGGGTTCGGTTGTCGGTGAAAAAATAGCTCGTGCCATGAACTATGCCACCGAACATAAAATACCTTTGGTTATGATTTCAAAATCGGGAGGTGCCCGTATGCAAGAAGCCGCCATTTCGTTGATGCAATTGGTCAAAACGTCGGCAGCCATTGCACGTATGGGCAAAGCCAAAGTACCCTACATTTCGTTATTAACCGACCCGACTACCGGTGGCACAACCGCTTCTTTTGCCATGCTCGGCGACATAAATATTGCAGAACCCGGCGCCTTGATTGGTTTTGCAGGACCTCGTGTTATTAAAGATACAACCGGAAAAGACCTGCCCGAAGGTTTTCAACGTTCCGAATTTGTATTGGAACACGGATTTTTGGATTTCATCAGCCACCGCAAAGATTTAAAAGACAGTATCAACTTGTATATAGACTTGATTTTGAACCAACCTGTTCGCGATTTGGTCAAAAAAGAAGCTTAAAAACTTGTTATACCATAATGTCTGTCTCAAAAGTATTGTGCATAAATTCTAAAATCATTATAATTAAACCTGTCAATTGATACTTTTGAGACAGTTTTTTTTCTAATTCAACGTTTCCAATCAATACATTAAAATTGCAATCGATATGAAAAAATACCTTATATTATTATGGATTATCACACTGGTTAGTTCGTGTCAAAAAGAAGTAAAGTTGAAAATATCGCTCCCCGAAAAACCACAACAAAATAAAAATATTGTTCTGAATATCAATAATATAAACAATTCAAAAATAGACAAAATTATTATCAAAGCCGATGATAAAATTGTAAAGGAACTACCCTACCAACCTCAAGTTACCTTTAAACTGGACAAAAAAATAAAACTCGGAAAACATCATTTGCAATTTGATTTTATACAAAACGGAAAAAATCTCAAAAGCCTTGACAAAACCATCGAGCTGTTTGCCGGTGTACACCCCGAAATATTTACCTACGAATTGATAAATACCTATCCGCACGACATCAATGCTTTTACACAAGGACTGGAATTTTACAAAGATACTTTGTATGAAAGCACCGGATTAAACGGCGAATCGAGTTTGCGTAAAACCAATTTCAAAACCGGCAAAATTTATAAAAAAACCAATTTAGACAGACGCTATTTCGGAGAAGGCATAACGGTATTGAACGATAAAATATATCAACTTACTTGGCAAAGCAAAATAGGTTTTGTATATGATACCGATTTGAATAAAACAGGCGAATTTAAATATGGAAAAAGCAAAGAAGGTTGGGGACTGTGCAACGACGGAAAAATAATTTACAAATCGGACGGCACCGAAAAAATTTGGTTACTCGACCCCGAAACACTAGCCGAAAAAGACCATATAAACGTATATACCGACAAACATAAAATCACCCGTATAAACGAAATGGAATGGGTTAACGGAAAAATTTATACCAATGTTTGGCAAAAAAACGCCTTGGCTATCATCAATCCCGAAACCGGAGCAGTTGAAGCTATTGTAAATTTATCCGATTTGCATCAAAAAGTAACCCCTCACCCGCAACTCGATGTTCTAAACGGTATAGCCTTCGACAAAAAATCAGGTCATTTGTTTGTTACGGGTAAAAAATGGGATAAAATGTTCGAAATTAACATTATACAGCCATAAAATAAAAGACCCTTCTTTTTCGTTTTCTTAAAAAAAATTATACATGCAAAAACTTATCACCGGTATTATTTCGCTTTGGTTGCTGTTTGTAACGTTTTCGTGTCGCAAAAATTTTGATACGGTTGAAGGACAAAGTGATTTTAAAATTGAAAAAGATACACTTTTTCTCGATTCGGT
>Ga0256834_1001717_pt1 | contig 14477 bp, 13 predicted proteins | sample 4281140metaG_FD_190536 | JGI IMG/M metagenome (GOLD analysis project Ga0256834, IMG submission 190536) | Hydrothermal vent microbial communities from East Pacific Rise, Pacific Ocean - 4281-140 | ecosystem: Environmental > Aquatic > Marine > Hydrothermal vents | place: Pacific Ocean: East...
TCAGTTAAAGTTTTTAAAGTTTTTGAGAAACTTATAATATCTCTTTTCATATCAAGGTTTTTTACAAATATACCTGATTTTTCAAACTCACTGTTTAAGTCATTTTCATGGTTTAACCCAACAACAAATGAGTTGATTTTTTCACTATCGATATGAGTACATAAATCTAACAAAACCTTTTCTGCCCCACCAATTGGCAATCCTGTAATAATATGTAAAACATTAATTTTTTTCAAGAAATTCTCTTAACTTTTTTCATATAATTTAATTTCATATCCATCTCAAAACTCTCATTTGTTGGGTATTCATAACCAAAAACTTCCCTCCAAAGTGTATGGTCTTCCATACATAGATAAAAAAATACTTCCTTTTGCCAAAATTCAAATGAATTATATGCAAATTTAAACATCTCTATTTTTGTTTTCAGAGGATATGAGAATTTTTTGTTTGCATTAACGAGTGGGATTTGTAGGATTTTTGTTTTAAAATCTCTTTGTCGTATCTGTTTTAAAACAGGCTTTATGAAGGTAAGAGTGCCAAATGAGACAAGTACAACATTTTTAGGATTAAACTCTTTTTGGAGTTTTCTAAAAATATCTCCGTACTCATTTTGCCAATTTTCAATCTCTATCATTGGGTGAAAATGAAAACCTACCAAACACCCTTTTTGCTCTAGTTTTTTAGCTGCCTTTAGTCTTGCATCTAGAGATGTGGTTAGGTGTTCTTCGTTGTCAATAACTATTTGAGGATTTAATGACCAAGTAAATAGAAGATTTTTTGGCAGATTAGGATACTCTAAAAAATAGGAAATATTGTCTGATTTTGTTTTAAACTCTAGTAAAACATTTGGATTTTTATGAGCAAAATCTACCAAGTTATCCAAAACTCCAAAACGATTTCCCCACATAAGAGAATCAGATGCTTGACCTGTTCCGATGTGATAAAACTCATTTGCATCTAAAACAATATTGTCAAGTTTATTTTTTAGTGAAGTATCAAATGTTACTTTTCCCTCATTGTAAAATGATTGAATAGAACAGTAACTACAATCATATCCGCAACTCTCGACCGCATCAAGGGTAAGAAGATTACAACATCTGGTTTTTGGGCTTGCTACGGGGCATAATCCAAAGCCTAGATTTTCTTTATTTTGTGAGATTAGCTTGATTTTGGGGGTATTTTGGCTTTTAGATTTAAAGTTATTGTAATTGGTTGGAGAACTTTTTAGTCTGTTGTAATAGAGTTTGATGTATGATATTATCTCTTGCTTTTGTTTTTTTCCTTGAAATTTTTTAGCTTTAGTATCATCCCATATCTCTATAATATTTTGTTCATTCCACATGTTTAAATCGATGGCGATTTCTACAAGTTGCTTTAAATCTTGATGTGAAAATCTATAAAGTTTCTCTTTTTCATTTAAAAATTTTTGTTCTTTTAAAGAGAGCTTATCAAAGTATGGATGTAAAGCTACTTTACTAATTTTATAACCTTTGAACTTTGAGCTAAGAGAGTAATTGTAAAACTATTTTCCTTTACCAAACCTGCTGATTGTTTTGTGAAATAATCTTTTATAGATGCAACTTTGTATGGTAAATTATTAGGTATAAATGTTACGGATATCTCTTTTCTTGTTGGGTTTGCCAATATCATATATCCTTGATTGTCAACTGTTCGTGTTCCATAGATGATTTTATTATTATCAGCTTTCACACTCCAAGAAGTTTTATGATTAGCTCTAATTAGTGGCATCATAAGTTCAATCTCTTTTGCAATTTTTGGTAACTCACTCCACCATGATTGTTTTGCAATATCACCAACACTTCCGCCATCTCTCCAAAATGCCATTCCTCTTGCACCTTTAGCAATTGCACCAAAAAGAATAGGTCTAAAATTGTTATCAACACCTCTGTTGATTTGGGCAATGATAGCTGGTTGTGTTTGATTTTGGGTCTCATTTAGGGTGAGAAGAGCATTTGTTATATCGGTTTCAAATCTATCTTGTGCTACATAGGTTCCTGTAAAATCTATTCGTTTGTTATATTTTCGTGCAAGTCCATATGTTCCACTTAGCATATATATCGGATGCATCCTATTTCCATTTTTGTCCTTATCTTGTTCTATTACGATATCCATAATTTTTGTGTATTCATCTTTGATATGGTAAAACTCATTATCAACATAGTAAAAAAGTAAATCTTTTTCAAGTCCTTTGTCTTTGATTTTTTGTAAAGTATTTTTTAAATGAGCAATTTTTTTGTTTTCCTCTTGTGGTATCCATTCTGGGTCAACAGAGACCATATACTGTACGATTTGCATAGAAGAGTAAAGAGATGCTGATTTTGCTTTTTGTATTGCTCCAGAACCATCTGTCCACATCGCTATGTTGAATCCTTGCTTTTTGTAGATACTCCAGTCTGCTCTTTTATGGTCAGTATAAATGCCTATTGGAAAGAAAGGTTCAAATATGCCATTTTTCTTGATTTCGATATTTCCCAATTTGTCAAACCTTGTAACAGAACCTTCAAAAGCTTTTTTTATGGGTTTATTTTGTGAAGTGTGAAAACCTTCTTTAAATGTAACATCATCAATCCAGATATTACCATCTTTTCCTTTTTTAGGTAAACTCAAAATCCTAATTGTAAAATATTTTATTTCAAGATTGTTTGGCACATCAATATAAACCGTACTCTCTTCCCAAGTGCCTGTTTTGGAGTTTGCTGTCATCGTTCCCATAGAGTTTGAGATGCGATCTTTTTTGCTGTAGTATGTGCCAAAAACTTCTAGTGATGGTGGTGGCCAGATATCTGTTTTTGATTTAAATGAGATAGTGTAAGTTTTATTTGGTTCAATTGGTAGTTTAAATTCAGAAACAAGTCTATCAGATGTTGCCCATGTAGTGCCTGATTTTGAGAGTTTGACTGCTTTGGCTTTAGCATCATACTTTGCACCTGCACCCAAAGACCAACCATTTGCGTTTGATGAAAAATCACTTCTATAAGGAAGAGCCATAGTTTCTTCATTAGATGCAAAACAAGCAGTAAAGAGTATAGTTATAAATATAGCTAAAGTGGTTTTTGTCATAATATCTCCTAAAATTTGGTATTATACATAAAAATAGAGGATTTAAGCAAGATGAAGATAGTTATTTTAGATAAAAAAACTTTGGGTGATGATATAGATTTGAGTGAGTTTGAGAGTTTTGGTGAAGTCAAAATGTATGAAAGTACAAAAAAAGAACAAACTCAAGAGAGGGTAAAAGATGCAGACATTGTTGTAACTAACAAAGTGGTTATAGATAAAGAGACAATGGATATTTCAAATATAAAGCTTATCTGTGTAGCAGCGACTGGTATGAACAATATTGATTTAGAGTATGCAAAAATAAAAAATATAACAGTAAAAAATGTAGCAGGATACTCAACGCCATCTGTTGTACAAACGACATTTTCTCTTGCTCTTTATTTGATTGGTAAGCTTAGATATTATGATAATTTTACAAGGGGAGATGGGTGGATTAAGAGTCCTGTTTTTACTAACATTGAAAAACCATATTTTGATATTGCAGGTAAAACTTGGGGAATTATTGGACTTGGGACTATCGGCAAAGATGTTGCAAAAGTAGCATCTGCTTTTGGTGCAAGTGTACAATACTACTCCACAAGTGGAAGAAATAGAGATACAGATATACAAAGAGCATCTTTGGAAGATTTATTAAAAACTTCAGATATTATTTCTATCCACGCACCGTTAAATGAGCAGACAAAAAATCTTTTAAATAGAGATAATTTAACACTATTAAAAGATAGTGCAGTATTGTTAAATCTTGGAAGAGGTGGTATAATAAATGAAGAAGATTTAGCACAATATATTGAAAAAAGCAATGTTTTAGTTGGGCTAGATGTATTAGAAAGTGAACCAATGAGAGAAGACAGTCCTTTTCGCAGAGTCGCAAAAAATGATAGATTGTTTATAACTCCTCATATTGCTTGGGCTAGTGTAGAGTCAAGAGTTAAATTAGTTGATGGAATTTGTAAAAATATCAAAGATTTTATAGGAAAGTAGGGGAAAATATATGTATGATATTTTAATCATTGGAGCAGGTGGGGCTGGCTTATCTGCTGCTTTGTCTGCAAAAAAAGAGGATGCAAAAGTAGCAGTTATTTGTGAGGGGTATCCAACAAGAAGCCAAACTTCTATGGCTCAAGGTGGTATAAATGCAAGCTTGGCAAATGTGGAAGAAGATTCAGTAGAACTTCATATAAGTGATACGATTAAAGCTTCTGGAGAAATTGGCTCTAAAAGTATGATTTCAAAGATGTGTCAAGATGCACCTGCTGTTGTAAAGTGGTTAGAATCTATAGGAATGCCATATAGCAGAACAGATGACAATAAAATAGCACAAAGACAACTAGGCGGAGCCTCTAGTAAAAGAGCTTGTTATGCTCAGGATTTTACAGGTTTAAAAATTTTGCATACACTTTATGATAGATGTTTAAAAGAGGATATTGAGTTTTTAAATGAAAAGTTTTTACTAAATTTTTGTGTAGAAGAGGGTGTTGTAAAAGGTGTGAGTTGTCTTGATATCAGAACTACCGAAGTAGAGTTTATCAAAGCTAAAAGTGTCATCGTGGCAACTGGTGGTTATGCTGGACTTTATCACGGGTTTTCGACAAATACAAACCAATCAACAGGCGATGGGATAGCTGCAGCTTTTAGAGCTGGAGCAAAAGTTAGCAACATGGAGTTTATACAATTTCACCCAACAGGACTTAAAAAGTCAGGCATCTTGATAAGTGAGAGTGCTAGAGGGGCGGGTGGTTATCTGGTCAATCAAAAAGGAGAAAGATTTACTGATGAACTAGCTCCTAGAGATAAAGTTAGTCGAGAGATCTATTCACAATTGCAAGAGGGAAATGAAGTTTTTTTAGATATTAGACATCTTGGAGAGGAGTTTATAGATGAAAATATCCCTCAAGAGAGAAAACTTGCAATCACTTATGAAGGGGTAGATCCCGTTAGTGAGCTTATTCCTATCGCTCCTGTTGCTCACTATAGTATGGGTGGGATTAGTGTGAATGGGGATATGATGAGTAGTATTAAAGGATTGTTTGCTATTGGTGAGTGTTCAAACTCTGGAGTACACGGAGCCAATCGTCTTGGTGGAAATTCACTTTTGGAAATTGTCTCTTTTGGAAAATTAGCAGGAGAGAGAGCTGTAAAGTTTTCTGCTGATTGTGTATTTAAAGAACCCTCTTTAGATCAGTTTGAGAGTGATAAGCTTTTTATAGAGACTCTTTATGATATGGATAAAAAGATAGACTTTTATGAAAAAAGAGAGTTCTTGGGAGATATGTTTTATAAAGATGTTGGAATTCTCAGATGCAAAGGGGAGTTACAATCAGCCTTATTGGAGATAAAAGCATTACAAAAAGAGTTTGAATTTATGGGGCTTGGAGATAGAAGCAGGGTTTACAATACTAATCTTGTTGAGTTTATCAAGTTTAAAAACACGCTAGAGCTTGGAGAGATTATTTTGGAGAGTGCCTTGAAAAGAGAGGAGAGTCGAGGAGCACATTTTCGTATAGATTTTCCGAAAATAGATGATAGTCTTAAAAAAGAGAGTGTATCGCAAAAGGTTGATGATTATCTTTGTGTAGATTTCAAGGAGGTGCTATCGTGAAGCTTAAAATACAGAGATATTGTCGGCATAGAAAACCAAAAAATATGGTTTTAATAGATTATGAAGTGCCACTCAAAGATGTAACACTCTTGGATTCACTAAATTTTATAAAAACAAAAATAGACGCAACACTAACATATAGTAGTGGATGCAAAAGTGAAGTGTGTGGAAGTTGCTCAGTTAGAGTAAATGGCAAAGAAGAGTTAGCATGTGGATATAAACCAAAAGATGGTGATGTGATAGAGCCACTTCGTTTTATGGAAATTTTAAAAGATTTGGTAGTTGATTACTCAAAGGCTCAAGAGACTTTAAAAAGAGTCAAAAGTTGGCAAAGTGGTATCTCACAAAAAGATGATATGAGTTATGAAGAAGAGAAGAGAATTGAACTTCAAAGTGATTGTATCTTATGTGCTAGTTGTTTTAGTTCATGCCCTGTTTTTGAAGTTGATAAAGAGTTTTTAGGACCTTTTGCATTGACTAGAAGTTATCGTTATGTTAGTGATGTCAGATGCAATGACGAAAAACAAAAGATAGATGCAGTGCAAGAAAAAGGTGTTTGGGATTGTACTCTTTGTGGAGAGTGTACTTTAGCTTGTCCACAGGGGATTGACCCAAAAAATGATATCTTGATGCTTAGAAGCAAGAGTGTTCAGCACGGATATAGTGATCCAAATTTTGCTAGTGGTGGATTTGGATTGGAGTTTTAGAGAAATAAGTTTTATAAATATGATACAATAACTAAAAAATATCAGGAGCAAAGATGGCAAAAGAACATAGTTTTGATATAACAGCAGAACTTGACAATCAAGAGATGAAAAATGCAGTTGAACAAGCAAAAAAAGAGGTTAATAATCGTTATGATTTTAAAGGTTTAACAGCAAAGATTGATTATAGTGAATCGGGTAAAAGTATATCTTTATTGGCTTCTAGTGACTCTAAAGCTGAAGCTATGATGGATATAGTGATAGCAAAAATTATCAAAAGAGGTATCCCTGCAAAGGCTGTAAAAGAGTTTAGTCGAGACCAAGTGGGTGGAGGCAATACTAAGTTAGTTTTATCTATCACTGATGTTATCTCAAAAGATGATGCTAAAAAGATTGTAAAAGGTATCAAAGATAAAAAACTCAAAGTTCAAGCTCAAATAAGAGGCGATGAAGTTCGAGTTATAGGAAAGTCTATCGATGATTTACAAACTTGTATAGCAGCGGTAAAAGAGATGGATATAGATGCACCACTCAACTTTACAAATTTAAAATGAAAAAATTTTATACTGATCCAAATGATGTAAATATGACTCCTATTATAGAGGGACTAAGATGCAAAGCTTTAGCGTATGGGCTATTTTTTGCTTTGACAATTTTACCTTTGGTTATTGGTTTATATGTTGGTTTTGTTTATGATTGGTTGATTGCTATTGGGGTGATTTTATTTTTGTATCTTGCTAGTTCCATTGTGGGAAGTAAGCTAAGAGTTAGCTCAGTTCCCACAGAACTTAGAGAGCGGTCGCTCTCTTCTATGGATATCGCAAAATGGTATATTCATCAATATTTTTGTTAGATAGGCAATACTCTTATGCTTTCATCAAGTTTATCTTTTAAAACAGATTCTATTGCATAGAGTGTACCGCCAGCACTACTTGCACATCCGTTACAAGCTCCTAGATATCTGATATAGATATCTATATTTGCTCCGTTTTCTTTGATATCAAGTACTTCCATATTTCCACCATCCATGATAAGCATCTGTCTGATATTTTCATCAAGTACTTTTTCAACATTTTTTAGTTTTTGAACTAAAGTCATTTGAGCAAATGCGATATCTGTACCGCTATCTGTAAGATTTGTAGAAGTTTGTAATCCTTCTACTGCCATCTCATCTCTTGTCTCTTTTAGTATATCAACAAGATAATAATCTCTATCCTCATGACCTCCTGGTCTTATGCATGATTTACAAAATGCACCAGCTTTTGTATAGTCTGTAATCTCTTCTATAGTTTTCAAGTCATTTAGTTTGATAACCTCTTTTAGTGTTCCTAGACTAACTCTTGCACATTCACAAACAATTATCTCATCTTCAAGACTATCAAACTCAACACCCATATATTGAGCAGCTGCTTTTTTTATAACATCATATGCCATAACTGAACAGTGCATCTTTTGAGGTGGAACAGCTGGAGTTTCAGGATTGTCTCTCATTGCAAATTCAACATCGATATTGGTAATCTTAACTGCCTCTTTTACTGTTTTACCGATGGTAAGTTCAGCCATTACATCGCTACTTGCAATCGCCGTACCACATCCAAAACTTTTAAATTTTGCAGTTTTTATGATATCCGTCTCTTCATCTACAACCCAGTAGAGTCTTACCGCATCTCCACAACTTTCAGCACCAAAATCAGCAACGATAAGCTTACCGCCTATCTCCTTGGCTTGCTCTTCTGTTATTTCTCCCATATTTAGTGGAGTATTCATTCTGTCTTGTACTTTTTGGCTATACTCATCCCAGATGGTACCGCCAACTAAACTATCAAATCCCATTTTTATCCTTTTCTATAATTGGCTATTGTGATTTTTTGGTGTATAAGCATATGAGCTTGAAATCTCTCTAAGTCTTATAACCGCCTCTTTTACAACACCGATTGTATAATCAATTTCATCTTTTGTTGTAAATCTACTTAGTGAAAATCGGATAGCAGTATGTGCCAAATCAGCTTCAGCTCCTATAGCCTCCATAACTGGATTTGACTCCAAATCTTCACTAGCACATGCACTTCCAGTACTTGCTGCAATTCCTGCTTTATTCAAATCCCAAAGCATTGATTCTCCCTCAACTCCTCTAAAGCTGATAAGCATTGTATTATCAGTCCTCTTCTGCCTTGGAGTAACAACAAAAGTATCTTCTATTTTTAAGAGTTCATCTTCAAGGTGGTCTCTAAGCTCTTTAACATCAGGCATATCAAAATCAATAGCATCTACAGCTATTTCCATAGCTTTTCCCATACCAACAATCCCAGCAACATTTAATGTACCACTTCTGTGTCCACCCATCTGTGAACCTCCATGAAGTAGGGGAGTTAGCTCTTTACCTTTTTTCATATAAAGAGCACCAACACCTTTTGGTCCGTGAAATTTATGAGCAGAAAAAGATAGATAATCTATATCTAAATGTTGTACATTGACTTTAATCTTTCCTATAGCTTGAACTGCATCTGTATGAAAAAGAACTCCTTTTTCTTTACAAATCTCTGCAATCTCCTCTATTGGAAAGATGGCTCCTGTCTCATTGTTCGCCCACATAACTGACACTAGAGCTGTTTTATCAGTTATGTTATCTCTTACAGATTGAGCTTCTATCAAGCCTTCGCTGTTTATTGGCAGATAGGTAACTTTTGTTCCCAGTGATTCCAAAAATTTAGCAGTAGCTATAATAGAAGGATGTTCTACTTCAGAAACAATGATATGGTTTTTTCTACCAGTTAGTATATATTCAAAATATATACTTTTAAGCACCCAGTTGTTACTCTCAGTGGCACATGAAGTTACTACAATGCTATCTTGTTTTGGAGCATTTATTCCTGCATAAATTTTTTCTAGTGCATTGTTTAGGTCAATGTGTGTATCACTTGCAAATGAATGTAAAGAGTTTGGATTTCCATAATATTGTGAAAAAAATGGATCCATCGCACTTTTTACCTGTGGATCTACAATTGTTGTTGCGTTATTGTCTAAATAGACTCTCATCTTTTCTCCAGTTTTTAATTAGGACTAAAATTGTCTCATTCGTAATTCTACTACTAGGTAGATTAAAAACAACTTAATTAGTTAATCCCTTCAGTTTATCCAAAGTTTGTGAAAAATCTTCATATATATTAGGGTCTTGTTTTAAAAAGTTATTCATTGCTTCTTTTTTATTCATAGCTTCGTCTAATTCTGGGTCACTTCCTTTGGTGTAGGCTCCTATACGAATTAAAACTTCATTCTCTTTTAGAAGGGAGTAGAGTTTTTTAAATTTCATAGCACTCTCTAAATGCTCTTTGTTTGTAACATCTCCCATAACTCTAGATGCACTATTTAGAATATTTATAGGAGGATAGATACCAAAATCGGTCATTTCACGACTCAACACTATATGACCATCAAGGATGCTTCGAGATTGATCTGCAATTGGATCGCTCATATCATCCCCCTCGATTAGTACCGTAAAAAAAGCGGTTATTGAACCTTTACCCTCCTCTTTTCCAGCCCTTTCCATCAACTGTGCAAGTAGTGTTAGAGATGATGGTGGATAACCTTTTGATGTTGGTGGTTCACCAAGAGAGAGTCCTATCTCTCTTTGTGCCATAGCAAATCTAGTGATTGAATCCATGATAAAAAGGACATCTCTTCCTTGGTCTTTAAAGTATTCAGCTACACTCATAGCAGCAAATGCTCCATACTTTCTCATAAGTGATGAATCATCACTTGTAGCTACAACGATAACAGTATCAGTTAAATCCCCGCCTAAATTTTTTTCAATAAATTCAGGAACCTCTCTACCTCTCTCACCGATAAGTGCGACAATCTTTATAGGAGCTTTGCTTCCTCTTACAATCATTCCCATCAGTGTAGATTTACCAACACCACTTCCAGCAAATATACCAACCTTTTGACCAACTCCAGCTGTTAAAAGTCCATCGATGGTTTTAACTCCAACAGGAAAAGGCTCTTCAATCAACCCTCTTTTCATTGCATCTATTGGAGCTTTGATGATAGGCATCTTTTTAGAAATCCCTCTAATAGCACCTTTTGAATCTTTTGGAGCCATAAGTGGATTTACAACCCTGCCAAGTAACCCCTCACCCACAGAAATAGCTAATCCTTCTTCGTCAATATAGGCACGATCACCAATCTTTAAACCTTCAACAAATCCAAATGGAGAGACAGAAAAACTATTTTTATGAAGTTCTACAACCATTCCAAGTCGTTCTTCATTTGTAGTTGTAGTGACTATTTTGATGATATCACCAATACTAGGACTTAGTCCTGTTATATCGATATTTGCCGCATTGATTTTTTGTACGATGCCAAAATGGATTTCTATCTCATAAGGAGCGATTTTTTTCTTGATATCTGAGAGTTTCACTTAAAATCTTGTTGATTGGGGTGCATTTATGATGTTAAAAAACTCTGCTCTTGTTTTCTCTTTTAAAAACATTCCTCTAAGTGCTGAGGTAGTTGTTGTAGAGTTTACTTTTTCAACTCCTCGCATCTCCATACACATATGTCTTGCTTGTATGACCACACCAACACCCTTTGGTTCTATGACCTCTTTTATTGCATCTGCTATCTGTTCGGTCATCTGCTCTTGGATTTGGAGTCGTCTAGCAAATACTTCTACCATACGAGGGATTTTAGAGAGTCCTACAACTTTTCCATCAGGGATATAAGCAACATGAGCCCTGCCGATAATAGGAAGTAGGTGATGTTCACACATAGAGTAAAACTCGATATCTTTTATCAAAACCATCTCATCATTTGAGCTTTCAAAAAGTGCTTCATTTAAAATGACATTTGGGTCTTGCTTGTAGCCTTTTGTCATAAACTCATAAGCTTTATAGACTCTTTGGGGAGTTTTTAGAAGTCCTTCTCTTTTTGGGTCTTCTCCTATAATAGTAAGCATATTTTTAACTGAATTTTCAAATAGTATTTTATCATCCATTGTAATGTGCCTTTTAATAGTTATGAATAGTTTAATATAGCTAGTTTTTTATAAGAAATGGATGATTAAAGATTCTTTGATAGGAGCCGATTTTAGTATAGCTAATAAAAACACAAGGTTTATCAAATGACATTATCCAATACAATAAAGGCAGGCTTCGCTGCAATAACGGTACTTTTGGTTATTACGGCTTTAGTTTCAATTAAAGGTGTGAGTTCTATAGGTCATGAACTCAAAGAAATTGCTGATTATCAAGTTCCGTTAAATAATTTGGTGATTGAATTAGAGAAGGATATATTAAAAGAGGAAGTGTTGACTTATGAGCTTATTTTAGAGAGTAAAGATATAAGTTCACAGAGTTTTAAAAAATTTGAATCAGAGTTGGAAGTAGTCAGAGAAGATATAGATGTTAAATTACAGCTTATATCTCCACTAATAAAAAAAGCTCTAACACACATTAAGGGGAATGATGAAGTTAAAGCAAAATATAAAGAGATAGATGGACATATTATACAGATAGCATCTATACAAAAAGAGTTTTCAGATTACTTAAAAAAGTTTACAAATGATTTAAAAACTGGTAGTAAGGAACATTTAGTACAAGAGAGAGAAAAAATAAAATTTGATATACAGAAGATGGAAATGGAGATAGTCTCGATATCCAAAATCATAGAGCATTTGCTTGATAATTCAACTCATACTGCCCTTAGTGATGAAGAAAGTCTTCTTTTAACAACTATTGTATTGGCGGGAATTGCCATAATGTTTGCGATTTTTATAACTTTTTATATTGTTTCAACCTTTAATAAGTCGCTAGGTAGGCTTGAATTATATATCACCGAGGTTGGTGATACAAAAGACCTTTCAAAACAGATGGTCATAGAAGGAGATCGTGAAATTGATAGAATGGGTAAAAATTTAAATCAGCTTATTTCGCTTTTTCAAAAATTAATCGAAGATGCAAAACAATCCTCTAATGAAAATGCTTCAATTTCCCATGAACTTTCAACAACCTCTTTTGAAGTTGGCAATAATGTAGAAAGTTCAGTAGATATTATTGACAATGCAACTTCACAGGCACATGGGGTGATGGTGGAAATTGAAACAGCAATAAATGAAGCAAGAGAGACTAAAATTGATATTGAACAAGCTAGTAGTAACTTAAATATCGCTAGAAATGAAATTATAAAGTTAACAGAACAAGTGCAGAAAAGTGCTCATGTTGAAATAGAGTTGGCACAGAAGATGCAGACACTCTCTGGTGATGCTGAACAAGTAAAAAGTATTTTAGATGTGATATCAGATATCGCAGACCAAACGAATCTACTTGCTTTAAATGCCGCAATTGAAGCGGCAAGAGCAGGTGAGCATGGGAAAGGATTTGCCGTTGTTGCTGATGAAGTTAGACAGTTGGCTGAGCGTACACAAAGATCTTTGGCTGAAATCAATACAACCATTAGCATCATTGTTCAATCAATCGTTGATACAAGTGAGCAGATGAATATAAATTCAAAAGATATTCAAGCTTTATCAGATACGGCAAGGGATGTTGAAGAGAAAATCAATATCACAACCACTCTTGTACTTGACGCAACAAGTGCAACACAAAAAAGTGTTAGTAATTGTGAAAAAACAGGAAAAAATGTTAATACTATGGTAAAAAAGATTGAAGAAATTAACAGTATCTCAGCATCTAGTGCAAGAAGTGTTGAAGAGATTGCAGGGGCGAGTGAACACTTAAATAAAATGACAGAAGAGCTAAATGTACAGCTTGAACTCTTCAAAACATAAACTTATTCTTATCGGGGCTTCTACAGGAGGTCCAGGTCACATACAAAAAATTCTTGAAAATATTGAGGAGGGTTTTAAAGCATCTATTATTATCGCTCAACATATGGGAAAAGAGTATCTTCCAAGCTTTGCAAAGATGCTTAATCAGTATTGTACCTTGAGTGTGAAGATGGCGAAGGAGGGTATGATATGTGTACCTTCAGAAGTCTATATCTGTTCAGGACAATGTGTTTTACAAAATAAATCCATATTTTCAATGAACCCAAGTAAGGAGTATAGTTATAACCCTGATATAAATATCTTATTTGATTCGGTTTCTAAATTGACTGCAGAGTTTGAAGTTCTTAGTGTGGTATTAACAGGTATAGGGGATGATGGAGCTAAAGGTACGCAATCTCTTGTAAATGTGGGGGCTAGATGTCTGGCTGAGAGCAAGGAAAGTTCGGTAGTGTATGGTATGTCAAAAAGAGCTTCGGAGGTAAGTAGTCAAGTTGAAGTCAAAACACTTGAAGAGATTATTGGTGAAATCAAAAGGTTTGGAAGTTAATATGTTTGGAATTTTTAAGAGATATGAAGAGAATATACAACAGTTAGAGAGAGAATATATTGAAAACTTTGTGGATGCTAAATCTTTGCTAGCATATTTCAAAGAAGAGACAGGAATTGACTTTGTAAAAAAAGAGGAGATTATCACGGTAAAACTTGCTAATTTTTGTAAAAAAAGAGGTTTTTATAATTTTGAAAGTTTTTTAGATAATATTAAAGTTGATTCTTTTCTCAAGCAAGAGCTTGTGGATTATCTTACCGTAAATGAAACCTATTTTTACAGGGAGTTTCAGCAGATAGAAAAATTGGTTCAAAAAGTAAAAAAGAGTAGCAAAATAAATCGGATACTATGCATCCCATCTTCTACTGGTGAAGAGCCTTATACTATTGCTATCGCACTATTGGAAGAGGGTATTAGTAGAGATAAATTTGAAATTATAGGGGTAGATATAAATTCAGAAGTAATTACTTTAGCTCTTAAGGCAGTTTATCGAAGTAGAAGTTTGCATAGAGTTCCTTCAAATATAAAAGAGAGATATTTTACTAAAGAAGGAGAATCTTATGCTCTTTCAAACAGGGTAAAAGAGCTTGTATCATTTAAAATTATTAATCTTTTTGATGATACTTTTGATGAACTTGGAATGTTTGATTATATTTTTTGTAGAAACATGATGATTTATTTTGATAAAACTACTAAATTAAAAGCTAAATCAATACTAGAGATGCATCTTAAAGATAGTAAAAGTGAGATCTTTTTTGGTCA
>Ga0256834_1001718_pt1 | contig 14475 bp, 17 predicted proteins | sample 4281140metaG_FD_190536 | JGI IMG/M metagenome (GOLD analysis project Ga0256834, IMG submission 190536) | Hydrothermal vent microbial communities from East Pacific Rise, Pacific Ocean - 4281-140 | ecosystem: Environmental > Aquatic > Marine > Hydrothermal vents | place: Pacific Ocean: East...
GATGATGACCATGGCGACGACGATTAGGTTTTGTACACTACCACAGTTGAGAGTGCTTAAGACTTTGAGTTAGATCAGCTTTTGTCAGAGGGCTGTCTAACACCAACACAAGCTTACTTTTTAAGTCTATTGCAAACTAGCTACTTCAAAAACCCCAAAAATTTTAAAAGTGCCACTTAGGTGGCAGAACTTCTTTTCAAAATCTCCTATACTTTTAATGTAAATAGAAATATTTAAGATCTAAATAGAAGAAAAGGAGTTTGTCATGTTAATAACACGCTACAACCCAAATGTACAGATGAGAGAATTTAGAAGAGGATTTGATATCTTAAACTCAATGCTTGATGAGTTTACATCAAGAGAGAAGGGCAGTTTGAAAACAGACTTTTCACCCGATATCAACACAAGGGAGGGAGAGTTTGCCTACCATGTAGAGGTTGATCTTCCAGGTATGAAAAAGGAGGATATCTCTATAGAGATTGAGGACAATACTCTTATTATTTCAGGTGAACGCAAAGTAAAAGAGCAGATCAAAGAGGACAATTATTATAAAATTGAGAGTAGCTTTGGAGTATTTTCTCGCTCTTTTTCACTCCCTGATGATGCAGATATTGAAAATATTCATGCCCAGAGTCAAGATGGTGTTTTAGAGGTAGTTGTACCAAAATTAGAGGTACAAAAAGTAGAAAAAGTGAAAAAGATCGCTATTAACTAAGAGGAGGTGTGTTATGGATATTGTAAAAAGTACAAAAAATATTGGAACTGAAATTGAAAAAGGTGTAGAGGTGGTCGGCAAGAAGGTGACAGAAGCTTTTGATAACTTAGCTTCTCATCTACCGTTTGCTAACCTTGCAAAAAGAGAAGATAGTACTTTTCATATAGAGGTTGATCTTCCAGGTGTAAAAAAAGAGGATGTTGATATCAAGATAGAGGATGGAGTTCTTGTTGTGAGAGCGATCCGTCAGTATAGGAGTGAGCTCACTCGTGATGACTACTACATCTGCGAGAGCTCTTTTGGAAAGATGGAGCGAAGATTTGCACTCCCTGAGAGTATAGATAGCTCTAAGGTTGATGCATCATTTGAAGATGGTCGTTTAGAGATTGAGCTTCATAAAACTGAAAAAGCAAAGCCAAAAACTATCTCAATTAAGTAGGAGGTAAACGATGGATAATAACTCAAGACCAATCTATCTTTTAATTGTTATGCTCTTTTTTGTCATAGCTATTGAGGGCTATTATATTTATGATTTAAAAAAGCAAAATACTGCTTCTATGGGGAGTCTTGTGACACATAGCAGTTATGCTCCTCAACAGAGCACTATACAGAACATAGACCCTTTTGTGCAGATGCAAAAAATTCAGCAGCAGATGATGCAAAATTTTGCAAGCTTTAATGCTATGTTTGCAGATGATCCACTCTTTCAAGATGCATTTTCGCAGATAAGTGTTTCACCTATCTCTGATGTAAAAGAGAGTGTTAATGCTTATACCATAGAGCTCAATATACCAGGAGCTGATGAGAGCAAGATAGATATAAAAACAGAGGCAAATCGGGTAAGTGTTTCTGCGGTGAGCGAGAGAAGAAGTGATACCAATAGCTCAAATTTTATTCATAGAGAGTTCTATTCGCAACACTTTCAGAGAACTTTTACTCTCCCTGTAGATGCGGACACTGATGCGCTTCGCAGTGAGTACGATAGAGGCATATTGAAACTTACTATCCCTAAAAAAGCTAACGATTAGCCCCCATAGTGTATAATGTGCACTATGGATAGGCAGCAATCACAACAACTTATACTTAAAGAGACCCAAAACTCTACATTAGTTGCCAAAAATCAAAAAGATCTCTACTTTAAAAAGGGTGAAGATCCACTCTCTAGTGGCGATACACTCAAATACTTCTATTTTGTCATGAGTGGAAAAATAAAGATCTATGATATAGATCTTGAGACATCTAAAGAGCAGACTCTATACATGTTGTCACAAGGTGATATGTTTGATGTAGTTGCACTTTTAGATGGTAAACCAAATCAGTATATCTCTGAAGTGCTTGAAGATGCTCATCTTATACAGATACCTCTAGTTGACATAGAGCAGATGATCTTAAGTGATGCAAAATTTCGTCAATACTTCTATCGTTATGTTGCAGCCCAACTTAAATCCATGGAGAGTTTAGCCGTAAGTCTCTCTTTTTATGATGTCTACCATAGAGTCCTTCAGCTATTTGCCCGTTTTACTCAAACAGTAGATGGTAGATCAAAACTCAGAGTCATAGATAACCTTAGCCACAATGAGATAGCAGCGATGGTTGGAAGTGTAAGGAAGGTTGTTAACCGCGCACTGCAAAAGCTTAAGCAAGATAATATTATCGAAGTAAGTAGAAAAAATATCCACATAAAAAATTTTCAAAAACTACTAGATAGACTTAATGTCTGATATGCCAACAGAGGCAAGATGGCAGATGCTACTCTAGCCCAAGCACTACAAATAGACCATGTTTTTTGAGCTCTTTTTTAAATTTGTCTGCTGCATCTTGTGAGGCTTTGGAGAAGCTATCTGGTGATCTACCACTAAACTCTAGTTCGTTGAGGCTGATCTCTTTGTTGGACTCTTGTATACTTATCTGAAGCCACATACTCTCTATCTTGATGTTGGCTGCTCTACTCTGTTTGGAGTCTGTACTTAGTAAGATGGTGATAGGTTTGGTTTTTGATGAGTTGCTAGATAGTGTAAGCCCTTCAGATATAAGCGCATCTTGCAGGGGCTTTATGAAGTAGATCGACTCTGCATCACCTATGACACGCACAAGAAGTGAGAATTTGAGCCTATTGTACTCGCGCCTAATCTTTTTAAAACGCTTTTTGTAGTCTGAGATTTTAGTTTTTGGATCAATGACTTGCAGTAGATACATCTGTGCATATAGTGCACTTAAAGCCTTTGAGGCAGTATGGAGTCTGTGAAGTTTAACCATAGATGCTCTACTTTCAATATCTACAAGTAGGCTCTCAACGCGCTCTAGGTTGATATCTAACTTCTGCTTTTGATCAAGAGCTAGTGCTTTTCTGTCTACACTAACTAGTACAATATGTTGCTCCTCTTGCTCTTGATGTTTCACAACTGTGCTTTGTGGATAGTTTAGAGATCTGCACTGTAGTGAAGCGTTGTAGAGAATGGCATCTATATACTCTGCAGACTCAACACGCGTAACATACTGCTTCAGAGTTGAAAATAGCGAAGAGCCAAGAAGTGCTAATGCGTTCTCTTTCGCCTCTAGCTCTGTTTTACCAATAGCACTTTTATACAACAAAGTATCACTATCTGTAGGGTTAGAGCTCATCCACTCTGGTATAGTTGGTGGTTTTGGTTGCATGCAACCACCCATTATCAGTAGTAACAGTAGTGTAAATATAGCTCTTTTAGGTTTCATAAGCAACATGTTACAATTAAGAAGCTGATAAGTTGTATAATTGCGCTATGATTTTTTATAGCTACGCAGATTTTGAACATGATTTGCAACTTTTAATCCCCAAGTGTCGAGAGTTTGATCCAGATATAATCATCGCTGTATCAAGAGGTGGGCTGATCGCTACACAGTTTATAGCTTATGCGCTAGATAGTCGCAATGTAGCACTTATGCGCTCAAAGTTATATGATGGCACAAAAAAACTTCAAAGTGTAGAGCTAGAGAGCTCTGTAGATATAAGAGGAGCAAAGAGAGTCTTGATTGTGGAAGACATAGTAGATAGCGGTGAGACATTAAACGCAATACTATCTTTTTTAAAGGGACAAGATTCAGATGTGCAGATAAAAACAGTGGCTCCATGGTATAAAAAGAGTGCCATCGTACAACCAGATTTTACATGTCGTGAAGCTGATGAGTGGGTAGAGTTTTTTTGGGAGAAGCTTGATGGTTAAGTGGTGGCTATATATCAGATCTATTCTGCTTGCATTGAGAGTTGTAGTGTTTGAGCGTTTTAGGTTGGCAGTAGCAGTAGTGTGGGGTACTATATCTATCACGATATCGATCTTTATTGCGGTCATCAATCCATACATAGCTCTTGTTTATCTGCTAGTAGCCACACTTATGTATGAGCAGATCTTTAGACTCTTGGCAACATATAAACATCATCTAATTAAGATGGGAGATACGGTTGAGTTTATACCTAAGCAGGATGAGTCAAGCTATATACAGAAGTTTAGCAGAGGTGTTGTTATCCAAAGAGTAGATCCAAAAGATATAGAGATACCAGATGCTCAAGGTCTTTATGAGCACCTATTTCTCCTGCGTACAGCAAAGGAGACGGTGATAGTTGCATTTGAGCACATAGTGTCTATAGAGATTGAGAGTAGACTTGATATCTAAGATCGATAGAGGTGTACTCTACATGCTATTTGCCTCATTTATGTTTGCTATTATGGGTGCATTTGCAAAATTGCTTTCAGATCATATGAGCTCAGTTGAAGTAGTATTTTTTCGTAATTTTTTTGGCGTACTTTTGATAGGATACAGTATATATAAGACCCCTATGTTACATCGTGGAGGCAAGATTTGGTTGCTATTTTTTCGTGGTATGATGGGTTTTTTAGCACTTGGAGCATTCTTTTATAACATAGCACATATACCACTTGGTGATGCTATGACATTCTCTAAAACTGCTCCAATTTTTACAGCAATTTTAGCCTATTTTCTATTTAAAGAGAGGCTGTCTATTGGTAAAAATATAGCGATAGTTGTTGGATTTGTGGGCATTGTGCTAATCATGCAGCCATCTGGATTCTCACTAAGCAAAACAGATCTTTTAGGTATATTTAGTGGCATAGGAGCAGCTTTGGCATACACATCAATCAAGGAGCTGCGCCAATACTATGAGACAAGAGCTATTGTGATGTCGTTTGTGCTTATAGGTACGCTAGTTCCAGCTATATTGATGCTACTATCACCGTGGTTTTACACTCCATCGCTTGATTTTATGTTCTGTGAATTTGTTGTGCCATCTGCAACTATGTGGTTTTGGCTGATCGGAATGGGTGTAAGTGCAACTATCTCACAGATCTACATGACACGAGCATATGGTGAGTCAAAAGCTGGTGTAGTTGGTGCCATAAGTTATGCAGGTATACCATTTGCTATTGTCGTTGGAGTCATTTTAGGTGATAACTTACCAAACATAGTGACAATCTTTGGTATAATCTTGATAATAATTTGCGGCATAGTCGTAAGCAGGAGAGATAGAGATGTTTGATATGATAGATGAGTCATGGATATACCCAGGAATGATGGTAGCTCTAGCTATCTTGGCATTTATGCAGTGGCAGATCAATGCTACCAAAACACTCATAGTAGTTCTGCTACTAATGGTATATCTTGTCTACTCACATGAGAGCGGAAACTCATTTGGCGATCTTCGTCAGCAGGGTGTAGAGTGGTTTGATAAGGCTGTTGAGTAATGATACTATTTGCAGGACCTTGTGTCATTGAGAGTGAAGAGTCACTAATGCGCATAGCCTCATCTTTAAGCAATTTTAGAGATGATGAAAGCATAGACTTCTACTTTAAAGCTAGTTTTGATAAAGCCAATAGAACTTCACTGGAGAGCTTTAGGGGTCCTGGTTTAGAGGAGGGTTTGCGCCTGCTTCAAAGAGTTAAGGATGAGTTTGGTTATAAGATCATCACTGATATCCATGAGAGTAATCAAGCTAGAGCTATATCAGAGGTTGCTGATGTGATTCAGATACCAGCATTTTTATGTCGCCAAACAGATCTGCTTGTAGCTGTTGCCAAGACTGATGTTATAGTCAACATCAAAAAAGGGCAGTTTATGAATCCGCATGATATGTACTACTCTGCTCTTAAGGTCTTAAAAACTAGAGGGTGTAGTGAGGCAACTTATGAGAACTCTAAAAAACATAAAGTGCTTTTGACTGAGAGAGGCAGTAGTTTTGGGTATGCTAATCTGGTTGTAGATATGCGCTCTTTAGTTATCTTAAGAGAGTTTGCGCCTGTGATCTTTGATGCTACTCACTCTGTGCAGATGCCAGGTAATGCTAATGGTAAAAGTGGTGGCGATAGATCTATGGTAGCGCCTCTAAGTAGAGCTGCTTGCGCAGTTGGTGTAGATGGATTCTTTTTTGAGACACACTTTGATCCTGAAAGTGCGCTTAGTGATGGAGCCAACATGTTAAAGATAGAAGATCTAAAACAGACAATTTTAAAGCTAAAACAGATTGAGGAGGTCATATGAGAGTTACAGAAGGCAAGCTTCAGGTTCAACCAAAAGCAGAGATAGCGATAGTAGCCGCAAGGTTTAATCACCTTATTACCGATAGGTTGATAGAGGGAGCAAAAGATGCATATATTAGACATGGTGGAGATGAGTCTAAGATGGAGCTAGTTTTGGCACCAGGTGCTTTTGAGCTACCTATGGTGACCCAAAAACTACTAGATAGTGGCAAATATGATGGCATATGTGTACTTGGTGCAGTTATCCGTGGTGCAACTCCACACTTTGATTATGTGAGCGCAGAGGCTACTAAAGGTGTTGCTTCAGTCTCGCTTGCATACTCTAAGCCAGTAGCTTTTGGACTCCTTACAACCGACACTATAGAGCAGGCCATAGAGCGCGCAGGCACAAAGAGCGGCAACAAAGGTTTTGAAGCTATGACCACTCTTATAGAGATGATTAATCTATATAGTGAGATAGACCATTAATGGCAACTAGACATCACGCTAGAATGGCTGTTGTAAGCCTTCTGTATGCATATGACCTTGGCAATGAGACCACAGTTGAACATACTGATATCATACTAGAAGAGAAGAGGATACGCAACCGTCAGCGAGAGTTTGCACTTGCACTTTTTGATGGAACTATGAAAAATCTTACAACTATAGATGAGATGATAGTTACACACCTAAAAGGGTGGGATTTTGAGCGACTAGGTGCCATTGAGAGAGCAACGCTTAGACTTGGTGCTTATGAGGCTCTATATAGCAAGCTTGACTCTGCTGTTATCATAAATGAAGCCATAGAAGTTGTTAAGGCATTTGGGGCTGAGCAGTCACCAAAGTTTATCAATGGCGTACTAGATGCTATTGCTATGCAGCGAAGAGGAGAGAATGAGCAGACTAAGTAAAGAAGAGGCGTTAGAGCTTATACAGAGCGCAGATCTAAAAGAGCTTGGTCGTTTGGCTACTAAACGCAAAAAAGAGCTACACCCAAAAGGTATCACCACTTTTGTTATAGATCGCAATATAAACTATACAAACATCTGTTGGGTAGATTGTAAGTTCTGTGCATTTTATCGACATGAGAAAGATAGTGATGCTTATGTGCTAAGCTTTGATGAGATTGATGCCAAAATCGATGAGCTCTTAGAGATAGGTGGCACACAGATACTATTTCAAGGTGGCGTACACCCTAAACTGAAGATAGAGTGGTATGAAGAGCTAGTTGAGCATATTCATACTAAGTACCCTTCCATTACTATTCATGGCTTCTCCGCTATAGAGATAGAGTATATAGCACGCATCTCAAAGATCACTATATCACAAGTGCTTACTAGGCTAAAAGCTAGAGGTTTGAGCTCTATACCTGGTGCTGGTGCTGAGATACTTAGCGATCGTGTGCGAGACATTATTGCACCGCGCAAGATAGACTCTGATGTCTGGATAGAGGTGCATAAGAGAGCACATGAGCTTGGTATCAAATCAACTGCTACGATGATGTATGGTACACTTGAGAGTGATGAGGAGATTATTGAGCATCTTGATATGATTCGCTCTTTACAAGATATAACTGGTGGTTTTCGTGCATTTATTATGTGGTCATTTCAGTCAAACAATACTAAACTCATAGAGGAGTTTCCAGAGCTCAAAAAACACTCATCAAACCGCTATTTACGCCTTCTTGCAGTAGCTAGGCTCTATCTTGATAATGTGGACAATATCCAGAGCTCTTGGGTTACACAAGGCTCTTATATAGGTCAGATGGCTCTACACTTTGGTGCAAATGACTTAGGCTCAACTATGATGGAAGAGAATGTTGTTAAGAGTGCTGGAGCTACATTTAGCTTGGCAAAAGAGCAACTAGTTGAGCTCATATCTGATGTCAAAGAGAGACCAGCAGTCCGCAATACAGCTTATGAGATTTTGGAGTTTGTGTGAGAATTTTAATATATATACTAATACTAGGACAGATAGCCATGGCAACACAGATCAGTAAAATCAATATAAACAATACAGAAGTACCACTCATATATGAACTAGATCGCTCACTACCTATTGTCTCCTTGCAGATAGTCTTTAGGGTTAGTGGCTCCATAGAAGATAATGGTTCTGCGGGATTGGCAAAACTTAGTGCAAGTATGTTATCAGAGGGTAGCAAAAAAAGGGGCTCTGAAGGCTTTGCCAATGCGCTAGAGTCACGCGCCATACACTTAAGTGCACATGCAGGAGTTGAGACCTTAGTTATAGAAGTAGACTCACTAAAAGAGGAGTTCTCATACGCACTAGAGCTACTCAAAGAGCTACTTCAAGAGCCAAATCTAACACCAGATAGCTTCACTAAAGTACAGACTACAACAGTTGGGCTATTAACACGAAAGCTAAATGACTATGACTATGTTGCAAAGTCAAATTTAAGATCACTCCTCTTTAAAGATACACCGCTAGCTACTCAGACATCTGGCACCATACAGAGTATCCAGAGTCTTAAACTTAGCGATGTAAAAGAGTTTCTCTCAAAACATCTAGGCATAAGCAGCGCTTTTATTGTTGTGGGTGGAGATATAGAGCTTGATAGACTAAAAAAAGAGCTACAGACTACTCTATCTGTTCTACCAAAATTACCACCAAAGGTACTACCATATTTCAGTGTCACCGCAGATGAGGGCAACACTACTCTTGTGAGGAAAAGTGAACAAGCTTATCTATACTTTGGCTCACCATACCACATAAAAGTTGATGATCCAGAGTGGTATAAGAGTCGTGTAGCAATGTTCATACTTGGTAGCAGTGGGTTTGGAAGTAGGCTTATGGAGCAGATCCGTGTCAAAAGAGGCTTGGCATACTCAGCATTTAGTCGCGCTGTAGTCTCAAACTCATCTAGCTATTTTTATGGGTATCTGCAGACAAAAAATGAGTCTCTTGATGAGGCATTGAGTGTTGTAGTGCAGACTATATCAGATTTTGTTAGAGATGGTGTAACACAGAGCGAGTTAGATCAAGCTAAAAAGTTTATCTTAGGCTCTGAGCCACTTAGAGTAGAGACACTATCACAGCGACTCTCAAGAACTCAAGATGAGTACTATAGAGGTAGAAAGTTAGGGGATAGCCGTACAGAACTTGAGCTCATTAGATCTCTTACGCTAGATGAGTTGAATGCATTTATCAAAAAACATACAGAGATCAACTCTTTGGCTTTCTCAATCCTCAAGGGCGAAGTTTAGATCTTGATGCTCTACTATCTTTATGGTTCTAAATAGTACAATTCGCAAAAAAAGGTTCTAGTAGTAATGAGTAGAGATTTTTTAACTTTTGATGTAGATCTTGATAATTTTATAGACGATCTTAACCAGATACTAGAGCATAACCAAAGAGCTATAGAGGAGCTACTGCTTCTAGAAGATAAGAGCTATGCTAGTTTCATCAAGCCTTTTGAGATGCTTAGTTTGAGGGCTACGGAGTTTTTTACACCTCTATCTCACCAAAACTCTGTCAACAATAGCGATAGAACCCAAGAGGTTTATGCTAAAGCACTATCTATAATCACAGAGTATAGCACACAAGTTTCTCAAAATGTACAGATCTATAGAGCCTACAGACAGATCAAAGCAGATCAGTACAACTCTTTAGACACGGCTTGTAAAAGGGTGTTAGATCTTGGCATAGAGGAGTTTGAGCTTAGTGGTGCACATCTAGATCAAAAGAGCAAAGAGACTCTAGCTAAAATCAACCTAAGAGTAAGTGAGTTATCTAATGACTTTTCACAAAACCTACTAGACGCAACAGCTGATTTTGAGTATCTTATAACAGACGAGAGAGATGTTGTAGGTATACCAGCAAGTGACCTAGAGCCTTTAAAGTGTAAAGATGGCTGGAAGTTTACTCTTCAGATGCCATCATACATTGCGTATATGACATATGGATCAAACTCTAAAATTAGACAAGATTTATATAGAGCATATGTAACGCGTGCACCTCAAAATGCTCTAATTATAGATGAGCTATTGGCTTTAAGAGATGAGATGGCAACACTGCTTGGGTTTGAAGATTATGCGTCATACTCATTGGCTTCAAAGATGGCAAAAGATAGTAAAAGTGTTTTAAAGTTTTTAGATGAGTTGCTACTATCTGCTAAAGATAAAGCCTCACTTGAACTCAAAGAGCTACAGCTCATGAGCAAAGCAGACCTTGTAAGTTCTGATATAGCCTACTACTCTCAGCGACTAAAAGAGCAAGAGTATGAGATTGATGAGAGTGCATATAGAGTCTATTTTGAGCTTCAAAGTGTACTCAATGGTATGTTTGATGCTCTTCATAGGCTCTTTGGCATAAGAGCTATCGAGCTTAATGATGTTATTGATGAACATACGCGTACATTTGAGATATATTTAGGCAAAAATCTAAAGGCTAGACTCTACCTAGATCTTGAAGCTAGAAGTAGTAAAAGAGGTGGTGCTTGGATGCACAACTTTGAGACAAACTGTACAGATGAGGATGGCAAAAAGCTTAGAGCAAGCGCTTTTGTAGTCTGTAATTTTGCTCCATCTACAGATACAACACCATCACTATTGCGCCATGATGATGTTGTAACACTTTTTCATGAGATGGGGCATGCGCTTCATCACATACTAAGTGAAGTGGATGAGTATAGCGTTAGTGGTGTTAATGGTGTAGAGTGGGATGCGGTTGAATTTCCATCCCAATTTTTAGAGAACTTTGCGTATGAACCAGCTATCTTAAAGCTTTTTGCATTCAACTACAAGAGTGGTGAGGTGTTGAGCGATGAGATGATAGAGAAGTTGCGTCGTGCTAAAAATTTTCAGAGTGCATCTGCGCTACTTAGACAGATTGAGTTTGCTATGTTTGATATGAAGCTTCATACAAAAGAGAACAGACTCACCACTCAAGAGCTCTTAGACCAGATACGAAAAGAGACCTCACTCATCAAGCCACCAAGTTACAACAAGTTTCAAAATGGATTTGCACACATATTTGCAGGTGGCTATGCAGCTGGGTACTATAGCTACAAATATGCCGAACTTTTAAGTGCAGATGCATATATGGCTATAATTGAGCAGGGTATTTTCGACACTCAGATAGGTAAAAAATATCTTGACATCATCTTAAAAAAGGGCGGAAGCTCTAGTATGCGAGTGCTATTTAAAGAGCTTCTTGGGCGCGAGTGTGATAGTAGTGCATTACTAAGATTTGATGGCATAGTATGAGATTTTTTTTAGCTATCTTGATCCTCTTGAGCGCAGCACAAGCTACTCAGTTTAAAGTAGCCTCTTATAATGTTGAAAATCTATTTGATCTAGTGCGTGATGGTAGTGAGTATGCAGAATATATACCAAATACATCATGGCAGTGGAATAGCAAAAACTACCGTATTAAGCTTAAAAACATAGCTTCAGTCATAGCTGAGGTAAAACCAGATATCATAGCACTTCAGGAGATAGAGTCTAGTAGAGCACTTAAAGATCTACAGCGCGCACTAAAACAAGAGGGTCACTACATGCCATATCGCGCTATTGCAGATGCCAAATCTACAACTGTGAAAAATGCCATACTCTCAAGGTACCCTATAGAGGTCAAAAAAGAGGTATGGGTCACTAAAAAACGGCGCTATAGAAATATCTTAGAGGTTAAGATAGAGATAGACAATAGATCTTTATATCTATTTGTAAATCACTGGAAGTCTAAAGGTGGAGCTGAGAGCAGGCGTATCGTAAGTGCAAAAGCTCTAAAAAAACGCATAGACACATTGGGTGATAAAAACATTATTCTCTTAGGTGATTTTAACTCACACTATGATGAAAAACATCTATTTAAACGCAATAGAAAACATAACGATACGGGCGGCATAACTGGCATCAATGATATACTCAAGAGCATGAGGGGCAACAGAGGCATCAGGGTTGATGATCTTAAAGTAGGTAGTGACTACTTTAGTAATCTATGGTACGAGCTACCAAAGAAAGAGCGATGGAGCCATAATTTTTACGGTAAAAAACAGTCTTTAGACTCTATGCTCATCTCTGCAAAACTCTACGATAAAAAAGGGTTAGAGTATGTCAAAGGTAGTTTTAATAGATATAATGAAGATTATCTTTTTTATAAAAAACGCATCTATAGATGGCAACAGAGTCGTAAATATCCAAAAAGACATCTAGGTAGAGGTTATTCAGATCATCTACTTATATATGCAAATTTTACCACTACAGGAGATAGATAGTGAACATAAGTACAATTCAGAGTTTTATATCAAAAGAGGCATTTAGTGGGGTGTTGCTATTTTTAGCAACCGTTTTAGCTGTTATAGTAGCAAACTCATCTTTGGGTGAATCATACTATGAGTTATGGAAGATGAGTGTTGGATTTAGCTTAGGTGAGCTTGATATCAAGATGAGTCTATCACACTGGATCAATGATGCACTTATGGCGCTATTTTTTCTTCTAGTGGGGCTTGAGATAAAACGCGAGATGCTCATAGGTGAACTCTCATCACTACAAAAAGCGGCATTTCCAGTTGTTGCTGCTATTGGAGGTATGCTTATACCAGCCTCCATATATATCGCAATAAATCCCGATAATCCTATGGGGTTTGGCATACCTATGGCGACTGATATCGCATTTGCACTTGGGATTTTAATGCTACTTGGCAGTCGTGTAAATCCATCGCTTAAGGTCTTTTTGGTTGCACTTGCTGTTGTTGATGATCTAGGTGCCATTATAGTAGTTGCTACGGTCTATACAAGTGAGATACATGCTAGCTATTTTGTCTACGCTGGTATCACCTATGCACTCATATGGACACTCAATATCAAAGGTGTTCGTAAGCTATGGCCATACCTCATACTAGGTGTAGCTCTATGGTACTTTGTCCATGCTATCGGTATACATGCCACAATAGCTGGAGTACTTCTGGCATTTGCAATACCTATAGGCTCTAGGATAGACGAGAGAGAGTTTATAGATAGTGCTAGAGAGTCTATTACTCTATTTGAGAGCCACATGGATAAGATACCAGCTCTTAATCACCAGCAGATAGATGAGCTAGAACGCATAAACTACAACTCTATCAAAGTTAGAAGCCCACTTGTTAGACTTGAACATATCTTGCACGGCTATAGCGCCTTTCTCATCATGCCACTATTTGCATTTGCTAATGCTGGTGTCATTATAGATTTTAGTACTATGTCTGAACATCTCAATATAGTACTTGGTGTAATCTTAGGTCTACTTATAGGTAAACCTATAGGTATTTTTGGTCTTACCTATCTGGCAACAAAATTGAAGATTGTTAAAAAACCAGACACCATAACATGGTCAGAGATCATAGCTGCAGGCTTTTTAGGAGGCATAGGTTTTACTATGTCTATATTTATCACCCAGCTAGCCTTTGCTGATGCATCACTCATAGCAGCTGTAAAACTAGCCATCTTTATAGCATCATTTATAGCCGCTCTTATCGGAGTTGGACTCATACTAAGAGGTGCTAACAAAAAAGAGAGAGCAGTAGGGTAGGCCTACAGTTAGATCTCAACTAAGACCCACTCTCTAACTTTATCTTAGCGCTATTGCTATCTTGTAGCGCTAAGTGGTGTAGTTTTATTTTGTTGCACACATCTTTGTACTAACATCTACTCCTCTAATTACCAACACTTCAAACCCCAAGTCTAAGTAGTTTAACCATCAAGCTAACATGTAGACAAACTCTTTATGTATGGTGAAAAATATAAGTTTATATGCAAAGTGTTAAGTGTTACTTGACACTTTGCATTATTTATAATATACTTTCTCTATCAATCTAAATACATTAGATTTTTTAAGGATATGTTTAATTATCTATTAGAGACTGGAGGATAAGATGATAAGCCCTATGAATATAGCTGGAATTGGAAAAGCTCTACCTCGTAATGAAGTAAGTTCTTTGAGTATAGATAGCAAGCTTGGTTTGGGTAGTGGTACAGTTGAGAAACTAACAGGATTACAGAGGCGCTATTTTCTAGATGAGACAGGCACATCTTTAGAGCTAGTCTTTGATGCTATCACAGAAGCACTAGAGCATGCGCAATTAACAATTGATGATATCGATTGTATTATTAATTCTAGTGCTACAATGGAGCAGGCAATACCTTATAACGGAGCAAGTACTCATAAACTATTACAACCATCGAGACCTATTCCAAGTTTTGATATAAATATGACATGTTTGAGTACATTAAGAGCTTTTGATATTGCTTCTAAACTGT
>Ga0256834_1001719_pt1 | contig 14469 bp, 15 predicted proteins | sample 4281140metaG_FD_190536 | JGI IMG/M metagenome (GOLD analysis project Ga0256834, IMG submission 190536) | Hydrothermal vent microbial communities from East Pacific Rise, Pacific Ocean - 4281-140 | ecosystem: Environmental > Aquatic > Marine > Hydrothermal vents | place: Pacific Ocean: East...
GGAGGATGAGGAGATTTCTATCCCGAAAGAGACTCGGGAAGCGAAGATCGATCCCAAAAATATTATTATGCCTTCCAAAGTCGATGTACCCACTCCTCCTTTTTGGGGAAGAAAAGAGCTGGCTATCGATCCTGATCTGGCATACGAATGGATAAACAGGAGAATACTGTTTAAACAGAGGTGGGGATACAAAAGCAAAGGGATGTCCAAAGAGGAGTATCAGCGCCGACTGCACCGAGAGGTTATACCGGCTTTCAAAAGACTCAAAACCGAGCTCAAGGAAGTGTTCAAACCGACGATAATTTACGGCTATTGGCCGGTAAGATCGGAGGATAACGAACTTTTCGTGTTCGGAACCGAGTACGGCTGGAAAGAGGACAAAGATGTCAACACGGAACCGCTCGAGGCTATTGTAGGAAACGCGGTTGAGATTTTTACCTTCCCCAGACAGCGCAAAAAACCGCACAGATCGATAGCGGACTATTTTCGCAGCGACAGGATGGACTGCTGCGCCTTTAGCTGCGTGAGCGCGGGTTCCGGGTTTGCCGAATACGAAGCTATACTTTTCAAAGAGGGCAGATACCATGAATACCATCTGGTTCACGGTCTGAGTGTGGAACTGGCCGAGGCGTTGGCCGAAATCGTTCATAAACAGATCAGAATAGATCTAAAAATTCTAAAAAACGAAAGCGCCGATTTAAAGGATATAAAAACGGCCGGTTACGTAGGGGCCAGATACTCTCCGGGCTATCCGGCCTGTCCCGATCTGGAGTTGAATAGACGTATTTTCAATCTTTTAAAGCCGGAAGAGTTCGGAATAACTCTGAGCGAAACCTATCAGATCCATCCCGAACAGTCAACGTGCGCCATAGTGGTTCACCATCCGGAGGCTAAATATTTCAATGTCTAAAAGAGGCTATGTACATCTTTATGTCGGTGACGGCAAAGGCAAGACTACCGCGGCGACGGGTCTGGCCGTTAGAGCCGTTTACAGCGACTATAGAGTGGCCTTTTTTCTCTTTATGAAAGGCAGATATTCGGCCGAAGTCGAAGCTTTGATCGATCTTGGGGCTTTGGTAGATAGAGAGTGGGAGAACGATTTTTGTTACAAAGAGCCCACCCTCTCTCAAAAATACTGCGTCGCTTCCCAGGCTGCAAGAGTTGTAAAAGCTTTTGAAAAGAGATTCGATATGGTGATACTGGATGAAATATTAACTGCATATAGTTTGGGTTTGATCTCTCAAGATTCAGTTTTGAAACTGATAGAAGCAAAACCGGAGGATTGCGAACTGATATTAACAGGGCGCGAAGCTTCGGCCTCCATGATAGAGCGTGCCGATCTTGTAACGGTCTGTAAAAAGATAAAACACTATTTCGACAAGGGAGCGGCGGCCAGAAAAGGTATCGAATTTTAACTATCTTTTGCTACAATTTCGCCAAAAAAAGGAGAGCTTATGTTGGGAGGATTCAAGGGTAGATACTTTTCTCTAGCCGCCATTTTGGCTACTGTATCGCTTTGCGCTATAAAAGCCGAGGCGAGCAGTATGGAAGCTAAAGTGGAAAGGGTTGTGGTCAGCGCCGCAAAAAGTACCCAGAACGAAGATGAGTTAACCGAGGATATCGAGGTTGTTACCGCCGAAGAGATCGCCAGACGCGGCTACAAGACGCTAAAAGAGCTGTTGGAATCTCTAAACGGCGTAGAGACTGTTTCCAGCGGCGGCTACGGACAGCCTGCTTCGATCTTTCTTTACGGACTTCCCACCGATAGAACCCTGGTTTTGATCGACGGGATCAGATTCAACGACGTCACCGGACTCAACGGCGCCCCGATAGAGCATATTTTATTGGAAAACGTGGAGAGAATCGAAATAATCAAAGGTTCTCAAAGCGGCGTATGGGGAGCCGATGCCGTAGCAGGAGTTATAAATATCGTTACCAAACGCGCCCACAGAGACGGGACGCTGGCTGAAGCGAAAGTCTACGGAGGAAGTTACGATACAAAAAGCGTTTCGGTCCTCTTTTCCAAAAAAAGCGGAGATTTGGATTTTACCTTCGATTTTAGCAGGTTCGACACTCAAGGACTCTCCGCCGCTGAACCGGGACAGAATTCACCTCTGTACGGCAACAGGGCCGATGATTTGGGATGGGAAAAGGACGCTTACGAAAACACTACCTTGGGACTTGGTCTCGGTTACGACATTTCCGATAGCGACAGAGTGGAGCTCAGTTATAAAAACATAGACGCAACCGTTCATTACGATGCCGGTGCAGGCGTTGACGCTTTGGACGGCCCTTTTACGGTAAATAGAATTAACGATAAATTCTATAGAGTCTCTTACGGTAAAAGGATCTCAAATCACGATATGGAAGCCTCCTTTTCCTACTCCGGATTTAAGCGCTCCCAGTTCGGCGGTTATACCGGTAGTTTCAAAGAGTATGAGATCAAAGACAAAATCTCTTATTGGAAGAATTCGTTTTTTCAGATTGGAGGCGGATATCAGAGGTTTTGGCAGGGGCTTTCGGCAGGAGCGGATCTTAACGAGGATTATCACAACAGGTATCTGTTCGTAACCAACTATAACCGGATCGGCAAACTGATACTTTCTGAGAGCTTCAGGATGGACGACTATGATCGTTTCGAGGACAAAAACAGCTATAAACTGGGCGCCAAATATATCTTTTACGCCGATTACGCTCTCGGAGCCAACTATTCTACCGGATACAACGTTCCGACTCTTTACAGACTTTACGGAAGTTTCGTGGGCAACGCCGATTTAAAGCCCGAAAGCTCGAAAAGCTTTAACCTCTATGTTGGCAACGATACGATCAAAGCCACCTTTTTCAAAACGAGAGTCAAAGATTTTATAGATTTCGATCTGAACAGCTTTACCTACTACAATATCGAGGGGATCTCTACCTTTAAAGGGGTAGAACTCAAATACTCCGATTCCCTTTACGATGAGTTTTTTGCCGAGTTCGGATATACCAGATTTATAGCGACCGACTCAAACGGTGAGAGATTTCCAAGAAGAGCGAACTGGAAAGGTACGTACAGATTTTCCTGGTTTCCTACCGATGAGCATACCGTGGTCGTTCAGGGATATTACGTTGGCGCCAGATACGATACGAACGATGTCCAAACCGGTAAATACAACGTAACCAACGTTACGTTGAGACACAATTTCGCTCCGGCTTTTACCGGCGAAGTGAAGATCGTCAATATTTTCGACAGATTCTACCAAGAGGTTGACGGCTACTCCGGTTTTGGCCGAAGCATCTATGTGGGCGTCAGCATGAGCTATTGATAATGAGGATCGTTCCGCACACCTATATAAAATACAAAGCTTTGAATTCACTATTTACGGGGCTCTCTCTGGGCTCCGTATTTAGTATCTACGAATCCTTGAGTCCTTCGATTTTCTCTTTGGGCGGGATAGTTTTGGCGGTAGGAATGCTGATAGTGGCGAAATTTTACGACGTACTGATAAGCGTAAGGAGATATTTTTATATCGTCACTTTCGTCGAAGCGGTTATGCTGGCAACCATAACTCTCTTTTTGATCTCTCCGTTCAATTATACTAGCGCTCTTTTGGTATATTGCGGATATCAGTTGACGTTTCTGTTCGGCTCGTATATATTCAGGGCGGAGACGCTGCTGCTTAGGAAAAAGAGGCTGCTGTCGATGCTGGATATGGCCAAACAGGCAGGATATCTGATAGGTTTGGCAGCGGCGTACGCGATCTACGAATCTTTATCGTTTTTTGGCGTCACGGATGTAAAAGAGCAGGTATACTTGATGCACTTTTTGTTTTTTATAATAGAAGTTGGAGTATTATATCTCATATTCTTTTCGTTTAAGGGTAGAAAATGATTAGAAAATGTCTTTTTCCGGCCGCCGGATACGGGACGAGATTTTTACCGGCCACCAAGGCGATACCAAAAGAGATGTTGCCGATTTTGAACAAGCCTTTGATTCAATACGGCGTCGAGGAGGCCATAGAGGCCGGCATAAAAACGATGGCCATAATTACCGGAAGAGGCAAAAGGGCTATAGAGGATCATTTTGACATTAGCTACGAGCTGGAGCATCAGATCAAAGGAACCTCGAAAGAGTATCTGCTAAACGAGATCAGATCTCTTGTTGAGAGCTGCGTTTTTACCTATACGAGACAAAGAGAGATGAGAGGGCTGGGCCATGCGGTTTTAACCGGCGAGCCTCTTATAGGAAACGAACCTTTTGCCGTTTTGTTGGCGGACGATCTTTGCGAAGGGGAGAGTGTCGGCGTTTTAAAGCAGATGGTAGAGCTGTATAGAAAGTACCGATGTAGTATAGTCGCCGTTATGGAGGTGGAGGGAGACTCCATCTCCAAGTACGGGGTGGTCGAAGCCAAACCTTTGGAAGAGGGGGTCTACGTGGTTTCCGATATGGTCGAAAAACCCGAACCCGCCGAAGCTCCCAGCAATCTGGCCATAATAGGCAGATATATCCTGACGCCGGATATATTCGAAATTTTGCAAAATACGCCGCCGGGCAAGAACAAAGAGATTCAGCTAACCGACGCCATCAGAACCCAGGCCAAAAACGGAATGGTAATAGCGTATAGATTCAGGGGAAAAAGATTCGATTGCGGGAGCGTCGAAGGATTTGTGGAGGCTACCAACTATTTTTACAACAAAAATTTAGTTAATTAGTGATATCATTAAATATAGAGATAAGACAATTTTGAACAAAAGGATGAAAAGATGAAAGTAGGCGATCTTGTCATTGTGGGAAATCTGGGAGAGATAAAGGTTTTTAAAGCTTCGCCCAGGGATCTTGAGGCGGAGGCGGGGCTAAAACCCCAGAACATAAAGTTGGATCTGATCAATTCCGTCGATTACGTGGAATCGCACTGGAGAGTTTCTGATATAGTTACCGACGAAGCCGGCAGATTCAAGGCCGATGCCGGAAAAATGGGCGCGAACGTGGGAGAGCGCCACGAACTGGAAAAGAAGATGGAAGAGGACGTGATCAAGGCGATCGCCGAAGATATCGCAAAAGTTGTAGAGGAGAACGATCCTCCGAAATATTTTCTGGCTCTTCCGAAAAATATCTTTAAAAGAGTGTGGGCTCAGATAGAGGCGTTGTCCGCCAAATATCCTCAGACCACGAAAAAGCTCTTTAGATATCTCGAGGAGGATCTTACGAAAACGGATAAAAATAAAATCCCGGAAATTTTCGCCAACAAAGGCGCAAAACTCTAAAGGATTTTTATGAGGGTACTGGAGATCTTCAAACTCTTTGTCTCCATACCCCGCTGTTCCGGCAACACCTCCAAAATGGCCCAATTCATAGCCGATTGGGCGAAACGGACGGGCTACGATCTTTTTGTGGACGAGGCCGGAAACATACTGTGCAGAAAAACCCCCGCAAAAATCGCTTTTCAATCCCATTACGACATGGTATGCGTGGGAAAGGCTCCGCAAATCGAACTTATCAGGGAGAACAATATTCTAAGGGCGCGCGACTCTTCGCTGGGAGCCGATAACGGTATAGGCGTCGCCGTTATGCTCTATCTGATGGAGAAAGGGTACAGGGGCGAATATATTTTCACCAACGACGAAGAGATAGGACTGCTGGGAGCCAAAAAATTCAACTTTGAACTTCAATCCAAAGTGATGCTGAATCTCGACTCCGAAGAGCCCGGAGAGATCTATGTGGGCTGTGCCGGCGGTGTCGATATTATAGGAGAGATGGATATATCCGCAAGTCAAAAAGGCGCAAAAGCCTTTGAAATTGTATCTCCCCGATTTCCCGGCGGCCATTCAGGTGTGGATATAGATAAAAATATTCCAAACGCGATAAAGGAGCTTTCCCTCTTTTTGTACGAAAAGGGTTTGGAGCCTATCCGTTTTATGGGCGGAGAGAGAATGAACTCCATACCCGCTTCCGCCAAAGCGGTGGTTTTATGCGATGATCCTCCCTCAGAGGATCGTTTTTTGATTAAAGAGGCGGGAATATTTTCGCCTTTGAGCGGTTCCAAAGAGTTTTTTAGAGCCCTTATCTCATTTCCAACCGGTCTTAGAGAATGGAATCGTGAGTTTGACATTCCAAACGGCAGCGTAAATCTTTCTTTGGCCTCGTTGGAGGAAAAGGGTGCCAAAATAGCTCTGAGCGCCAGAGGAATGGATGAAAAGACACTGAGGCGTTTAGAAACCGAGAGCGCACTCTTTTTGGAGAGCTTTGGTTTTTCGGTAAGAACCGAACACAGATATCCTCCGTGGAGGCCTAAATACACCGACTTTGGAGAGAAAGTCGCTTCCGTTTGCGAGAAGATCGTAGGCGGAGGTAGATTCAAAGCGATTCATGCCGGACTTGAAGCCGCGATATTCGCAAACAAATACCCCAGTCTGGAGATAGTTTCGATAGGACCCGCTATTAGCTATCCCCATTCCGTCAGGGAGTCTTTGGATCTAAAAACCCTCTCTCCCTTTGCCGCCTTGTGCGAAGAGACGGCTAAGCTCTATCAGTAGAGGCTATTTTCTCCTCGCTTTCGCACAGATCGTTTAAAAAGCATCTGTGACACTCCGGCTTTTTGGCCTTGCAGATATATCTGCCGAAAAGAACCATGGCCTGATGGATGGCGTTTAGTTCCGTTTTGAAGGCTTCGGTTAGATCTTTTTCGGTAGCTTCAGGGGTTTTGGCGTCGCTAAGCCCCAGTCTGTGAGCGACTCTAAATACGTGGGTATCGACGGCCATCAGATCTTTTCCGAAATACTCTATCATAATCACGTGGGCCGTTTTTCTGCCGATGCCGGGCAGTTTGATTAACTCTTTCTCGTCTGCCGGTATCTCTCCGTTGTATTTTTCCATTACGGCTTTTGCCATGGCAATCAGATTTTTTGCCTTGTTGTTGAAAAACGAACAGCTTTTTATCAGCTCTTTTACATCTTCCAAATCGGCGTTTGCAAGGGATCTGATATCCGGATATTTTTTAAAAAAGGCGGGAGTTATAATATTGACTCTTTTGTCGGTACACTGGGCCGATAGTATAACGTCAACCACCAGTTCGTATAGATTGTTGTAATTGAGTTCCGTTTTGGCCGAAGGGTAGTGTTTTAGGAATCTTTTTTTTATTTCGAGGATGCTTTTTGGATCTCTTAAAACCATTCGGGCTCCTAGATGGTTTTGGCTGATTATACCATTGGAAAGGTTTTATTTTGGTATAATTCGGGTCAAACTTAGCTTCTTTTTTCTATATTTTTATAAAAAAAGAGGTTCAAACTAAGTTCAGGAGCGAGTATGGCCGGACACAACAAATGGTCTAAAGTCAAACATATAAAGGCTAAAGAGGACGCCAAAAAGGGCAAACTGTTTACGAAGGCCGTCAGAGACATTATGACGGCGGTTCGAGACGGAGGCCCCAATCCGGATACGAACGCAGCCTTGAGGCTGGCCATAGAGCGGGCCAAAGCGGTATCGATGCCGCAAGACAACATAAAAAGAGCGATAGACAAAGCCAGCGGAAATCTGCCCGGCGTAAAATACGAGGAGATTACCTACGAGGGGTACGGTCCTGGAGGAGTGGCCATGATGGTGGAGACGCTCACCGACAACAAAAATAGAACCGTGGCCGCCGTCAGACACGCTTTTAATAAGATGGGCGGCAGTTTGGGCACCAGCGGAAGCGTATCGTGGATGTTCGATAAAAAAGGCGTTATCACCGTAGAGCGGGACGAAAAGGAAGAGAGCGTCATGGAGGCCGCGTTGGAGAACGGGGCTAACGATATTTTAGAGTTTGAAGAGGTATTGGTAATAGAGTCCGATCCGGCCGATTTCAATACGCTTTTACAAGCCGTCGAGGCTGCCGGAGCCAAAATTCTCGAAAGCAGCGTAGGACTGGTGGCCAACAACGAGATAGACGTGGACGACGCTACGGCCGAAAAAGTCGAAAAACTGATAGAGATGCTCGAAGAGAACGACGACGTTCAGAACGTTTATCATAATATGAAATAATTTTGGATATAATGTAGCGTTAAAATCAAATTAAAGGAAGATATATGAAAAGAGCTGTAGTCGGTTCGCTGTTGGCGATATCCGTAGCCGTATCCACACTGACCGCCGCCGATGTTTTGGCGACCGTAAACGGAAAGGCGATAACCAAGAAGGAAGTCAACTCGATTTTGAAGTCCGCCGGAATAGATTACGACAAACTCAGTCCGGAACAGCAAAAGATGGTCGTCGATCAGGCGATAGAAAGAGAGCTTTTAAAAGAGCATGCCGTAAAGTCCGGAGTCGAAAACACGCAGGAGTTCAAGAAGGCTCTCGAGAAGATAAAGCAGGATCTCGCTTTAGAAGTATGGATGAAGCAGCAGTTTGACTCTATAAAAATAAGCGACAAAGAGGCAAAGGCCTTTTACGACAAAAATATAGACAAATTCAAAAGACCTCAGACGGTTCATGCCAGACATATTCTCGTAAAGAGCGAGGATGAGGCCAAAAAAATCATCGATCAGCTTAAAAAGACTCCTAAGGCCGAGTTGAAATCGAAATTTATCGAGCTGGCCAAAACGAAATCGATAGGTCCCAGCGGTAAAAACGGCGGCGACTTGGGGTATTTCGGCAAAGAACAGATGGTAAAGCCTTTTAGCGAAGCGGCCTTCGCCCTGAAACCGGGAGAGTTTACGCAAACCCCGGTAAGAACTCAGTTCGGTTACCATATTATCTACGTTGAAGATAAAAAGCCGGCCCAGACCGTACCTTTTGAAAAAGTAAAAGACAAAATAAAACAGCAGCTGAGAATGGACAAGTTCCAAGAGATCGTCTCCAAAAAGGCGCAAGAGTTGAGAAAGAGCGCCAAAATCGAGAAAAAAATCTGATCAGGAGCACCGATAATGGGCGTTATGAGCTTTTTAAAACCAGGTGTAATCTGGGGCGATGATCTTTTTAGGCTTTATGAATATGCCAAAGAGAACGGTTTTGCTCTGCCTGCTATAAATATTGTCGGAACTAATTCCGTCAACGCCGTAATGGAGGCGGCGAGAGAGGCAAACTCGCCTATTATTATTCAGCTCAGCAACGGCGGCGCACATTTTTGGGCTGGCAAGGGGCTGGACAACGGCGGGGAAAAGGCCGCCGTTTTAGGCGCTGTAGCTGCGGCCAAGCATGTCCATATTCTGGCCGAGCACTACGGAGTGAGCGTGGTCTTGCATACCGATCACGCCGCTAGAAAGCTGTTACCGTGGATAGACGGGCTTCTGGCCGCCGGCGAAGAGTATTACAAAGTACACGGAAGACCTCTTTTTAGTTCTCATATGTTAGATCTTTCCGAGGAACCGCTGGATGATAACCTATCCACTTGTGAAGAGTATCTGAAAAAAATGGCGCCTTTGGGAATGGGACTGGAGATCGAGCTGGGAGTGACCGGCGGAGAAGAGGACGGAGTAGACAACACCTCTATCGAAAACTCCAAACTATACACCCAGCCGGCGGAGGTGGCAGAAGCATACGAGAGACTCTCCAGAATCAGCCCCTATTTTACGATTGCGGCATCTTTCGGTAACGTTCACGGAGTATACAAACCGGGACACGTCAAACTGGAACCGATAATATTGAAAAACTCCCAGGAGTATATCAAAGAGCGTCTCGGAGTTGAGAAAGAGAAACCGGTAAGCTTCGTTTTTCACGGAGGTAGCGGTAGCGAGCTTGAAAAGATACACGAGGCTATCGAATATGGCGTCGTAAAGATGAATATCGATACCGATACCCAGTGGGCGTTTTGGGAAGGCGTAAAAGGATATGTGGAAAAGTATCGTGACTATCTGCAGAGCCAAATAGGCAATCCCGAGGGCGAGGACAAACCCAACAAAAAGTACTACGATCCCAGGAAGTGGCTCAGAGAGGGCGAAAAGTCGATGAAAGCCAGAGTCCTAAAAGCTTACGAAGATCTAAAAAGTCTCAACGTAAACTGAGAAAAATCTTGAGGTTTCCCTCTCCGGTAGAGTATTATGAACTGGAGGGGGTCCCCTTTTACTTGAAAAGGGACGATCTGATAGACCCCCGTTTTAGCGGAAACAAAGCCAGAAAACTTCACTATTTTCTAGTGCGCGACTTTCATATAAATCGACTGATCAGTTACGGTTCCATGCAGTCAAACGCCATGTACTCCTTGTCTGTTCTGTGTCGAGACAGAGGCTGGGAGTTTCTGTACTACGCCAGAATAAACGAAAAACTGTTACTATCTCCTCTCGGTAATCTAAAGAGAGCTTTGGAAAACGGTATGGTTTTGAGGCCGATAGAGGAGTTGCGGGTAGATAGAAAACTCTGCAGCGAAACTAAACTGTTTGATGATACGCTATTCGTTCCGGAAGGCGTCCGTTGCAAAGAGGCAAAAGAGGGCGTATCTCTTTTGGCCGATGAGATCATCGAATGGGCCAGGGCGAACAACGTAGAGAGACTGAATATATTTTTGCCCTCCGGTACCGGTACTACGGCGCTTTTTTTGAAAGAGTCCCTGGCTGAAAGAGGATGCTCTTTTGAGGTTTATACGGTTGCCTGCGTGGGAGATAGCGACTATTTAAAAAAAGAGTTTCGCTCTTTGTCGAACTCTAAAATCTCTCCAGTTATTTTACAACCCTCCGTTAAATTTCGTTTTGCCTCGTTGGATCCAAGGCTATTTGAGATCTATATGAAAATCAAAAACGTATGCGGGTTTGAGATCGATCTTGTCTACGATACGGTAGGTTTTTTTACTTTGCTGGAGAACAGAGGGCTTTTTGAGGGAACGACGCTGCTTTATATCCATCAAGGAGGCCTATTGGGTAACGAGAGCATGATAGCCAGATATAAAGCAAAGTTTGGTAAAATTGCAAAACCTTTTAAAAAGGACTCCCATGCAGTTTCTATATAGCAGTAGCGCTGATTTTGCGAAGAAGTTTGATCATATTCTAAAAAGGGCGTCGATGGATATCGCCCACGTGGGCGAAACGGTCTTGGAAATAATCGAAAGGGTAAAGCAAAAGGGCGACGAAGCCGTTTTTGAGGATATCTCACGTTTTGATGGTTGGGAGCCCAAATGTACCGATGATTTGAGAATCGATCCCAAGTTAATGAAAAGCGCGTACGAAAGACTTGAGGAAAAGTTAAAAGAGGCTCTTCATCTGGCATTTGAGAGAATTAAAAGCTATCACGAAAAGCAGATGCCAAAATCCTGGATCGATTTTGAGAAAAACGGTACCGTATTGGGCCAAAAGGTAACCCCCGTAGAGAGAGCAGGTCTCTATATTCCTGGAGGCAAGGCCGCTTATCCCAGTTCTTTGCTTATGAACGCTGTTCCGGCGATAGTGGCCGGAGTAGAAAAGATAATAGTTGCTACGCCCACTCCTAACGACGAGCCGAACGAACTGCTGCTGGCGGCGTGCCATCTGTGCGGAATTGAGGATGTTTTCAAAGTAGGAGGTGCCACCGCCGTAGCCGCCATGGCCTACGGTACATCCACTATACCCAAAGTGGACGTTATTACCGGACCGGGAAACATCTATGTGGCCACCGCGAAGAAGCTGGTTTACGGAGAGGTTAATATAGATATGATAGCCGGTCCCAGCGAAATCGGCGTTATAGCCGACGAAAGCGCCGATGCGGAGTATGTCGCCCTCGATCTTTTGAGTCAAGCCGAACATGACGAGATGGCCAGCTCTATTTTGATTACTGATAGCGAAGTTTTGGCCAAAGAGGTTGCCGAGGCCGTAGAGCGTATCTTGTCAAAGCTACAAAGAGAGAGTATCGCCTCAGTCTCTATAAAGGAGCGTGGAGCCGTAATCGTTACCCGATCAATCGCCGAAGCGGTGGATCTGATGAATCTCGTGGCTCCGGAACATCTTGAGATTTTGACAAGGAATCCCTTCGAGATTCTCCCTATGATAAAAAACGCTGGAGCGATATTTTTGGGTGAGAACACTCCCGAACCTATAGGCGACTATATAGCGGGTCCGAATCATACTCTACCCACTGGCGGTACGGCTAGATTTTACTCCCCTTTGAGTACCGAACACTTTTTGAAAAAGTCATCTATAATATCCTTTAGCTGTCAGGCTATGAAGGATATCGGCGAAGCGGCATCGCTGTTGGCTAGAACCGAAGGGCTTGAGGCCCACGCCCTCTCTGTAGAGGCCAGACTGGATAAAATAGATAAATAAGGAGCTGAGTTTGGAGCTTAGACACCATCCTGAGATAAAGCGGGCTAAAAAGTTTGATATTCAAGACGCCGTTAGAATCTTTATAGCGCTTCTGTTCATATTGGGGGTAATGATTTACGCCTCCGTGTATACCAGCGGAATAGAGAATAGGACTCTGTTGATAATTGCCGCAATATTTGGCGGTTATATGGCTATGAATATAGGTGCGAACGACGTTGCGAACAACGTGGGACCGGCAGTTGGGAGCGGCGCTTTGACTCTCGGGGGAGCGATAGTGATAGCGGCCATTTTCGAGGCGGCCGGAGCGCTCATAGCCGGCGGCGACGTGGTCGGTACTATAAAAAAAGGAATTATCGATCCGGCCTTGATAGCCAATACCCAGGTATTTATATGGTTGATGCTGGCGGCTCTGCTGGCGGCGGCGATCTGGCTGAATCTGGCCACCGCAATGGGAGCGCCGGTTTCGACTACCCACTCCATAGTCGGCGGTGTTATGGGGGCCGGTATAGCTGCTGCCGGTTTTAGCATCGTATCATGGGGAACTATGGGAAAAATAGCGGCCTCGTGGGTTATTTCGCCGGTTCTGGGAGGTTTAATAGCGGCTACCTTTTTGTACGTGATCAAGAAAAACGTAATATTTCAAGAGGACAAGATAGCGGCCGCCAAAAGGTGGGTGCCGATATATATAGCGATAATGAGCTGGGCATTTTCCAGCTATTTGATAGTAAAAGGGATCAAACATCTTATCAAAGTTCCGCTGCCGATGGCTCTAGGAATAGGCTTTTTGATAGCGCTCGGAATATATGTGGTCGTAAAACCAATAATAGCCAAAAAAGCCGATAGCCTCAAAAACGAAAGGGAGTCGATTAATACACTCTTTACCATTCCTCTGATTTTCAGTGCAGCACTTTTGAGTTTCGCGCACGGAGCAAACGACGTGGCGAACGCCGTAGGACCTCTGGCCGGTATAAACGACGCTATAATGAGCGGAGAGTTCGGCAAGAAGGCTCCTATTCCATTGTGGGTTATGCTGGTGGGAGCTCTTGGTATATCTATCGGTCTGGCACTATACGGTCCCAAACTGATTAAAAAAGTAGGTAGCGAAATTACGGAACTGGATCAGATCCGGGCGTTTTGTATAGCCTTGGCCGCCGCTATTACGGTTATAGTGGCCTCCGCTCTGGGACTGCCCGTCAGCTCTACTCATATAGCGGTGGGCGGAGTCTTCGGAGTGGGATTTTTGAGAGAGTATCTTCTAAAACTCGAGGAGAGATCCAAACAGAACGAAGAGAGCCTCGTAGAAGAGTTCAAACAGGCCCATATAGAAAGAGAGCTTGAAAAGCTAAGAGAGTACGAAAGAGCGCTGGAATCGTTGGGAGATCCTAAGAAGGCCGATCCGTTTTTGGTAAAGGCTCTGATAGAGAAGATCAACAGGGAAAAGGAGGCGATAGCCAAACTTGTCGACGGGGAGATAAAGTTGACCAAAATAGAAAAGAGAGCCATAAAAGCGGTCAGAAAATATGAACTGGTTCAAAGAAGCGCTCTAAAGATGATTGTGGCGGCGTGGCTCGTGACGGTACCAGCGGCGGCAGTATTGGCGGCAATGATCTACTTTATGATCAGAGGAATTTTGCTTCCATGATTTCGGCATAGCGACTGGTTAGTTTTAAACGTTGTCTATTTTTAAAAAATAGTGTATAATAAAATATATCATTAAAAAAAGAGGTGATTTATGCAGATCAATTCCGTATCGAACGGCGCATACGATATGCAAAGCAGTGGAGAATCGGTTATGAAAAAGGCTCAGCAGCAGAGCCAGCTGACCGCAGAAACTCTAAAAAAAGTGATGGATCAGAATATGCAGGCGATGCAGTCTCAAAAGCAGCCCCCGGCCAATCCCAAAGGAACTATCAGCATTTACGCCTAATCATCCGCTCTTTTCCTTCTGGGGCGGCGAAAAGTAGTGAGCCGCCACTTTCCCTGCTATAACTCCGGCCGTCAGTATCGAAAATATAATCATCGCAGTGATAATATCTTTTTTATTCATTTTTTTCGCTTCCGTTTACAATTTTTTATTATAATATCATAAAAAAGGCGCCAAAGATGATCGAAAGAGCCGTAGATGCGATAAAAAATGCCGATTATCTGCTGATTACCGCCGGGGCGGGCATGGGGGTCGACAGCGGCCTTCCCGACTTTAGAGGAAAAGAGGGCTTTTGGAGAGCCTATCCGGTGGCGCGCAGACTGGGTCTCTCTTTTGAAGAGCTGGCCAATCCCTACTGGTTCGAAAACGAT
>Ga0256834_1001720_pt1 | contig 14468 bp, 16 predicted proteins | sample 4281140metaG_FD_190536 | JGI IMG/M metagenome (GOLD analysis project Ga0256834, IMG submission 190536) | Hydrothermal vent microbial communities from East Pacific Rise, Pacific Ocean - 4281-140 | ecosystem: Environmental > Aquatic > Marine > Hydrothermal vents | place: Pacific Ocean: East...
CAACTCATCCAATACGCAACAAAAAAACATACATCACTCAAAAGTATCCAACATCGGCTTTCGTCCATGGATCAACAGTTAGAAAAAAGCCAAAAATGGGATAACCCCGATATCTCACTAACTGTCAATGACATCCAGTTTCGTAAGCCTCTAAGTCGCAGTGAGGAGCGTATGCAAAATCAAGCTATCAACGTTAAACAAAAGTTTCCATGGTTTGGTAAGTTAGATGCTAGGAAAAATATCGTTTTAGAGGAAAAGCATGTTGTCATACATACGCTAGAAGCTGCTCAAGTTGCCCTAGCCTACAATATTCGTACTACATCATATACCATAAAAGAACTGCAAGAACGCATACGAATCATACATAAGTATATGCAACTTGCAAAACAAAACATTAAACTTTATACTGACTATATATCGGTAGATTCTATGAGTCATGCAAACAGTGTCATCGCTGAACTTTCACTCTCAAAACTAGAAATACGTGCCGAACGCTATATTTCCATACTAAAGTCTCAAAAAGAAAAACTACGCTACTTAGTCCAAAAAAGAGTAGATAAAATCTCTGATAAACTTAAAATGAAAAAACCAAAATCACTCAAATACTATCTAGCTGGGATAAGAAAAAACCCTAACTACCATAGGAAACTAGCTCTTAGTGATATGGCACATGCAAATAAATCTTTAATAGACCTAGACAAACATCCAGACCCCTATGTGCAAGTAGGTTATTTTAACCGTACAGATTATCCTGATTATGCTTCGGTGACTGTTGGGGTATCTTTACCTATCTATGGCACAGAAGAACTAAACTCTGAAATAGCTCAAAAAGAGGCACTTATCCGTCAAAGTGAAAGTTTAGATTATAAATTTCTTATCAAAAGCCAAATACGTGAAAACTATGCAAAACTTACAGAAGCTTACACAATATACAACATACTTCAACACAAAAGTCTACCTCAACTTAACCATATGTTAGAACTTAGCTCTTCTGCTATAGAAGAAGGAGCAGACCTCTTTACTTACACAAGTATACTTGAACAAAAATTAGCTTTAGAGGAAGAACGTATAGCCATCATGGCAGAATCTATGCGTACTCTTGCTAAACTCAAATCACTCACAGGAGTTAAATAATGCCAAGTCATATAAGAATTAGATATCTCATCCTTCTACTCCTTTTTATCTCAATAAATCTACATGCTGAAATGAAATGTGAAGCAGGAAAGTGTCAAATAGGTAAATGTGAAATGGGTAAATGTGGTGCAGCCCTTATTAAAAAAGAAAAAGTACCCAAAAAGACTATAGATAAAAAAGAAACATCCGAAAGTATGAAATGTGCAGAAGGAAAATGTGGCTCTGCTATGTCAAAAAATATACCTAAATGTGGCACATCTATGGGTGCATCAGATAAAAAGGTACCTAGTAAAGAGCCTGTAATCGCATCCAATAAAAAACCAACAATTGAACAACTTTTTAATGTACGTACGGTAGAAGTTAAAGAGATACAAACAAGTAAAAAAAAGACCAATTATGGCTACATCGTGGCACAAGACTCACGGACTATAGATGTGACTGCATGGTTTTCGGGATATGTGAAAGAACTTTATGTAGATACACTTTATCAAAAAGTAACCAAAGGAGAGGCATTGGCCTTGGTCTACTCACCAGAAGTATACAAGGCAAAACAAGACTACCTTAATGCCATACGCTTTCATAGCAAAAGACCTTCTGTTTCTATGGTACAAAGTGCTAAAACAAAACTTTTACTCCTAGGTGTCAGCCAAACAGAGATACTACAAGTAAGCAATAAAGCAAAAGTGCATAAATATACAACTATTTATGCACCAACTTCGGGTTGGGTATTTGAAAAAAACATTAACCAAGGCTCTTATATCAACGACAAGAAGTCTCTATACAAAATCACAGACCTCTCTAAAGTATGGCTTGAAGCAAAAATTTTTCAAAATGAACTAGCAACCTTTGAAAATCTAAATAACTTTACAGTAGGTATTAAAGGTTTTGAGCGAAGGTACAAGGCAAAAAAAGAACTACTCTATCCGATGATAGATACAAAAGAATCTACATCTACCTTACGGCTAAGCATAGATAATGAAGATGAAATACTTAAACCAGGTATGTATGCTAAGCTATATTCCAGTGCAAAAGCGGAAATAAAACTTGTCATACCTAGAACTGCCGCGATGCGTAAATCAGGTCTATGGTATGTTTTCCTTGCCACTGAATTTAAAGGTGAGTATGAACCTCTAGTAGTCATCTTAAAATCCTTAGACAACAAATATTTTGAAATTATAAAAGGGTTAAAGGTTGGCGATAAAGTCGTTAACAATGCCCTATTTATGATGGATTCAGATGCACAAATTAATTCGATTTATTAGTAAGGGACGTAAAATGAACAAAACCCATCTTTTTCTTTTGACATCAAACTGCCATCTAGGCAATTTGCTTCTCAAAAGATTGCTAACACTGGGTTCACTTCAGCAGTGGACTCATACAACGTCTTGTATTAAAAAAGGTGTATCATGATTGAAAAACTCATAGCCTTTTGCGTTAAAAACCGTTTCTTGGTGCTTATAGCATCACTTTTCATACTTATCGCTTCCATTTGGTCTATAAAAAATATACCCCTTGATGCCCTCCCTGACCTCTCTCCTCCACAGGTCATCGTACAAGTAACTTGGAAAGGACAAAGTCCTGAAATCATAGAAGACCAAGGGACGTATCCTTTGGTTTCACAGTTTTTAGCCATCTCAAACATAGAGACTGTGCGTGGATTCTCTGTTTATGAAAATGCCCTAATTTATATCATATTTAAAGAAGGGACTGACCTTTATTGGGGACGTACCAGAGTACTAGAACAGTTAGCCTCTATACAAAGCCAACTTCCAGCTAATATGGCAGTAACCTTAGGACCAGATGCATCTGGTGTAGGTTGGGCCTATGAGTATGCACTCACTTCACAAACCAAAACACTTGATGAACTTAGAACACTACAAGACTACTATTATAAGTATGCCCTTATGGGTGTCGATGGGGTGAGTGAAGTGGCTTCCATCGGTGGGTTCATCCCTACTTTTCAAGTAACAGTAAACAATGATGCTTTGGTACAGTATAACCTTTCCATCAAAGATGTCACACGCACACTTAAAGAAAACAACAATGATACTGGTGGACGCATCGTCATACAAAATGGTTATGAGTGGATGGTACAAGCCAAAGGATATCTCAAAAATATTGATGACATTTCTGACCTTGTCATCACTACAAAAGGTGGTATACCCATCATCATATCCCAAGTGGGTCGTGTAGAGAAAGTACCCGCTGCAAGACGTGGTATGGCTGACCTTAATGGTCAAGGCGAAGTAGTAGGAGGCATCGTGATGCTACGCTATGGGGAAGATGTCTACTCTGCACTAGAACGCATCAAAGAAAAAATGGAAGAACTTAAAGTTGAAGGTGTTAATATTGTAACTACTTATGACCGTTCAGACCTCATTTCTAAAGCTGTCAATACACTTACCACAACACTCATTGAAGAGAGTATTATTGTGGTCATAATCATTGGACTTTTTTTAGCACATTTACGCTCTTCTCTCATTGTACTCATAGTCTTACCATTAACTGTAGGACTTACATTTTTACTTATGAAACTCTTTGGAATTGGCTCAAACATCATGTCACTAGGTGGCATAGCCATTGCCATTGGTGCAATGGTAGATGCTTCAATAGTCATGATAGAAAATGCCCATAAATCCATACACAAACAAGAAAGCATACTCAAAAGATCGCTTAACAATAAAGAACGCATTGCTACTATAGTTAAATCCTCTCAAGTGGTGGGTCGTCCTATCTTCTTTGCATTGGCTTTAGTGGTTGTCTCATTTTTACCTATCTTTGCACTCTCTGGTCAAGAAGGTTTACTCTTTTCTCCTTTAGCGTTTACCAAAACATTTGCAATGACCGCAGGAGCTTTACTTTCTATCACATTGGTACCAGTACTGATGATATATTTTGTCAAAGGAAAAATTATCCCAGAATCTAAAAATCCTTTAAACAGGTTTTTTATCTGGCTATACAACCCCATCTTAACTTGGGGACTTAAACTTAAATACTTAGTGATTGTACTCGCTCTTGCTGTACTTGTATTTGCTGTACCTCTATATAAAGGATTAAACTGGGAATTCATGCCTATGCTTGATGAACAAACGGTGATGTATATGCCTGTCACTCCTTATGGCATCTCGGTAGATCAATCTAAAGCACTTACCCAAAAAACAGACAAGATCCTCAAATCTTTTCCTGAAGTAGCCACAGTCTTTGGTAAAGGTGGACGTGCCAATTCTGCTACTGACCCTGCACCCTTAGGCATGATAGAAACCATCATTACATTTAAACCTAAAGATGAATGGCGTGAGGGTATGACCACAGAAAAACTTATGTCAGAAATGGACAAAGCATTAAACGTGCCTGGTCTTATAAACTCATGGACATACCCTATACGGGGACGCATAGATATGTTACTCTCCGGCATACGTACACCATTAGGTATAAAACTCTATGGTAAAGACAGCGAAGGTTTACAAAAAGTAGCTTCTCAAATAGAAACAGCCTTACGTGACCTAAAAAGTACGCAAAGTATTATAGCAGACCAAGCATCTGCAGGATTCTTTATTGATATTGATATCAATACCGAAGCTCTAGCACGCTATAACATCAGCAAAAACCTTATACTAGACTACACTGCTACTGCCATTGGGGGAAAACAAGTAACTACACTCTATAAAGGACTTGAACGTTACCCTATAGCTGTACGTTTTGAAGAAGAAGAAAGACGTAACCTCGATGACATCCGAAACATTCAAGTAAAAACACCTCTTGGTTTTGTGCCGCTGTCTAGCTTTGCAAACATTGAATATAGAGAAAGTGCTTCAGTCATCAAATCTGAGATGGCTACTCCTGTCACCTTCATATACATTACCCCTCAACTAGGTATGTCTGTGGTTGAATACAAAAAAGAAGCTGTAGAGGTACTAAAAAATATCGCGTTACCTGCAGGCTACTATATAGAATGGGCAGGACAGTCTGAGTACTTAGAATCTGCTATGGAAAAAATAGTTTGGATTATTCCTACCGTACTTTTAGTCATCTTGGTACTTATCTACTTTGCTTTAGGTGAGTTAGTACCAACACTCATTGTCTTCTTTACGCTACCTTTTGCTTTACTAGGTGGATTGTTTTACATCGATATGCTTCAGTTTAATATGAGTATAGCTATTATCGTTGGCTTCTTAGCATTACTGGGCGTTGCTGCAGAGACTGCCATCGTCATGATAGTATATCTCAAAGAAGCCGTAGAAGAAGCCAAAGATAAGCTAGGTGACACCTTTAACAAAAAGGCACTAAATGATGCTATCTATGAAGGTGCGGTACAAAGAGTACGTCCTAAGCTTATGACTGTTTTTGCTATACTCGCAGGACTTTTACCCATCATGTATACCCATGGTGTAGGTTCAGAAGTTATGCAACGTATCGCAGCACCTATGATAGGTGGGGTAGTAAGCTCTGCTGTACTCAGCCTACTACTCATCCCTATCTTTTATGAAATCTATGAAAAATACCAACTCAAAGGAAAATAATAATGCACTCAAAAATACTTTTTAATACCCTACTGACACTCACACTCATATTATCGTCGTGTAGTAATAAAGATAAAGAAGAATCCATTACAGAAAGTGGTATGAAATGTGGACCTGGTAAATGTGGTGCTTCAATGGTAGATGGATCTGCTGTACTTGTCAAAAAGAAGATGAATATCTTAGACCAACTTAAAGTTAATGATACAAGACGTGATTGTGTCCTAAAAGCCAATACTACTAAAGCTCTTTATGCATGTGTACGTGTAGAAAAGACAGGAAGACTCAGCACTAAATGTTCTGCAAATAATACTAAACAAAAAGAAGCCATGAAATGTGAAGTAGGAAAATGTGGGAGTAGTATGTAATAAAAATTGATGGGAAAACCCATCAATCTATTTAAAAATGCTTAACAAGCTGGTTCGTTACCTGAATCTTTTCCATATTCGTAACCAAATTCAAAGAGATCGTCTTCCCATTTCTTATCCCAAGCTTGAATATTTGGACAAAGTTTTTTAATTTCTTCTTCCATTTTACCATCAGCTTTAATTTGTTCCCATTCTGCTTGTTTAAATGATGCAGCAAATTTAGCACCACCAAAACCACAAGCACCTTTGAGTTTTTTACCAAATATTTTTTGACCTTTATTAATGCTTCCTGCTTCAACTGCTGTTGTCATCATTGCAAAACCTAAAACTGCTACTGCAGCTAATTTAATTGTATTTTTCATGGAGATCCTTAATTTTTATTATTATTTTTATCATTTTTAATAAAAATAACTTATACTTTAATTTTAAACAAAAAAATAGGTACGAAGTAATTACTTCGTACCTAAAAAATTTATTTCATTGCAGCAATATGTTCTGCAACAGCTTTAATTGTAGCTTCATCCATAGACGCTACTTGACCTTTCATAAGTGCACCCATGCCATGAACATTAAGTGTCCCTGCTTTATAACCGTTAAGTTGTTCTATAGTTTTAGCAGCATCTTGACCTGTAATAATTGCAGATTTTCCAAGTGCAGCTTTTTCTCCGTTTGCACCATGACAACCAACACATTTAGCATAAGCTGCAGCTCCGTCAGCCATAAGTAGTGTAGATCCAGCGAATAAGATTGAGATTGCAAATTTTTTCATTTTATTTCCTTAATTAATTTGTGATTAAGATTTGTTATACCTAAGTATAAGAATCAATATTTTTTATTAACATTTTGATAATATATGCATTTAACTTAATATATTATTAATTTTACATATCTTAATTCAAAAATTGTTAAACTTGAACATTCCTTAACAAGAAGGAACGTTTCCTGAATCTTTTGCATATTCATATGCAAAGTCATATACATCATTTTCATATTTAGGTTTGAGAGTTGCTTTAGGACAAACAGCTGTCACTTCTGCACCAAACTTACCAGCTTCTTTAATAGATTCCCACTCATCTTGTGTATGTTTATGTGCAAATTTTGCACCAGTAAAACCACATTTTGCTTTGAGCTTTTTAAGGTAAATCTTTTGCCCTTTTTTCACATCTGCAGAAGCAACTGTTGAAAGTACTGCTACACCAAGTAACGCTGAAATTGTTAATTTTGTAAATGTATTCATATAATCATCCTTTTGAAGTTAGTTCATAAAGATAGTATCATGGAATTGTGAAAAGATTGTGAAAATACCCACATCATATCTCTAACCTTAACCTTTATTTTAATTTATTAAAAACTTTGTAGGTATCCCAGTAAATATCAACTGCTTCATCTAACTCTTCTGGACTCAAAAATGTTGCTTTTTTTATCTCCACCGTATCTATAAAAAGCCCTGACATCGCAGAAATATCTTTTGAAGGGTAACGAAGGTAATGTTTTATCCCTGCTTTCATATTGTTTTCACTACTATATACCAATAAATACCGCTTAAACATCTCTTGTAATGTTGCAGGAAGTGCTTGGTGGCAAGGAATGCAGTTACGTTCAAAAGTATTTTGAGCAGATAAACTACTTAAATATACTATAATTATATATATTTTTCTTACCATTTTAACACCATCTTTGTCCCCTCATTAAGTTTAGATATAACTTCTATACGAATACCATATTCATCAATAATCTTTTGGACAATACTTAATCCAACACCAAATCCACCTTCACTCTCATTAAACCTAGTATAACGGTCAAACATATAAGGTATCTTACGTTCTTTAATACCAATACCCGTATCCCATACCGTTAACTCATTTTCTCGGAGGTATAACCCTAGTGTTCCTTGACGTTTATTATATTTAATGGCATTAGAAATCAAATTGTCAATGACTCTGGTTAATTTACGTTTATCCATAAATATACTTGCATCTTCTAAATCCAATTCATATTTGAGTTTTTTAGACTGCAATAATATATCAAAATATTCTATCCTGTTTTTCACAAGTTGTTTAATGTCAATCAATTCATCATTATTCTCTTTGGTCTGTTCAAGCGTTAAATAAGTCAAATCTTTATACAAAACCGATACCGTTTTAGCAGCAATATTAATACGGTTAAGTTTTTTTCTATTTTTTTCCACCATGACATGTGTATCCATCATTTCTATATTTGCCAAAATAGATGACAAGGGTGTATTGAGTTCATGTGTCGTATCTTTTATAAATCTATCAAGCAATACAATAGAATCACGCATAGGCTTTAAAAAAAGTTTTGCAAGGTACAGTCCAAACAAAATAAAAAACAAAAAAGTAGCAAGTCCATACCCAATAATATTTTTCCAGATGAGTGTTTTCCACATACCATCATCTTCCACTTCAAGGATAATATATTTAGTACCTAAATAAAAGTCGTCAAGACTTTTTACAAAATGAATATGTCCATCTACCTTATATATTTCCTCATCAAAACGTATATGTTTATTTTCTAATAATGAAAAAATTTCTTTATAGGCTACATCATAAATAGCAGATTTAAAACGAGGATCGCGGGGGTATTCAACACGTTCATCGAAAAAATGGTGTAATACTTTTAATCTTTTTGCATGAATATAGGCATACTTAAAAAGTGTTGCTCTTTGGTTTGAAAGCATTAATTTTTCTTGAGTCTGATAGTAGTATGCTGAGAGTAACACAATCATCAAAATAATCATTGTTACATAAAGTGTTAAAAACCTAAAGAGTGATTTTTTCTCACTTTTCAGAAATGAATTTATACCCTTGTTTTTTGATACTAACAATTTTTTCCTTACCTATAATCTTACGTAAATTTTTAATGTACGTACGCAGTGCTGTATCACTAGGTTCTTCATCATAATCCCATAAATGTTCATAAATACGTTCATGCTCTATGACTGTACCATTGTTTTTCATAAACAATTTTAGTAACTTTGATTCTTTATGTCCTAATGAAATAACCTTTTCATCAATAATGAGTTCATTATTTTCTATATCATATGCTATGGTCTTCGAAATTTCAATCATCTCTTTGGCTTCATGAAAAAAACCTCGTTTTAAAAGTGTTTCCACCCGAATCTTAAGTTCTTTAAGTACAAAAGGTTTACGTATATAATCATCACACCCACTCTCATACCCTTTTTCTAAGTCATCCACAGAATCTAAAGAAGTAATGAAAATTGCAGGTGCTAACACTTTTGATACCCGAGCTTCCTTTAAAAGTTCAAAACCATTAATCCCAGGTGTGTTGACATCGAGTAAGAGTAAGTCATACTTACTTTCATAAAGTTTTTCTTGTGCTTCATGTCCATCATACACCGAGACTACCTGATGTCCCTGCTCTTCTAAAAACTCTGTCACTGTTTCATTCAAATTTGCATCATCTTCTAATAATAATATTTTACCCATCTTTAAATATATTTCCTTACCCATGCTTCTATCTGTGCACTATCACGTGCTCCCGTGAATCTGTCTATTTCTTTCCCCTCTTTAAAAATAAGCACACAAGGAATACTTGCTATTTGATACTTAGAACCCAATGTTTGCTCATCATCATTATTGATTTTCATAAATTGTGCTTCAAGAGGCATAGAGAGAGCAGCCTTTTCAAAATGTGGTCCCATTTGTAAACATGGTCCACACCAAGGTGCCCAAAAGTCTACAACCACAGGCAACTCAGAATTAGCCACATACGTAGCTAAAATGCTTGCATTACCAACAACGGGTTTAGCATCTAAAAGTGATTTTTTACACTCCCCACAGTTGGCTTTAGCATAAGATTCTTTTTTAGGTATTCGATTTACTTTAAGACAATGTGGACACACTACATTTACATTCATAAGAAACCTCCATCATTTTAGATAAATTTTTAATTGTTTAGTTATTATAGCAAATAAAGTAAATATAAAATTTAAGAGGATGAATCATGGCAAAAAAAGAATTAATTGTAGGTGGTGGATGTTTTTGGTGTACTGAAGCAGTATTTGAAACACTTAAAGGTGTGAGTGATGTAGAAAGTGGCTATGCCAATGGGGAAACACTAAATCCTACCTATACTCAAATATGTACAGGGACTACAGGACATGCAGAAGTCATCAAAATCACCTATGATGACAGCATCATCACTACAGACACCCTGCTAGATATTTTCTTTATCACACACAACCCCACAACACTCAACCAGCAAGGAGCTGATAGAGGTACCCAATACCGCTCTACCATCCTCTATACAGATGAGGAGACAAAAGAAGCAGCAGAAGCTAGCCTAGAAGCAGCCCAAAATGACTACCCCGATATGATAGTCACTACCATAGAACCTTTAGATATCTACTACAAAGCAGAAGCCTACCATCAAGACTACTACAGACAAAATCCTATGCAAGGGTATTGTAATGCAGTCATACCCCCAAAGTTAGCAAAATTGAAAGCGAAGTTTGGGAAAGAGATGGCGTAAATTCATCTTTGCAAAGGATTGTCAGACCTCTTTTTAACTTTACGCTCTTGTTCTTCGGAGATGTTAGGCTGAGTAAACGCTACCTGCCCTGCGATGATACAACCTTTACATCCAGGTTCACAATGATGATGGAGTTTTAGACACCACTGTGTGTCATCATCTTTTGTCCCCATAAATTGACATCCCCAGCCACTAGCCACCGTTAATTCCTTATCTCAAAGCCATCTGTATGAAATACAGCATCATCTATAATCTCATACTGTATATCATCGACTGTACTTAATGGTGAGCCCTCTTTTAAAATAGCCATAAATGTATTAAAGTCATCATCAAATACTTCTGCAACCAATTCAACAGTACCCTCTTCAAGGTTTTGTATGTAACCTTTAAACTGTTTTTTCATCAGTGCTTGTGAAACAGACTTTCTGTATGCCACACCTTGTACTTTTCCAAAAACTAGAAACCTATACCATTCCATTATTTATTTTGTTCCATATTCGTTTTTAAGCGTACCTAAAAATTCTATAATACGCTCTTGAAACAAGATCTCTTCTTCTGAATCTTCATCGCTACATTCCATCAGTTGCTTTAACAGACCAATATCTATTTTATTTGCATAACGTTTGTTTTCTTTTGTTTCTTTGATGACCAGCTGAATGAGGTGTTCAAAGTCAAGCCCATTATTTGTAGCAATCTTATCATGGTATTCATGTACAGTGTCAAGCAACAATTCTGCTCTATCTGCATCTTTTTCATAAATACTATATGCTAGCTCTTTAAGTTTTTGTTTCTCACACTCTGTCATTTCACCATTGGCAGATATCATTAATGTAAATATCTTGGCTCTATACTCAACAGAACTATGATGGTAAACCAAAAACTCTCTAAACATTTTTCTTACTATACGTCTAAAGTTTTGAAACACTGTTTAATCCTTGATATCAATTAACACCATTTTAACAAAAGTATACTATAGTTTTACAAAAATGGATAATAACACATGGGAAATATTGATTTTATCATCATCTTAACCACGGCATTTCTTGGATCAGTTGGACATTGTATTGGTATGTGTGGAGGCATAGTTGTAGCCTACACTTCAAGTAAAATAGACCAAAAATCATCTTACCTCCAACAAACCGCTTCTCATTTAGCTTATAACTTTGGTCGTGTCACAACCTATACTATACTTGGGGCACTCTTTGGTTTCATAGGACACATCGTAGCATTTACACCTACAACAAAGGGTGTGCTATTTATTCTTACGGGTATCCTCATGATACTCGCAGGACTTTCACTCGTAGGCAATTTAAAGTTTTTAAACTCTGCCCAATGGTCTGTTTCTAAATATCCTTGGTATCAAAACACTTTTAGAAAACTTCTCACATCAAAGTCATACAAAAGTTTTTATCTATTAGGACTTTTAAATGGCATTATTCCCTGTGGACTGGTGTATTCTTTTGCTATTTTTGCAGCAAGTACGGCAGACCCTCTTTCTGGGGCTTTGGTTATGGCAACGTTTGGACTGGCTACAATCCCAGCACTTTTCTTTTTAGCTACTATTACTAAATTTTTACAAAAAGGATCTTTACGTGGTATCATGATGAAGTTTGCTGCGATATTGGTTATACTTTATGGATTTATCACTCTATATAAAGGTTATAAGTTTGTCGCCCATCCCCAAGAGATGAAAGCCATGATGGATAAAATGCATAGTGACAGTGGATCGATAGAAAAGAATAGTAGTATTACTTCAGGTAAATTTAACGGCATGAAATGTGCACCTGGTAAATGTGGTTAAAACCTATGGTTAATCCTTCATACATCGTTTTAAACTATCATATATACTAACCAAACAATAAAGGATAACACATGTCAAAAATAGTAAAAGTCATAGAAGTACTAGCTCAATCAGAGAAATCATGGGAAGATGCAGCGGCAAGTGCTGTAAAAGCAGCAAGTAAAAGTGTAGATGGTATCAAAGGTATAAACATTACCAATATGTCTGCAAAAGTAGATGGTGATAAAATCGTTAAATACAGAATCAATGCAAAAATTTCATTCTTAATCAAATAATTCACTACTGTGTAGGCTTTTGCCTATACAAACTCTGCTATAATCTTTTTTATGAATCATATAAAAAATTACGCCTATACACATACCCCACTCTCTTTTGATTTTAAACAAACTGTTGAACGTTTCTTTGTAGAAGAAGTACCTCTCTATACACCTTCAAATTCAGGTAATTACCTTTATCTTAAAATTAAAAAAACAGATATGAGTACATGGAAACTCATCACAGTACTAGCCAAAGCCACAGGTTTACAAGAACGAGACATAGGCTATGCAGGGCTCAAAGATAAAAATGCTACTGCCATACAGTACATCTCACTTCCAAAACAATCTGAAAAAGAGCTCAATAAAAACCTCTCTACCGAAAAGATAGAAATACTCGAACGTACCTACAACAAAGCACCCATAAAAGTAGGACATTTAAAAGGAAACAAGTTTTCCATAGTCCTACACCATATGAGTGAAAAAGATGCAAAATTTTTTAACACCACTGCTAAAATGATGCAAAGTAAAGGTATACCTAACTACTATGGGTACCAACGCTTCGGAGAAGACAGCCGTTCTTTCCTACAAGGTAAAGAGATAGCCCACTCAGGTAAACGCCTAAAAGGGTCAAAAGAAAAACTCCTTGTGGCTGCCTACCAAAGCTACCTTTATAACAGATGGCTAAGTGAACGAGTGAAACTCTCAACTGTCATAAGCACAAACAATGTAGCACAAGCCACAAAAAAACTAGACTACCCAGAAGAGCTTGTTAAAGTACTAGCCAAGCAAGAGCAATTTTTCAAACTTTTCATAGGTGATGCCATCATGCCCTACCCCTATGGAAAAGAAAACTACGTCAAAGACATGCAACAGTCGGCACTTACTTTTAATCAAAAGAAAATCTCTCCTACAGGACTACTCTGTGGTGCCAATGTAGAACGATCAAAGTCAGATGCCTACTACCTAGAAGAACCCTACGATGACACTGAGCTTAACGCCCTAAAAGGTGACAGACGTTTCGCATGGATATGGCCAAAAGACGTAGAAACACTTTACAATCCAGATAGCAAAGAATTAATAGTGGATTTTTACTTACCTAAGGGCTCATATGCAACTACTTTTTTAGAAGAGGTTGGGAAGTTTTCTTTGAAGGAAAGGAAATAAAGTTATTTTACCATCTCCTCCCTCTCTTACATTTTTATAAAAAATAAACATATAACTGCATTTCATTCCCAGTTCAGATATTTCATAGAGATATTTTCTTTAAAAAATATTTTTTGACATTTTTTGACATTTTTCCTCTAAACTTCCATAAATTATTAATTAAGGATTTCCATTGACGAAATATTATACACCCCCTACAAGAAGAGAAATGATGAAACTCTCTTTTGGACTTAGTGCATATCTATTTACGGGATGCAAGAGTTCAAATAGTGCAAACCAACTAGATAATACCAATCAATTACAGACAAATGACTCTGCAGATAAACGAAATGTTTCACGATATGAAGTTTTGGTTGAACGTAGTACCCTCATGACAAATTGTATTGTTATAGACAAAAAAGGGAAAACCGCTATTGAACGAGATGGCGGTATTTATATGTTCAAAAAAGAACCTGTCTATCCTATTTATGTATTCTCTGGTGTGGTCAATGTCACACAAACAGGTTATATTACAGAAGGTGATATCAAAAACACTTTAGTACTAGAAGCCTCTCCTTCACGTATAGCAACCATAGTAACCACACTGGCAAGTCAAGAAGAGAAAAGAGACTGGATAAAAGAAAATTTCAACCTCACAGATATAGAGATAGATACGGAAATCCCCAGAAATAACAAAAAAATTGCGGCTATCTCTGATGAGATATTGAAGTAT
>Ga0256834_1001721_pt1 | contig 14467 bp, 12 predicted proteins | sample 4281140metaG_FD_190536 | JGI IMG/M metagenome (GOLD analysis project Ga0256834, IMG submission 190536) | Hydrothermal vent microbial communities from East Pacific Rise, Pacific Ocean - 4281-140 | ecosystem: Environmental > Aquatic > Marine > Hydrothermal vents | place: Pacific Ocean: East...
GTGTATTTCTCAAAAAAATAGATCTGTATTAGTTGTAGATGGAGATTTGGGTCTTGCTAACATAGATGTAATGTTAGGACTTAATGTTGAAACTACTATTAAAGACATATTAGCTTATGGTGGAGACCCTCTATCAGCAGTTGTATATCCAGAGCCTAATTTAGGTATATTACCTGCAAGTTCTGGTGTTCCAGAACTTGTGACATTTGATTCTGAAAAGCAATTTCTTCTTGCTGAAACCCTTAAATTTATAGCAAGTCATTTTGAATTGGTTATTGTAGATACTGCAGCAGGGATTGGTCCTTCAGTATTGTGGTTTAATGCATTTGTGCATAAAAATATTATTATCTTAACTCCTGATCCAACATCTATTACAGATGCATATGCATTAATGAAAATTTTATCTCAAAGATATAATAAAAAGAAATTCTATATTATTGTAAATCAGGTTACAGGTAATCGTGAAGCTAAACGCATATTTGAGGGATTATTTAAAGTATGTGAGAGATTTCTTGGAATAAAATTAGATTTCTTAGGGATAGTACCAAAAGATAAATTCATGTCTAAAGCAATAAAAGAACAGGTACCAGTTATTCGGTTAGCTCCAGATTCTCATATAGCTAAATCAATAGATAAATTTGCAGATAAGATAATACTATGGTCTAAAACTGATATATCTCGCAACAATACATCTGATATTTTTTCTTCTCAGCTAGATTTTCCCCATGAACTAGGGCAGCATACATAGATTATTATCTATAAACTAGGTGTATTTTTTGCATTAATTTTATTGATTGGTCTTAAAAAAATAAGTCTTTTCTTATTTAAATAAACTTAAGAACCTAAAATAATTAAATGTCTAATGGCAAGATTGTTAGCATATTAATTTTATTAATTGTTATTTATGGCGTGGGAAATTATCTTTTCCAACGCTATCTTATAATGCCAAGTTTTATAAGTTTGGAAAAGCGAGAGGCTAAAAATGATATATTAAGAATAGAGGATGCGTTATCCCAAGAGATACATCATCTTGCACAAATAGATTCTGATTGGGCACAATGGGATGATACTTATATATTCGTACAAAATCATAATAAAGCTTATATAAAGTCAAACCTTATCCCAAAGGAACTTTGGGAAAGTACAAAGTTAAATCTTGTTTATATATGCAAATTAGATGGGACCGTTGTATGGGGTAAAGTATATGATCCTATTCATAATAACTTACTTCATTTAGATTGTTTTCCAACCAAAAAGTTACCTAAAAATCATTTCTTAATGAAAACAAAACAAAAGACTCTTGAAGGGTTTATTGTTACTAAATATGGTCCTCTAATGATTGCAAGCCTACTAATTATTAAGTCTTCAGGACAAGGTCCCCCAGATGGCATAATAGCTATGGGAAGGTTTTTAACAAAGTCTATTTTAGATAAGATAAGGACTCAAACTCGGATATTTTTTGAGATTTTCTATAATAAAAAGAAACTGCAGGAGAAATGCTACAAAACTATTTTACATAATATAGAAGTTCAAGGTTATGATGTTCAGTTTTTAAAAGATAAGAGTTTTTTATATGCATATGGATATCTTAAAGGTTTAAATAATACTGGATTGTTAATTAAGGCAAGAATTCCTATAACAATTTTAGAAACAGGAAGATCTGCTGCTAATTTTGCTTATTTTGCAATTTTTTCTGCAGTTACACTAGTTGGTTTGGTATTGTTTTGCTGGTTTATATGTTATGAGCGTGAGAATCGGAGAAGAAATGAGGAAATAAAGAGATTAGTTAATAAAAGAACAGCTGAACTTAAGGAGGCAAATGCTTTAATAAAGGGCCTTATCGGATCTATTCCTGATATAATATTTGCAAAAGATAAAGATGGAAAATACATTTTGTGTAATCATACATTTGAAGCTTTTGTAGGTCTTTGTGAACATGATATAGTAGGGAAAACTGATGAAGAATTATCTATAAAAAATCCACTAATTAGACAGCTTTCCAAAAAATTAAAAGAAACTCAACCCGAGCAAGGTAGTACAAATTTTGAGATTGAAATCAAGGATAATAAAGGACAAGTTAAAATTTTTGATATAGTTAAAGCTCCCTTCTTTAATTCTACAGGAAAATTTCTTGGGACTACATTTGTTGCTAGAGATATAACAGAGAAACAAAAGATACAACAGGAGGCCGAAAAGATTAGAAGGATAGAATCGTTAGGTATTTTAGCAGGGGGAATTGCTCACGACTTTAATAACTTACTTACAGGCCTTATTGGTAATATCAGTCTTGCGAAGTTATTAATTGATCCAGAACATGAGGCATATAAAAAATTAACAGTAGCAGAAGCTGCAGCAGCTCGTACTAGAGATTTAACTAAGCAACTTCTTATCTTTTCAAAAGGTGGTGCTCCAGTAAAAACAACAACAGATATTAAAAAAATAATAGAAGAAGCAGTAAATATATCTTTATCCGGTAGTAATATAAAGCTTAAGTTAATTTTTGATAAAAATCTTTGGCTTACAGAAGTAGATAAAGGTCAATTATATCAAGTTATTCAGAACTTAGTAATAAATGCTAGACAAGCTATGCCTAATGGTGGAGTCTTAGAAATTTCTTGTATGAATTATATTCACTATAAAAATAATTCTTTACCCCTGGAACAAGGTAAATATATCAAGATAGATGTAAAAGATACAGGAATTGGTATACCTAGAAAATATTTAGATAATATTTTTGATCCTTATTTTACTACGAAGGATAAAGGTAGTGGGTTAGGATTAACTATATGTTTCTCTATTATAAAAAAACATGGAGGACATATTACAGTAGATTCCTCTGTTGGGGTTGGGACAACATTTAGTATTTATTTACCAGCAATTGATAATAAACAGTTAGATGTTGACATAGAAGTTTCAAAAGAGATTCCTAGACCTGGTGGAAGAATTCTTATTATGGATGATGATAAATTAATCCATCAAACAGGAACTCAAATATTAGCTTATTTAGGTTATGAAGTACATTGTGTAAGTGATGGAAAAGAAATGTTAACTATATATCAGGAATTTAGAGATAAAGGAAAACCATTTGATGTTGTTATTATGGATTTAACTATACCAGGAGGTATGGGAGGAAAAGAGGCCATAAAAAAACTGTTAGAAATTGATCCTGACGCAGTAGCTGTCGTTTCAAGTGGCTATGCAACAGATCCTGTTATGGCTAATTATCAAGAATATGGTTTTAAAGGAGTTGTTACAAAACCATATAATGTAGAAGAGCTTGGTATGATTATTGGGAAATTATGTATAAAAAACTCTAAATAGTCTGTATCTAAAATCTTGCAGATATGTTTACCTGCGCTATTATCTAAGAAAAACTTTATTAAAAAAGGAAGATAGATGGAGCAATCTAATAAAGAAGAGCAAGATTTGTTACAAGATACAGAAGTTTTAAGTATTAGAGTGCGCTCAGATCTTTATAGGGCCTTTAGACGTTGTGTATGGATTATGATAAATGAGACAGGAAAAAACCAGATAGAAATCCATAATGAGATGGTTGAAAGGTTACTTAAATTATATGAATGCTAATTAAGGATAATTATGAGAAATGAGGAAAAAATTTTTCTTAAGTATGCTTGCTATATTTTATTTAATTTCTTTAAGTTCTTGTGTTTGGGCAAAAACTCCCTCCCCATGTATAGAAGCTAGCCCTTTATCCTTTGATTTTGGTAAGATAAAAGAAGGACCTATTTATAAGACTAAATTTAGAGTAGATAATTGTGGAGATGCCCCTCTTCGTATTTTACATGTACGAACTTCTTGTGGATGTACAGGGGTCGTTATTGGAAAGAAAATTTTAAATCCTTCAGAATCTACAAATGTTATGGTTACATTTCATTCTGCAGGTATATCTGGTCCTTTTAGGAAATATATATCTATACAATCAAATGATCCGACATGTCCTAATTTGCTTTTAGAGATAAAAGGTATCACAGTACCTCAACCAGGACCTCGTTTAGTTTTAGAGCCATGGAAGGTTCATATATTAAAAAAAGTAAATGATAAGGTATTTGTTAAATTAAAACTGACAAATAAGGGTACAAAGACTTTAATCATAACAAAAATAATAGCTCTACACTATAATATTAGACTCTTACATAATAAACAAATCCTTATTCCTCCGCATACTAGAAAAGTTTTAAGATTAAGTTTTAAAACCCCCCCTTTTATTATTAGAAAATTTGTTTTCTTAATTTACAGTAATGACCCAAATCAACCTATACATTACTTATTAGTCTTGCCCAAAATTGAAAAGTCTCATAATTTTAAACAGGACTTTGGTTGCCCAGCTTGTGAAGAACAAAGAGAACTTAATTTTTAGACTAAACAAACTAAAATAAAGAAAAAACAAAAAAAATGAAAGATTATATAAAGAACATAATAACAGTTTTTATATTTATTTTCTTAATACTATTAGACTCTATAAATGCTGAGGCTGTGCAGATTCATGGTCCTCCAGAAGGTTTTTTTGTACATATTATGGGCCACATATTTTTTGCTGCTTCATTAATTTTTATTTTATATTTATTGGAACATCATCCTCAAAAGCATCAAAATGGTTGGCGTTGGTTAAGATATTCTTTTTGGTTTTTTCTGGCATGGAATTTAGATACATTGATGGTTCATATAGTATATAGAAGAATGCCTTATTCTAGTCTTTATTTGCCATTAAATATGTGGGAACATAAACTACTTCCACCTTATAATCTTGAACACGTTTTGTATTATATTGGCCGTTTTGACCACTTACTATGTATTCCTGCAATGTTATTTTTTGTTTTAAGTTTAAGATCATTTTTACAAAGTCATAGTGAAGATGAAACATTATAAATTATGAGTGGCTTGCCCTTATATCCCATATATATAGTAGATTTTTTTGGTTCCCTTTGTATGTTGGTATTATCTTTTATTGCACTACGATATGCTTGGATACTAAAAAGGACTCATACTAGAAATGTTTTTTACACTTATATCTTTTGGCTATGTATGACTTTTGTAGCTCTTTCTATATCTCGTAGTACAGGACATGCATTAAGAGGTTTACTTTTATATTCTGGATATCCATATCTCTGGAAGAAATTAGCACCTTATTCAGGCGGATTAAATTCTATTGCTTTTATTTCTGCAGCAGTGCTTACATTTTATTTCCCAAATGTTCAGAAAGTAATGGAGGTTATTAAAGAAGATGCAAGACGACTAAAAGAGGCTAAAGAAGAATTAGAAATCGCACATGAAAAGCTTAGAGATTTTAATTTGAGATTAGAAGAAAAAGTTAAAGAGAGAACTAGAGCGCTTGTTTTATCTGAGCAGAAATTTAGACGCCTTTTTGAAGGTTCTCGTGATGCTATTTTTTTCTGTGATCAAGATGGATGTATATCAGATATAAATCCCAGTGGTATGAATATGTTAGGATTTAAGGTAAAAAGTGAAATAATAGGTCTTCCTATGAAACAATTTTTTGTAAGACATGAAGATTGGGAGATATACAATAAAAGTATATATGATCAAGGATATATTGTTGATTTTGAGACCCAGTTTAAAAGAGTAGATGGTTCAACTATATACCTCATTATTACCGCAGGAGCTATAAAGGAAAAAAATGGAACAATCATTGGTTGTGAAGGTATTGCAAAAGATATTACCACATTTAAACGCATGACAGAGAAATTAATATACTCAGAAAAAATGGCTTCTATTGGACAATTAGCTGCTGGCATAGCACATGAGTTAAATACTCCTTTAGGTATTATTTTGGGTTATACTCAGCTATTAAAGGAAGATATAGAAGAACAGGAGCTTTTAGAAGAGTTAAAGATAATAGAGAAACAAACTAAAAATTGTAAAAGAATAGTCTCGGATTTGCTTAGTTTTGCTAGATCTTCAGAAAGAAGATATATTAGCAAAGTACAGATTAATGATTGCATAAAACAAACAGTAACAATAGTTAAACATACTTTTGAACTAAAAGGTATAGATATTGTTTTATATCTAGATAAAGATTTACCGAAAGTAATTGCAGATGAAAATAAGTTTACACAAGTATTAATGAATTTATTAAACAATGCAAGAGATGCAATAGGTGAAAATGGTACAGTATATATATGGACCAAACATGAAGGAGAAACAGAAGACTGTCTTGTAAAGGTTATTGTGGGAGATACAGGCGAAGGAATTAATGAAAAGATAAAAAGGAGAATTTTTGATCCATTTTTTACAACAAAACCTGCAGGGCAAGGAACAGGTTTAGGGCTTTCTGTTTCATATGGTATAATAAAAGAACACGGTGGAACTATTGATGTTTGTTCGCCTCCTTCAGATAAAGAATATGTCAGTAGAGGAATAAAAACTATATTTATAGTAACTTTGCCTGCAAGTACCTCAGAAAAAGCCAAAAAAAGACTTAAGCAGCTAATATCTGTCTGTTAATCCTTTTTGTTTTAACGAGGGCTTATATATGAAAAAGCTTCTTATAATTGATGATGATCATGATATGGTAGCTATGCTAGAGAGACTTTTTAAAAAGAAAGGTTCTTATGACGTTTACACCGCCACTTCAAGTGATGAAGCTTTAAATTTATTAAATAGAAGGCTACCAGACGTGGTTATTTCAGATGTAAAAATGCCAAAGATGGATGGCATAGAACTTTTAAATGCTATTAAAGATATAGATGATACAATATCTGTAATTTTAATTACTGGTTATGGAACTATTGAGATGGCTGTAGAAGCATTAAAAGTTGGTGCCTATGACTTTATAGAAAAGCCTTTTGATAATCAAAGACTTCTTCATACTACAGAGAAAGCATTAGAAAGAACATATCTATTAAGAGAAAATCTTAGACTTCAAAAAACTTATAGAGAAAAAATAATACATCCTGGAGGAATCGTGGGTAATTCTCCCGCGATTCATAAGATGATAGATATGATAGCTCGTGTTGCAGAATGTGATGCTACAGTATTAATTACAGGGGAAAGTGGGACAGGTAAAGAGCTTGTTGCACGCGCTATCCATGAACTTAGTCCTAGAAAAGATAAAGAGTTAATTGTTGTAAATTGTCCTGCTATTCCAGAACATCTTCTTGAAAGCGAATTGTTTGGACATGTTAAAGGTGCTTTTACTGGTGCAACACAAGACAAAAAAGGGCTTTTTGTTGCTGCTAATGGGTCTACTATATTTTTAGATGAAATTGGAGATATTCCAATTTCTATTCAGATAAAATTATTAAGGACTCTCCAAGAAAAGGAGATAAGACCTCTTGGTGCTACAAAGACTATTTCTGTAGATGCTAGGGTTATTGCTTCTACAAATCAAAATCTTGAGGAAAAGATTACAGATGGTTCTTTTAGGGAAGATCTATATTTTAGGTTAAATGTTGTAACTATAAAAGTGCCTCCACTAAGAGAGAGAAGAGAAGACATCCCTCTTTTAGCTTTACATTTTTTAAATAAGTACTCTGTACAATATAATAAAAAAGATCTTCATTTTGCTCCAGAGACTATAGAATATCTATCTTCTCGTAATTGGAAAGGAAATGTAAGGGAGCTTGAAAATACTATAAAACGTTCTGTTGTGCTTGCTACATCTTCTACAATAAAGCCATCAGATATTTCTTTAATAGGTTCTACTAGAAGCTCTTATATAAACACTAATAATCTAATAGAAGAACTATTATCCAAGCCCTATAACATAGCAAAATCTTCGATTTTAGAAGATTTTTCTACAAAATATCTTATAAATGCACTTAAAAAAACTGGTGGGAATGTATCCAAAGCTGCTCAGCTTAGTGGACTAGAGAGACAAAGTTTTCAAAGACTCTTACGGAAATATAATATAAGCGCGGATGAATATAGAAATAATAATAAATAATGAATAAGTTAACGGAGCTATCAAATAAAAACTCTAATTGGTCAAAATGGAAGTGGCATATCAAAAATAGACTAAAGAGTATAGAATTTTTAGAATATATTGGAATAATATCACAGTCTTTAAAAGAGAAGTTTAAATTACTTTTAAAAAGATATCATTTTGCTACAACCCCTTATTATTTTTCTTTATGTAAAAGGCTTGATTATACAGATCCTATTTTTAGACAAATTATTCCTAGCATAGAAGAAATAGAATTTAATTTACCGGGTTCTAATCCTGATCCTTTAGCAGAAGAAAAATATAGTGTTACTCCACATCTAATACATAGATACCCAGATAGAGTATTAATTGTTACTACAAATTTTTGTGCAAGTTATTGTAGGCATTGTAATAGAAAACGATTTTGGTCGGAAAAGCCTTGGGTTCTTTCTAAAAGAGAACTAGAACAAATAATCTTTTACATAAAAACTAATAAGCATATTAGAGAAGTAATACTTTCTGGAGGAGATCCATTTTTTATAAATCAAAGTTATCTTGAGTACATATTAAGTAGAATAAGAAGGATTAAAACCGTGGAGGTTATTCGTATAGGGACAAGAGTCCCTGTTGTACTTCCTATGAAAATTACACCTATATTAGGTAAGATGTTAAAAAGGTATAGGCCTATATGGATTAATACCCATTTTAATCATCCTCAAGAAATAACTAAAGAAACAGAGAAAGCTGCAGATATTTTGAGCCTTCATGGTATAGCTATGGCTAATCAAACAGTTTTATTAAAAGGGGTAAATGATGATCTTAATACTCTTGCACAGCTTTTTACTTCTTTAGAGCGTATGTTGATTAAGCCATACTATTTGTTTCACTGTGATTCAGTGTCTGGAACAGATCATTTCAGAACGTCCATAGAAAAAGGAATAGAACTTATTAGTGCTTTAGAGGGTAAAATAGGTGGACTATGTATCCCTAAATTTGTTGTGGATTTACCCAATGGCGCAGGAAAAGCCCCTTGTGGTCCTAATTTTTTAGAAAAGATAGATGGAGATATAGCTATATTTAAAACTTGGGAAGGGAAAAAGTTTGTGTATAAGGGTGCACAAGGTGCAACATAGCTTATTAAAGATTATTTTTTTAATTCTTTTTCTAACAAGTCAAAAACAAAAAGAGAAGTTTTTTCAATAACATCTAAGCATCTATTTCTCTTACCATCTTTCCCTGATCTAAATGTTTTAATTTCGTCCCTATTAGCCCAGTTTATATTTACAATTTTTTTACATTCTATACCGCCATATTGCTCTGTAATCTTTTCAAATTTCTTGACCATTTTATAACTAAATTTCCACATAGGTCTTTGGTCTCTATCTTTAGGTTGTTTTTTCCCCCATATAAAGCCAAAAACAGCTATTGCACCAGAAAGGGCTCCGCACACATTACCAGTAGAACCCATTCCTCCTCCAAATGGAGCAAGACTTCTTATAACAGGAAGAATTTCTTTTTCATCGAAATCAAAGACCTCTGAAGTAGCTAAAAATACTGCCTGGCTACAGTGAAAACCTTGAATAAATAGTTCTCTACTTCTTTTGACTATGTAATCTTTAGGATTTTCAATATCTTTTTTCATTTTACCACCATAAATAACACATGGATTCAATTGCTATAATGAGCATAAATAAAAATGCTATAAAGCTAGATACATACAATAATTTAATAGCAATTTCTACATGAATTTTTTGAGGCTCTGATCCTTCTTGATTAATATAGGGACGCTCAACAAGACAACCTTCATATACTGTAGGTCCTGATAATTTAACATTTAAAGCTGCTGCAAAAGCTGCTTCCACTAGTCCTGAATTAGGACTTTCATGAAGATATCCATCCCGTTTTATTTTTTTTAAAATAATTTTAGGGTTATTGAGTCTTAATATCAGGCTAGCTAATAAAATAAATATAATAGATAGCCTTGCTGGTACATAGTTGGCTATGTCATCTAGCCTTGCAGCAAATTTACCAAAGTCTATATATCTTTTGTTTTTATAACCAATCATAGAATCTAGTGTACTTATCATTTTAAAAGACATGACTCCACAAGGACCTAATAATACAGCATAAAAATACGGAGAAACTACGCCATCTACAAAGTTTTCTGCCACAGTTTCTATTAAAGATCTTAAAACATCAGATTCATCAAGATAATTTGTATCTCGGCTAACTAACCATGATAATCTTTTTCTTGCCTCAATTAACCCGTTAATTTTTAAGGTATTAAGTACAGTTTGTGCCTCTTTAGCTAAACACCTTAAAGAGAAGGCATAATAAAATATTATGGCTTCAAAAATAATAATAGAATTTAGTCCTAAATGTATAAAAAGAAATATTATAATAGCTTTTATAACTATCCAAGTAGTTACAATTAATGTAGTAGAAAGTATCACCCCCTGCCAAAAAGGATCTAAGGGCAGTTTTCTTGCTATTTTTTCTCCTTTTTCTATTAAAATCCCCATTAGTCTTATGGGGTGAGGGAATTTTTGGGGATCTCCTAGTAAAAGATCCAATAAAAATCCTATAACTAAAGGTGTTATGTATATAAAGCGATGTATATAGAAGGGCATTTACTAAATCCCAATAAGTTTTATGAGCATTTCAATGTTAACATTTTTTTTAAACCAATCGGCCAGTAAATCAAATTGAGATATCTTAAATTTAGATAAAGAAGAAATGGTTTTTATAGGTATTAATCCTTTTTTAATTCTGATAGCATCTAAAAATTTTCTTCTGAAAAGATCATTATCAAATATACCATGTAAGTATGTACCGATGATATATGGATTTTTCTTTAATACTCCTAAGTCTTCTTTAGCATCTTGAAAAAGAGAGATTATATTTTTTTTGTTTATTAATACACTTTCCCCCATGTGGATTTCATATCCTTTTACTTTTATAAATCTTTCGTTAAGAATATAAGGATTATTCTTTAACCTCTTTAATAAAGGTGAAAATATATTAAAGCTATCAATGACAGCTTCTTTTTGTCTAAGATGTTTTTGAGCTTTTATAACAGTTTTTATAGGAAGAAGTCCAAAGGCATCTATATCTTTTATAGAGCCTTCTATGCCTTTAGGATCTTCAATACTTTGACCTAGCATTTGATAGCCACCACATATACCGACAATAATTTTACCTGTTAAAGCAAATTTATGTAATGCCTTTTTCCATCCCCAATTTTCTAATATTTTATAGTCAGAAATTGTAGCTTTAGAGCCAGGAATAATTATTACATCTGCATCTTCTGCTTCATAAGGATAAGTAACTATTTTTATAGATACATCAGGCTCTACTAAAAATGCAGAAAAGTCTGTAAAATTACTAATTCTAGCAAGTCTTAAAATAGCAATTTTTATAGTAGCGTTGGGATCTTGTCTTTCAATTTCTTTTAGAAATACCCCATCTTCTTGATCAATTTGGATATTTTGTAACCATGGAAGCACACCTAAAAATGGTACAGGTACTATTTCTTCAAATTGTTTTAATCCAGGTTCAAGTAAGGAAATATCTCCTCTAAATTTGTTAATAAGAAATGCCTTTATCCTATGTCTATGTTCATTTCCTACTAGATCATAAGTTCCTTTTAACCAAGCAAAGACTCCTCCTCTATCAATATCTCCTATTAGGACTACAGGTGCATTTGCATATTTAGCCATTTGCATATTTACAAGATCTGTTTTTTGTAGGTTTATTTCTGCAGGGCTGCCTGCTCCCTCTATAACGATACATTCGTATTCCTTAGAAAGGGAATCATAAGCACTTTGGACAATTTTTAAGTGTTCTTCATAATGGGTATAGTAGGTTTTTGCATTTAACTCTCCTTTAGGTTTACCCATTACTATTACTTGACTTCTTGCATCTGCAGATGGCTTCAAAAGTATTGGATTCATTCTTACATCAGGTGTAAGCCCACAGGCCTCTGCTTGGTAAACTTGAGCTCTTCCCATTTCTTTACCATCAAGAGTTACAAATGAGTTAAGTGCCATGTTTTGGGCCTTAAAAGGAGCTACTTTTATCCCCTTTTGCCAAAGAAGTCTACAAACTGCAGCAACAATAAGACTTTTTCCTACTCCAGAACCTGTACCTAAAAAACATATTGCCTTTGCTTTTTTATTTTTAGATTTCATTTAGTAAGCCCTTTAAAAATTTTTTATTGTTTAAATCATTGACATAATAATATTAACCGCTATAGTGCATAATGATAACTTTAAAATAGATGAGGTATTTTTTGTTTATTGGCCTTGCGCCACAGTTTTTTGAAAAAGAGGGGCAGTTTATATAACCACTTGATGTGAAAGTTTTAGAGCAAAAGGAAGTGACAATCTGTTGCGAGGAAATCTTCAATAGAGAAAGGGGGGATACCCTTGTCAATTGTGGTAGAAGTCCAGGGCAACCTGGAGAAGGCCATCAAAACCTTAAAAAAGAAAATGCAGCTTGATGGCCTACAGCGCGAGATCAAAAATAGGCGCTTTTATGAAAAGCCAAGTGTCAAACGCCGTCGTAAGATGCAAGATGCTGAGCGTCGTCGGCGCAAGGCACAGAGGAGAAAAAAATAATTTTTATTTTTAAAAAGACTAAATCCTCCAAGCCCTATTTACAATAGGGTTTGGAGGAGATGATGTAAGGATATAAGAAGGTATTAATTTTGTTTTTTTATCCAACCTTTAAGTATCTAAGGTCAAAAAAATCCCGTCAAGTAGAAAATAGTGTCTTTTTAGGTTTAATACGTAACTTCACTTTAACAATATCCTTAAGGACTAAAATATCTTTAAGCGAAAATAAATAAACTAAAAATAGGAGGAAGTAATGAGAACTGTAAAACAAGGTGATTTAGTAACTGTACATTACACAGGAACATTAGAAAATGGAGAGGTTTTTGACTCAAGTGAAGGTAAGGAGCCGCTTAATTTTCAAGTAGGTTCTGGTATGGTTATACAGGGTTTTAACGATGCAATTGTAGGTATGGCAGAAGGGGAAGAGAAGGAATTTACTCTTAGTCCAGAACAAGCCTATGGCTACAGAGATGAAAGATTGGTTAAAGATGTCCCTAAACATATGCTTGGTGGTAGGTTTGAGCCAGAAGTGGGCATGATGTTAGCTATCCAAATGGAAGATGGCTCAAGGGTTCCTGCTACTATTACAGAAGTAAGGGATGATTCTATAGTCATAGACTTAAATCCTCCTTTAGCAGGAAAGACCCTTAATTTCAAGGTTAAAGTTGTAAAGATAAGTGATGCACCTCAATCCTTTGGTTGTAATTGTTCTACTTGTGATCCAACTAAAGGGTGTGGTTTTTAATTAAAAATTAGAATTAAATAAAAAGATATTTATGGCCCTTTTGCTTTAAAAAACTATTTTATCTTTGGCCATAAAGATATAAAGTAAGAGGGCCATGAAAAAGAATTTTTTAAATGGTCATGTATTGGTGCTAGGTGGCACCAGAAGCGGTAAAAGTCTTTATGCACAAAGACTGTGTGAGTCTTTTGTGCAAAATTTATCTACTTCTTCTCAAACCTTATCACCCAGACTTCTTTATATTGCTACAGCCCAGGCTTTAGATGACGAGATGAAAAAAAGGATTGAGGCGCATAAGGAATCTCGCGGTCCCTTATGGCATACAGTCGAAGAGCCTATTCATATTTCAGATATTCTAGATAAAGAGGATAAAAAATGGGATGTAATTCTTATTGATTGTCTTACTTTGTGGCTTACTAACTTAGTATTATTAGATTCTAAAGATATATTGACTAAGGAAAAAGAGCTCTTTTTTACATCTATTACATCTCTTAAAACTCCATGTGTCATGGTTGCTAATGAAGTAGGTTTAGGAATTGTGCCAGAGAATCCTTTAGCAAGACATTTTAGAGATGAGGCTGGAAGCTTAAATCAGGAGCTTGCCAAAATTTGTTCTCATGTGCTATTTGTGGTAGCAGGTATTGCTATGCCTATAAAGGGCAAAGGTTTTGACTTTTAAATCAAGTCATTAGAGGGTTAAAAGGGTCATGAGCAATATAACAAAGACACTTAATCAAATAATAGAAGGGATCACTCCAGTAAATCGTAGTCTTTCAGATCAAATTCAAAATAGATTAGATAATCTAACAAAGCCTAAAGGAAGTTTAGGTAGACTTGAACAACTTGCACTAAAATATATGCTCATAAAATCAGATATAAATCCAAGGCTTCCTAAAAAGAGTGTGTTTGTTTTTGCAGCAGATCATGGGGTTACAGAAGAAGGTGTAAGTGCATTTCCCAAAGAAGTTACTTTCCAGATGGTTGCCAATTTTTTGGCACAAGGTGCTGGTATAAATGTTCTTGCAAGACATGTTGGAGCAGATGTTAAAGTTATAGATATTGGTGTAGATGCAAAGCTTTCTCATCTAGAAGGGCTTATTCATAAGAAAGTCTTATGGGGCACAAAAAATATGGTTAAAGGCCCTGCCATGGACTATGAAGATGCAATTCGTGCTATTATGGTAGGCGCTGAGGTTGCAAAAGAGG
>Ga0256834_1001722_pt1 | contig 14461 bp, 10 predicted proteins | sample 4281140metaG_FD_190536 | JGI IMG/M metagenome (GOLD analysis project Ga0256834, IMG submission 190536) | Hydrothermal vent microbial communities from East Pacific Rise, Pacific Ocean - 4281-140 | ecosystem: Environmental > Aquatic > Marine > Hydrothermal vents | place: Pacific Ocean: East...
ACTAAACACTCCACACTACGAACACCAAATAATAAATTACGAATTACGAATGAAAAATTAAAAACCACAAACAATAAACTAAACACCATGCACTCCACACTATGCACTAAACACTACAAACTACGAACTAAACACTTGAATTACGAATTATGAATTACGAATTACAAATGAAAAATTAAAAATTACAAACTACACACTACACACTACACACTACGAACTCCAAATAATAAATTACGAATTACGAATTAAAAATTAAAAACCACAAACAATAAACTAAACACCATGCACTAAACACTACGCACTAAACACTACACACTAAACACTACGCACTAAACACTACACACTAAACACTACGCACTAAACACTCCACACTACGAACTCCAAATAATAAATTACGAATTACGAATTAAAAATTAAAAACCACAAACAATAAACTAAACACCATGCACTCCACACTACGCACTAAACACTACACACTAAACACTACGCACTAAACACTCCACACTAAACACTACACACTAAACACTACGCACTAAACACTCCACACTACGAACACCAAATAATAAATTACGAATTACGAATGAAAAATTAAAAACCACAAACAATAAACTAAACACCATGCACTCCACACTACGCACTAAACACCATGCACTCCACACTACGCACTCCACACTATGCACTAAACACTACGCACTAAACACTACACACTAAACACTAAACACTACGCACTACAAACAAAGAAGAAGTTATTTTTTCGCTTTATTTCATTTTTTTTAGACTAAGTCTGTATGCTGTTTTGATAAAATCGACGAACAACGGATGGGGGTTGAGCACAGTGCTTTTATATTCCGGATGAAATTGCGTTGTAATAAACCAAGGGTGCTCGGGTATTTCAAGTATTTCGACCAAGTTGGTTTTCACGTCTCTACCGGCTACTTTCATACCGTTTTTTTCAAACATATCAATATATCGGTTATTGAATTCATATCTGTGGCGATGTCGTTCACTAATTGTTTCGGTTTGATAGATACGATATGATTTGGAGTTAGGTTCCAAACGACAAGTTTGAGCTCCCAAACGCATGGTGCCACCCAATAGATCGAGTTTTTGGTCTTCGAGTAAATTGATAACCGGATGAGAAGTGTCGGGGTTTAGCTCGGTTGAATCGGCATCGGATAAGTTTAAGACATGACGGGCAAATTCAATAGCAGCTATCTGCATGCCAAAACATATTCCCAACAGTGGTAAATTGTTTTCGCGAGCAAATTGTAAGGCGGTTATTTTGCCGTTTACACCTCGTTTACCAAATCCGGGCGCAATAATAACCCCGTCGACTTGTTGTAAGTGTTTGACAATATCTTTTTGGGTTAGTTTTTCGGAATGAATCCAATCGATGTCCACTCTAAGTTGGTTATGTGTTGCACCGTGTATCAACGATTCGTGTATGGATTTGTAAGCATCGTGCAATTCGACATATTTTCCAACCAAACCGATACGAATGCTATCTTTGGGATTTTTAAATTTGTGTAAAAATTCTTTCCACGCTTTGAGTTGGGGTTTATTGCCGTGAGGCAAATTTAGTTTATTGAGAACGGCTAAGTCGAGTTTTTCGGTTTCCATTAACAAGGGTACGTCATAAATAGTTTCGGCATCGCGCGATTCGATTACATTGCCGAGTTTAACATTGGTAAACAAGGCTATTTTTCGACGTATATCTTCCGATAGAGGGCGGTCGGTTCGACATACCAGTATGTCGGGTTGCACACCGCTTTGCATCAAAAATTTAACCGAATGTTGTGTCGGTTTGGTTTTGAGTTCGCCGGCTGCAGCCAAGTATGGTATGAGGGTCAGATGAATGATGGCTACATTTTCATCACCCAATTCCCAATTCAATTGTCTTACCGCTTCAATGTATGGCAACGATTCGATATCGCCTACGGTGCCGCCTATTTCGGTTATAACAATGTCATATATACCTTTTTCGCCCAGTAGCCGAATTCGTCTTTTTATTTCATCGGTAATATGCGGAATAACTTGCACGGTTTTTCCGAGATACTCACCCCGACGTTCTTTATCGATTACATTTTGATAAATTCGTCCTGTGGTAACATTATTGTCTTGCGAAGTTCTGATATTGAGAAAACGTTCGTAATGTCCCAAATCCAAATCGGTTTCGGCTCCGTCATCGGTTACAAAACATTCGCCGTGTTCATACGGATTAAGGGTGCCCGGATCAATGTTGATATACGGGTCGAGTTTTTGTATGGTTACCGAAAAACCGCGTTCTTGCAAAAGTTTTGCAAGTGAAGCCGAAACTATTCCTTTTCCCAATGAAGAAGTAACACCGCCGGTAACGAAAATGTATTTTGTTTTTGCCATAATTTTTATGAAAAAACAAAAGTAAAAATTTTATGTATGGCTTACAAATTTATTATATTTTAGATTTTTGAATCTTATGTTTTTAAGTTGAAGCAGCCAATATAAAAAAATCTTATATTTGTTGCTCATCGAAAAATTTAATGTATGACAAATTCTGATAAATCTCAAAATATTCATTTTTATGAGGCTTTAATTCCTATTATTTTTCTTGTTATTCTTTTAAGTTTTAATGTTTTGAAAGTTTTTGGCGATGAAGCGACATCGGGTCCCAATCAATTTGCTTTGTTGCTTGCAGGTGCCGTTGCTGCCGTAATAGGTTTTAAACACCGTTTAACATACGGCGAGATGCTTGAAAAAGTATCCAAAAACATTGAATCGACCGCCGGTGCTATATTGATACTGTTATTTGTTGGTGCTTTAACGGGCACTTGGCTTATCAGTGGCGTGATACCTACTATGGTTTATTATGGTTTGCAAATATTAAATCCGGCAATATTTTTGGCTTCAACTTTGATTATAACGGCTTTGGTTTCATTGATAATAGGAAGTTCGTGGAGCACAACCGCTACGGTTGGTATTGCACTTATCGGAATTGGTAAGGCTTTGGGTTTTCCGCCCGAAATGGTTGCGGGTGCGGTTATTTCCGGTGCTTATTTTGGTGATAAAATGTCTCCTTTATCGGATACGACCAACTTGGCATCTGCCATAGCCGGTGTTGATTTATACCGTCATGTGCGTTATATGATGTACACTACTTTTCCCAGTATTGGGATAACTTTGCTGGTTTTTATTGTTCTGGGTTTGACACATTCGGGCAATGAGATTCAAAATACAAGTATATTATTGGCCGATATTAAAAAATCGTTTTTTATTCACCCTGTTTTACTTTTGGTGCCGGCTATTGTTATTTTTTTAATTGTAAAAAAAACACCTCCTTTGGTTGCTTTACTCAGTGGAGTTTTGTTGGGAGGATTGGCTGCTTTGATTTTTCAAAAAGAACTTCTTGAAAACATGCTAAACGGAACGGATAATTTTTATACGGGTGCTTACAAAATCATTATGAAAGCTATTGTTTGGGACATCAATATCGATACCGACAATCCCATTTTGAACGAGTTGTTTTCGTCGGGAGGTATGCGGGGGATGTTAAGCACTATTTGGTTGATTATCAGTGCTATGTTTTTTGGTGGTATTATGGAAGCGATTGGTGCTTTGAAAAAAATAAGCGAAACTTTATTGCATGCTTTCAAAGGTACTTTCGGACTGTTTGCCAGCACCGATGCCACTTGTGTATTGTTTAATGCCACGGCTTCCGATCAATATTTGGCAATTGTGGTGCCCGGAAAAATGTATAAACAAGCTTTTGACGATGCAGGATTGGCACCCGAAAATCTCAGTCGAACACTGGAAGACAGCGGCACGGTAACTTCGGTTTTGGTGCCATGGAATACCGGAGGAGCTTATAATTCAAAGGTATTAGGTGTGCCAACCGAAAGTTATTTGATTTATGCCGTATTTAATTGGTTGAGTCCGGTTATGACTTTGATATTTGCATATTTTAAGATAAAAATCAAACGGAAAATATCGTCTTAAAATAGGTTTTTAAAACTTCCGAATTATCAACTTCACGGGTTACAATCTCCAACAATTGCGGTTGTTCGTTTTGACTGAAAAAGTTGGGTAAATATGCTTCCAAATCGGCTAAGTTCTGCACTTTATGATAACTAAAACCAAACATTTCGGCTTGTTTTCGGGTGTTTAGGTTGTGTTTGGTTACAAAAAAATCATTTAGCGCTTGAGTGCGGGACGGACCGGGTATAAAATTAAAAATATCGCCACCACCGTTATTTATTACAATCAACTTGAAATTGTCGGGAATATATTTATTCCATAAAGCATTGCTGTCATACAAAAATGAAATATCGCCGCTGATCATTAAAACAGGCAACAAACTGTTGTATGCCGCTCCCACAGCGGTTGAAGTACTGCCGTCAATACCGCTGGTGCCTCGGTTGGCAAAATGTATTTGAGTAGGCTTATAATCAAACAACTGGGCGTAGCGAATGGTGGAACTGTTACCCCAGTGCAATAAGTATTTATCGGGTATGTTTCGAATAATGATGTCAAAAACCTTTAAATCGGAATAAGGTGCACGGTTTATAAAATCATGGTGTTTTTGTTTGTGTAGTCGCTTTATTTTCAACCATTTAGATTGGTATTGAGATGCTGTATTTGCTTGAGCCAAAAACAAAAACTGACTAAAAAACATTTCTGGTGTGGTATCAAAATGTCGGGTAAGAGCTTCGAATGTGTCGGGAGGTATTTCGGTTTGTTCTATATGCCAATGTTCGGAAGGTTTAAAAGTGCGTAAAAATTGTTTAATTTTTTTTGAAACAATATTTCGCCCGACTGTAATTAATATTTCAGGTGATAGTTGTTTTAATTTATCGATTTCCAATAAAAAAAGGGCTTGGTCGATATTGCCAATAAACTTTTTGTGCGTTACATTTGAAATATTTTCATGCAAGACGATGACAGACGGATCTTGACTAAACTTTTCCAATTGCAATTGCAAAAATTCTGATGCTTGGTGTTGTCCGACCAATATCATTTTTTTTGTAGCGTTATTCCATTTTCGGGCAACTGCAATCAAATCATCTTCGTTGTATATTTTGGGTGAATTATTTAAGGAAAAATCTTCTATTTTAAAATCGGATTGTTTGACGATTTCATACAAAGGTTCGTCAAAAGGTACATTGATATGCACGGGACCTTGTTTTTCAATAGCCGTTTGAACCGCTTTTCGTATCCAATCAATATTTTTTGTCAGATGATCGGGTTTTTCTGACAGCGAGACGTTAAACCAAGTATGATTTTTTAACACTTCATGTTGTCGTATGGTTTGTCCTTCACCTTGGTCTATCCATTTTTTCGGACGGTCGGCACTGATTATTATTAAAGGTAATTTGCTGTAAAAAGCTTCGGCAACCGCAGGGTGATAATTGAGCACGGCAGAGCCCGAAGTGCAAACCAAAACAACAGGTTTGCGGCTTTGTTGCACCAATCCCAGCGCAAAGAATCCGGCAACACGTTCATCAATTATACTAAAATTTTCAAATTCGGGTTGGTTGGTAAATTCTATTATCAAAGGGGCATTGCGTGAGCCGGGCGAAATCACTATTTGACTTATGCCGGCTTTTTTTAAAACCGCCGAGATGATTTGTGCACTTTTTTTTGCCGAATGTTTTTTCATTTACCATTAAATAAATCGAAGCAAAAATATTGATTTTTTTTGACAGGTATCCGAATATATCTTATTTTAGCCGCAAAAAATAAAAAATATGGCAGCTACACCTTCCAATATGCTGGCGTTGGGAACAGCCGCACCCGATTTTAAACTATTAGATACCATTAGCGGTAAGTATTTGACATATAATGATATAAAAGGCAAAAACGGCACGGTTATCATGTTTATTTGTAACCATTGTCCTTATGTTTTGCATGTCAATGGCGAAATAGTCAAAATAGCCGACGAATATAAAGAAAAAGGTATAGGTTTTGCCGGAATTAGCGCCAACGATGTCGAAAATTATCCGCAAGATTCTCCCGAATTGATGCCCGAACATGCTCGAAAAGTAGGTTATGATTTTCCGTATTTATATGATGAAACCCAAGAAACGGCAAAAGCTTATAAGGCGGCATGTACTCCCGATTTTTATGTTTTTGATAACAATAACCGTTTGGTTTATCGAGGAAGACTGGACGAAAGCACCCCCAAAAACAATGAGCCGCTTACCGGTAAAGATTTACGCAAAGCATTGGATTGGCTACTTGAAGGCAAAATGATTCCGGACGAAGAGCAAAAACCCAGTATAGGATGTAATATTAAATGGAAAAAAATGGACGGAATTGATTTGCATAAAGTGAATTTTAGAAAATAATTTGCGTATAACCCAAAAGTTGAAGCTGAATCAAAACGATATGCAAATTAGCCCGATATTTTGTTTATTGTTTGTGTGTCTCAAAAGTTCGGATTGCTAAATTTTTCATTTAATCTTGTTTTTGGATATATTGGTCCAGTTTTTTGGCATTGCTTTCAAAATCAAATACATTGTTTACTTTATAATAATTTTCAATATCATAAATATAATGATAAGCATATTTTGCCAATTTAAGTTTATTGGCATCAAAGTCAAATAATCTTAATATTTCCACTAACTGATTGACTGTTAGACAGTTGTTTGTTTTTATAATTTGTTTGGCAACTCGAAGTTTACCGCTTTCAAAGTCTTGTTTTTCGACGGCGTGCATCATATTTTCAAATCGTTCGGGTGTAACGGGTGGTGTGCAACCAATTTGTCCTTGATAATCGGGGACATATACAATTGTTCCTCCGGTATTTTGATTGGCAGTTGAATTGTTATTGATATTGATATTTATTTGTCCGGTTTGGATATTTTCTGCCGGTTGTCCCGTATTGTTTACGATAGCGGTATTCCAAGCAAAAATTTGTGCGGGTTGGTAATATGGTATTTGGTTGTCGAGCGGATAAATTTCTTTGATATAAAATTCACCTCTCGGGTAACGTCTGTCCGGGGGATATACTTCATATACAATTTCGCTTAATGGAGGCACATACAATCGAGCGGTTATAGTGTGTCTAAGGCGTGAATATAAAATTTTTATATCGTAGTAATTTTCGTTTAGACCGGTGATGCGCAATTCGGGTAAGGGTCTGTGGTTAATAGGTTTTTCATTGATAATAACTCGCATAGGTTCCTGATTTCCCGAAATTAAAACCAAGTTTCTTCCGTATTGTGCAAACATTGTAACACCGGCGACAAATAGCAATAAAAAAGTAAAACTTTGTTTCATAATCTGTATTTTTTGTTCAATATAACAAAATATTTTCAAATGTCGTGCCAAAAAAACCGGACACAATTTATGTATCCGGCAAGCATAAATGAATGATTATTAATTATTTAAAACCTTTTTTTTGTAACAGGGCGTCTATTTTGGGTTCACGTCCCATAAATTCTTTATACAGTTCCATACCGGATTTGGTTCCTCCGCTACTGATCATTTTTTTGTATTTGTGCGCCAATTCGGGATTAAAGATGTTACCTGAGTTTTCAAAAGCCGCAAAGGTATCGGCGTCTAATACTTCCGACCATAAATAACTGTAATATCCGGCGGCATATCCACCTCCGAAGATATGTGCGTAATAAGTGCTACGATATCGAGGGATAATTTCTTTGATTAATCCGATTTTTTGCATGGATTTTTGTTCAAAGTCCAATGTTTTTCGCGCCAAGGTATCGTTCAAAGTATGCCAATCCATATCCAAATATGCGGCTGCCATATATTCGACCGAACGAAAACCTTCGTTATAACTGTTGGCTTTGTTCATTTTGTCAATTAAATTTTTGGGAATAATCTCTCCGGTTTGATAATTCTTGGCATATAGTTTGAGCATATCGGGGTGGCTCATCCAATTTTCCATAACTTGCGAAGGGAATTCGACAAAGTCGCGTGGGACATTGGTGCCGGACAAGGAAGCATATTTGACATTGGATAGCATACCGTGTAAACCGTGACCAAATTCATGAAATACGGTTTGAGCTTGACTAAAACTCAATAAACTGGGCATGTTTTTGGTGGGTGCCGGAAAATTAAAATTATTGGTAACAATAGGCGTTACAAAGTTACCATTTACATTGGATTGCATACGCAATTCATTCATCCAAGCGCCTCCTCTTTTGCTGGGGCGGGCAAAAAAGTCCATATAAATGACCGCAATATGTTTGCCGGTGGTATCTGTTACCTCAAATACTTGTTGATCTTTGTGCCAGGTAGGAATATCTTTTCTTTCTTTAAAATTTAAGCCGAAAAGTTTGTGAGCCAATAGAAAAGCACCGTCTCTAACGGCATTGACTTCAAAATACGGCTTGGTAACACTTTCGTCAAATTGGTATTTTTCATTTCTGATTTTGCGCACATAATAACGCCAATCACTTGCTTGAAAAGTTTCATTTATTCCGTCTTTTTTCATGGCTTTTGCCAATTCGTTACGGTCTTTTTTTGCCATATTTAGAGCCGCAGGCCAAATTTTGTTCATAAAACCGTAAACTTTTTCGGGTTTCTCCGCCATGTTGTCGGACAAAACGTATTGGGCATAATTTTCATAACCCAACAAATGGGCTTTTTCGGCACGTAGTTGCACCATTTGTTCTACAATTTTTTTATTGTCATGTGAATTATTGTTGTTGCCTCTATTGGCATAGGCGTCAAATATTTTTTTTCGCAAAGTCCGGTTGGGCGAATAATCCAAGAACGGATATATGCTGGGGCGTTGCAATGTAAAAGACCAACCCGATTGATGTCCTCTGCGTTGGGCTTCTTCGGCGGCGGCATCAACAGCTTGTTTGGGCATGTCTCCCAAATCTTTGGGGTCGGTTATATACAATTCGAAATCGTTGGTTTCTGATAATAAGTTGTCGTTGAATTGTTGTGATAAGCTTGCCAATTCTTTATTGATATTTTGTAATCTTTTTTGTTTTTCGGGTGGCAAATTAACTCCGGCTCTAACAAACATTTTGTAGGTTTCTTCCAAGAGTTTTTTGTCTTCATCGTCTAAGTTTAATTGATTTCTTTGACGATAAACGGCATCAACCCTTTCAAAAAGTTTTTTGTTCATACGTATGGCATCGGCATGAGCGGCTAATTCGGGTTGAATTTCTTTGGAAGTTTGTTTTAATATGTCGTCCGTATTTGCGGCTTCGACTGCAAAAAACACATGTTGCACTTTTTTTAAATCGGCACCGCTTTGTTCCAAAGCAACAATGGTGTTTTCAAAGGAGGGTGCTTCGGGATTGGCGGTTATTTTATTAATTTCGGTTTTGTGTTTTTTGATTGCCGTTTTGAAAGCAGGCAAGTAATCTTCACTTTTAATACGGTCAAATGGCGGTGTGCCGAAAGGGGTGTTCCATTTTTGTAAAAGCGGATTTTTTTCGGTTTGTTTCATTTCTTGTTTTTCTTTTATTTTTTGATTAGTTTCGGTGCTGCAAGAGGATATTAGCACCAATACAATTATAAATATTCCGGTTTTATACATTATTTAATATTTTTTATATTGTCTTTTCAAAGATACATAAAGCCGTTAAATTATGATGTTAAGAAAGTCTTAATAAGTTTTATACCGACCGTAAATACGACAATTTAACAATAAATATTATGCAAGCATAATAAATTTATATTTTATTCTTACATTTGCAGACATAAATTAACAGGCAAAAAACTAATTTTGCGGTATAACTTTAATTATAATGAAAGATTTGTTTGATAAATTCAGAAAAGACAAAGGACCCTTAGGAAATTATGCCGATGTTGCAGAAGGATATTTTGTTTTTCCCAAGTTTGAAGGTCAAATTTCTAACCGTATGAAATTTAACGGAAAAGAAATGATAACTTGGAGTATCAATAACTATTTGGGATTAGCCAATCATCCCGAAGTAAAAAAAGTCGATGCCGAGTCGGCGGCAAAGTGGGGCATGGCTTATCCGATGGGTGCTCGTGCCATGTCGGGACAAACCGAAAAACATGAACAATTGGAGCAAGAATTAGCCGAATTTGTTCATAAAGAAAGTGCTTATTTGCTCAATTTCGGTTATCAAGGTAATGTTTCCATTATTGACAGTTTGGTTACCAAAAACGATGTGATAGTTTATGATAGCGATTCGCATGCCAGTATTATTGATGGTTGTCGTTTGCATCAAGGTAAACGTTTCACTTTTCAACACAATGATGTAAAAAGTTTGGAAAAAATGCTGGATCGAGCTACCAAAGTTGCCGAAAAGACAGACGGAGGCATATTGGTTATAACCGAAGGCGTTTTTGGTATGCGTGGTGAGCAAGGAAAACTAAAAGAGATTGTTGGTTTAAAAGAAAAATTTAATTTTCGTTTGTTGGTAGATGATGCACACGGATTTGGTACTTTGGGAAAAACGGGAGCCGGTGCCGGAGAAGAACAAGGTGTGCAAGATCAAATAGATATTTATTTTGCCACTTTTGCCAAATCAATGGCGGGAATAGGTGCTTTTGTTGCCGGTGAAAAAGATTTGATTCAATATTTGAAATACAATATGCGTTCGCAGGTTTTTGCCAAATCATTGCCTATGCCTATGGTAGAAGGTGCTCTAAAAAGATTGGAATTACTGCGTCGCAGTCCCGAGTTAAAAGATAAATTATGGGCGGTGGCAACTTCATTGCAAAAGGGGTTGCGCGATGCCGGTTTTGATTTGGGTGCTACCAATACGGTAATTACTCCGGTGTATCTTAAAGGAAGTGTTCCCGAAGCCATGGTTATGGTAAAAGATTTGCGCGAAAAATACAATGTATTTACCTCAATAGTTATATACCCTGTTATTCCCAAAGGTATGATTCTTTTGCGTTTAATACCAACAGCAGTTCATACGCAAGAAGATATTGACATCACCGTAAAAGCCTTTTCGGCTATACGTGAAAAATTAGAAACGGGGGTTTATAAAAGAATTGGTGAAGAATTCATAAAAAATATGCGTGGATAAAGAAAAATTTATTATATTTGTATAAATTTCTTATGAATAGTATTTTCATAATGTGAATTTTAGGTTAACACACAACAATTTAAGCCGGTGCTTCGCACCGGCTTAATTTATTTGTTATCAATCAGATACCTTATTGCTGTTGCTGCCGCATGCAAGCCAAATAAGGCCGGCATGTAGCTAATGGTGCCGTAGTGTGATTTTTTGTAACCTGTATTGTCAGTCATTTGTAAAGCTGAGATGTCTTGCAATTCGGTTGAAAAAACACATTTTACACCTTTGTGAATACCGTGTTTTTTTAATCTTTTTCTGATAACTCTTGCCAAAAAATCATCTCGTGTTTTACTGATGTCTTTAACCAATACTTTTGACGGGTCAATTTTTCCGCCGGCACCCATAGCCGAAACTATTTTGATTTTGTATTTTTTGGCTGCCAATATTAAATATATTTTGGGCGATACGCTGTCTATGGCATCAATTATGTAATCGTAATTGTTTTTTTGTAGTAGTTTATCAAAATCGTCGGGATTTAAAAACTTGGTTATGGTTTTTAATTGTAATTCGGGATTGATATCGATTAATCTTTGTTGCATAATATCGGTTTTGTATTGTCCGATGGTAGTGTGTAGAGCGGGTAATTGACGGTTGATATTGCTTATGTCTATTTGGTCTCCATCTACTATGGTTAGTTGTCCTACGCCGCTTCGCACCAAAAATTCGGCGGCAAATGACCCGACACCTCCCAAACCTACAACCAGTATATGCGATTTTTGGAGTTTTTTTATTCGGTTGGGTTTTAATAACAAGCTTGTTCTGTTTTGCCACATATTGATAATTGGAATTAGAAACTGGATTTGCCTTCTTTTTGTACAAGTTCTTTAACTTTTCTAAACAGAGAAGACGAAAATACAAAGTCGTTTAAGTCGGGATTATCGGTAAAAAAGACTTGTGATTTGTTACCTTCCCATTGTTTGTGTCCGTCTTTGAGCAATATGATTTTTTCGCCGATTTCCATAATGGAATTCATATCATGGGTGTTGATAATCGTTGTTGTATCGTAACGAACCGTTAAATCGTGTATTAAATTGTCAATGATTATAGCGGTTTTTGGGTCTAAACCCGAGTTAGGTTCATCGCAAAACAGGTATTTGGGATATAATACAATGGCACGTGCCAAAGCTACCCGTTTTTGCATACCTCCCGATATTTCTGCCGGAAATTTGTTATTTACTCCTTCTAAACTTACTTGTTCCAACACTTCATTGACCCGTTTTTTCATTTCGGATTTGGTTTTTTGGGTAAACATACGCATGGGAAACATAATGTTTTCTTCAATAGTCATAGAATCGAATAAAGCATTGCCCTGAAATACAACCCCTACTTCGGTTCTGATTTTGCGTTGTTCGGGCAAGCTCAAGTTGCTCCATACACGACCGTCAAACGAAATGGTTCCTTTGTCGGGTTGTATCAATCCCAAAATACTTTTGACAAAAACCGTTTTTCCCGAGCCGCTACGTCCTATAATCATATTGGTTTTGCCGGTTTCAAAAACCGCCGAAATTCCTTTTAAAACCGGTTTGCCGTCAAACGATTTATATAAATTATTAACTTCTATCATTTTAGCTTAACAATAATTGAGTGAGAATATAATTAAATACGATTATGGTTACACTGGTCCAAATAACCGCTTGGGTGCTGGCTCTCCCCACTTCGAGTGAACCTCCTTTTACATAATATCCGAAATAGGAGGGAATAGTGGCTATAAAAAGCAAAAACAACCGTTTTAATCAAAGCGTAGGTAATGTCAAAGGGTTCAAAATCATATCTTATTCCTTTTAAATAGTCTTCGGTTAATACCATACCTGTTATATTACCGGCTACCCAACCGCCTAAAACACCCAAAAACATGCTGATTACGATTAAAAAAGGATAAAAGGTTAAGGCTGCCAATACTTTGGGCAATACCAAATAGTTCAAAGAATTGACCCCCATTACATCGAGAGCGTCTATTTGTTCGGAAATACGCATGGTTCCAATGGTAGAAGCGATATAGGAACCGACTATACCGGCCAATATAATGGAAATAAATGTCGGCGAAAACTCCAAAACTATCGATTTAAATGTGGCATAACCTATATATAGTTTGTCAATCAACGGATTGCTTAAATTTCGTGCCGTTTGAATGGTAACAACTCCACCGATGAAAAAGGATATAAAACCTACCAAGCCAATGGATTTAATACCTAAATCGTCAATTTCACGAAAAAAATTTTCCCAAAAAATTTTTCGTTTTTGAGGTTTTTTAAAAACCTGTTTTAGCATTAACGAATATTTACCTATACTTTCCAAATACATACCGGTTATTTTTGTGCTAAAATAGAAAATTTTGACCAGATGTATAAGGGGTAAAAAAAATAGTTATAAAAAGAAGTATATAAACACGAAAATATATAGGTTTTATTGTTATTTTGTGGGTGATTTAACCTGTCGGGAGCTTTTGGGAGACGAACCGATATGCAAGCAAGCTTGAGAATACAATAAGATTAAGGGCAATAAATCGTTATTAACATTACCGACTACAAATAAACGTGTATGGTTGCGAAGCAATCCACAGATTATCGTTATCAACTAACTGCAATTTGTATTAAATTCGTGATGGTATCCTTCGTTTTATTAGCTGATTGTAATTTTATGATAAAAAAGTTTATTTTTACCTAAATTTACCAAGTATTATGTCAAAATTTCTTCAAAATATAGCGGTTGAATTGACCAAATTGTCCGATTATCATCTTAAAACAGTTGTTTTACCCAATAAGCGTGCGGGTATTTTTTTAAAAAAAGCTTTGGTCGAATTGGAGCAAAAACCCATTATTGCGCCTCGAATATTAACCATACAAGAGTTTATAACCGGCTTATCGCCTTATCAACCGGTTGATGAACTGATGTTGTGGTTTGAGTTTTATCAAGTTTATAAACAAGTTTACGGAGATAAGGCACAGATTTTTGATGAATTTATCAAATGGGCACCGGCTATTCTGCAAGATTTTAACGAAATAGACCGTTTTTTGGTTGATGCCCGCGAAGTTTTTACATATATAAACGAAGTTAAAAAAATTGAAGATTGGCAACTTAAACCCGAAAGCCCCAAACTAATAACCGATTATTTAAAATTTTATGCTTCGTTATACGAACTTTACAAAGGCTTGGTAAAAAGGTTGAACAAAAAAAATTTGGCTTATCAAGGAATGATTGACCGATATGTAGCCGAACATATTGAAGATGAACAATCTGATTTTGAACCGCAAAGTATTATTTTTGCCGGTTTTAACGCCTTAACCCGCTGCGAAGAAAAAATTATAAAAAGTTTAACGGACAATAAAATATCACAAGTTTTTTGGGATGCCGATGCTTATTATATGAAACCTGATTTTGAAGCCGGAAAATTTTTGAGAAAATATCAAAATATTTTCAAGGATTTTAAGTGGGTGGAAAATCATTTT
>Ga0256834_1001724_pt1 | contig 14449 bp, 15 predicted proteins | sample 4281140metaG_FD_190536 | JGI IMG/M metagenome (GOLD analysis project Ga0256834, IMG submission 190536) | Hydrothermal vent microbial communities from East Pacific Rise, Pacific Ocean - 4281-140 | ecosystem: Environmental > Aquatic > Marine > Hydrothermal vents | place: Pacific Ocean: East...
TTTGCCATTAGAAATCCCAAATAGCAGAAGCATAGAATCCAGAGAAGTCTATGTTGTTTTCAAGACCCGATACAAGCTTGCTGTCTTCAAAGTGAAACGCTTTATATCCAGCTTCTAATCCAAGTCCCATCATAAAAGTATAGCGTGCACTTAATGCATAGTCATAAGAACTTTGGCTAGAGAATGAGATAGCATTTAGCTCTGCTTGCAGAGAGAACTCTGTGGAGGGTATGTAAACGCGTGCTTTTGCATAGAGTAGAGGGATATTGGTTGAATAAGAGACTGTATCGTTGTTTTGGGTACTTTTGAGGTTCATATCTCCCTCTAAAGAACGCAGTGTAGCACCAACATCTAACTCTACCCCGTTATCTAGTACTTCGTAGTATAAGGTAGCATCGGTGTAGCTTAGTGAGATATTTGAAGACAATAGCCCTGAAAAATTTTGTATTTCTCCCCATGAAAAAGTATTGACGTTATTGCTTGCATTGTTTGAGAGTGTGGTGTAGCTTAACTTTAAGTTAGGGATTAAAGGTAAAGGGTGTTCTAGGTAGGCAGCTAAAAAAATATCTTGTGTGCTTGTAAACCCTAAAGTATCTGCTAGGTCTACACTTTTTGCAGTTTGATACCTTGTGTCTCCAGAGGGAGTATGGTTAAAAAGTCCTATAGCGACTTCTCCTCCAAGGGTGTCTGCAAAAAGCATAGAGCTAAAAAGAGGTGCTAAGATAATCTTCTTCATGTTATTGGAGTCCTTGTGTCATGGTAAAGATAGGGAGCATCATCGCGGCAATAATTACCCCTACAAATCCACCAATAAAGAGCATCATAAACGGGTTAAGTAAGCTGAGTAAGATTTTGAGTTTATCGTCATTTTCTTCTGCATAAAGGTCTGAGGTGTTACTAAGTACTTCTGCTACTTCACTAGACTCTTCTCCAAGTGCGAGTGTTTGCATAAAGTTACGTTTGAGTTTTACACTTTTGACAAGTTGTAGAGAGTTGGAGAGTTTATTTCCTTCTTCTACTTTGATGGCAGCTTTATTAAAAAGGTCTGAGAGTTGATAGTTTGCAAAAGTTGCTTTTGCTAGATTGACCGCTTGTGCATAAGCTACACCAGAACCTAACATGAGTGAAAGTATGTAAGAAAAACGTCCTAGCTCATGGTTTTGGATGAGGTTTCCTATGAGAGGTACTTTAAGCATCATCCCATCTATAAACTTATGAAAACCTTCCACTTTAGCATAGGTAATTTTAAAAAGTATAATCGAAACGATGAGACCCACAAGAATATAGAGATAGTTAGCGATAAGAAAATTACTGGTAGAGACAACCACTTGTGTGATTTCAGGTAACTGTTGGTCTGTGTCTTCAAAGATTTGTGTAATTTGTGGTACCACAGAGACAAGTAAAAATGCGATGATAAGTATGGCAACGACAAGGATGACACTTGGGTAAATCATCGCACCTTTGACCTGTTTTTTAATTTTTGTTTGTGCAGAGAAGAAGTTAGCCATATTGGTGAGTACTTCAACCATCTTTCCGCTTTGTCCTGCGACGTTGAGACTTTGTAGAAAAAAGTCTGGTAGGGCATAGACTTTTTGAGCCTGTAGTGCATTAAAAAGTGATTTCCCCTCGTCTATCATGGTTTTTAAAGAGTTAAGAAATGAGACATAACGCTTTTCACCTTCATGCTGATTTTCAAGAAGTTTTATAGCAGTTAAAATGGTCATTCCAGAGTTGAGGTAAGAAGAGAGTTCTTTTGAAAAGGTCGCTAAAAGTTCTCCAGGCATTTGACGTTTAGAGAAAGCTTCTAAGGAAAACTCTTTTGTGGGAGTAAGCCCCTCATGGTAGATACCTTGAGCTTTAAGTTTTTGCCCAGCTTCTTCGACAGAAGAAGCTGTGACTGTACCTTTTACTTTTTTACCTGTTTTATCAAAACCTTTGTATTTAAAAAGCATGCCTAGTAAGTCCTTGTTTATCAATTCATAGTATTATAACTTTTTTAGCTGTATCTTGGTATAGTGTTTTATGAGACGATTTATAGCATTTTATTTTATTTTTTTAGGTGGCTTATTTGTACTGTTCAATGCTTCATCATGGCAACTTACACACGTACTCAACGATATGCAAACAAACCTTACCTTGCAAGTATTAAAACTTTTTTTACGACCAGAGCAACTACAAGGAGTAGATATATGGATAAACCCTCACTACAAAATTATTATTACAAAAGCATGTAATGGTATTATCCCTATACTCTTTCTTTATGCAGCGATACTCGCATATCCCTCTACCGTTAAGCATAAAATAGTATGGATGATATTTGGATACGGACTCTTTTTTATGGTCAATATTGTACGTATTTTATGGGTTGTATTTATGACCCAAAATGGAGAAGGGAAAGGTGATTTTTATTGGTCACATGACATTATAGGCAATATATTTCTCTTGTTAACAGGATTGGGACTTTTTGTTTCTTTTATTAAATCATCAACTAAAAAAGTTAAAAACTTGTAATTTTAAAGTGCCAGTAGATAGAAGAGTGTTCCCCCTTGAGTTTAACCTCATTGACTATAGCAGTAGGACCTGGTGTATTTGGAGGAGGGATGATACGAATCTCTTCTGGTATAAAGATACTACGTTCATTTTTTTTCAAAATATCTCGGCTATCAAACTCTTTAATTCTAAAATATCTTGAAAGAATATCATCTGCTGTTTTGGTGTCTTGATGATGTTTTAAAATGTTGAGCGTAAGATAAAGAGAGTCTTCTAGTGAACGTTTATTTCGTTCAGAGATATAGACAATTTGTTGACGGTTGGTGGTATAGAGTTGTAAAACAAAAAGTATAGAAAAAGAGATAATGACTACAGAGACTAAAAGTTCTATGAGTAAAAATGCAGGACGTAATGTTGTGTGTGTATTTTTCAATAAAATTCTCCGCCATCTGAAACAAGTTGGGTATTCTTTAACCAATACTCTTTTGCATCCTCAGGAGACTTAAACTTTTTAGCTTCCTCAAAATAAGTAGGTAAAAAGTAAGCCCCTTGTGCATTTTCTAAGATAATTTGTGTTGAACTACCATTGGGGTAAAAATCCATTTTAAGACAGACCTTTTTATCGTCATATCGTTCATACTCAATACGTACTAAGGTATTACGTGCATCTATAGTGTAGGCTTTAATCTCTGTAAGGTCTATGGCATTTGAGTAAGGGTGATAGGCAGAAGTAATGTCTTTTCGAAGAAGACAAGTTTTACATTTATCTACACAAAGCAGTGTTATTTGCCCCGTAAATTTTTTTGAAGAGATAATATTTTTTTTAAGATTTAGAGGAGTAAGTGCTTTTGGTTCTGGTTTGGTGAACTTGATGTTTCTAAAGCCAATAGCATATACCAAAGAGAGAACAAGTACAACAATAAGCAGTTCAACAAGTGTAAACCCTTTATGAAATGTATGGTGTTTACACTTAGTCATTGTCTATTTACATTCACTTAATAAGATGTCTCTATTCCACTCTTCTCCACCCTCTTTTCTATCTGCTGCAAAAGAGACAATCTCAATGTCAGAGCCTTTTTTAATAAAAACAAAAGGGGTGTTCCATGCATCTTTTTTAACTTTTTTCAAATAAGGTACGACAGGATAGTTAGGGTATTTATCTGCATCAGGATTTGAGAGTAGTGCTTGAATCCCTTCTTCCGTATCTGGTAGTGTACCATTGTCTAGTTCAAATTGCTCAAATCTGCTAGCTAAACTTTTCATAGAGAGACACATAGTATTTCGTGTGGCTTTACGTTGAGAATCCATAAGTCCTGGTGCCACAACAGCCATCAGCCCTCCAAGTATAACAATAACGATGAGTAATTCGATAAGAGAAAAACCCGTTCTTAGTTTTTGATGATGGTTCATTTATATTCCTTAGGTATAATATTTGGAATAATTTTACTTGAATAGAGCTTTTAGATGGATAAAACGCAATCACCCTCTTTAGTGGCAAAGTCTCAAAAAGGCTTTGCCCTTATTGTTACACTCTCCGTGTTGTCTGTGGTGATTGCCTTAACCGTAGTACTATTAAGTTACTTTAAAGAGGTAAAAGAAGATTCAGATACTACCAAAGCACTTATACAGGCAAATGTATATTATGCTGATGTTTTAGACCAATTTAATAAAATTAAAGGGAAAATAGGAAGACTTTATAGAATGCCAGTCTCTTTACGTACGCCAGATGGACGCTTTAAGATAATGCTCCGTTGTACTCCTATTGCTTCAGGGATAAATATCAATTGGCTAGCGATGGAGAGAGAAAGAAAAAAACAGCATCTTTTTCAAGAGGCACAGCAACTTTTTGACACACTAGCACAAGAGTATGACTTAGAAGAACCCGATAGGCTTCTAGAAATGATACTTTTAGAGATAGGTTTAGGACGCAAATTTGTGATGCATGAACAAAGTAGACTTATACAAAAAAACGGTATTATATCCTACCAACAATTCTATGGAATATTAAGTCGCTATGAGATGGAAGTTGATGACACAAAAGTTGGGCGTATTCCATGGCGAAAATATTTTAGTTTTTCTCGAAAATCAGAAAAAATTGATGCAGAATATAGCTCTTCTGAATTGATTTCATTTCTGTTTGATATAGATTTGAAGAGTGTACGAGAGTGGAAAGGTTCTCTTCCTCGTCCCTCTTTAGAATCTTTTGTCAATGAGAATGCAGGGAATTATAATGAAAAGAAGCATTTACTAGCAGGAGGGACTTTTTTAGGAGAGTCTCATTGTACGGTGAACTTTGGTGCAGGATATAAATTTACATTTGATTACATACAGGGAGAGGCTAAATATTTTGAATTTTATGGAAAACACTAAAACACTCATGCTAGTTCACTCTGGGATGAAGTATCTCACTAGTATGCCTTCTGATGGGGGCAATGTACTTTTGACTCCTCAGTTCTATACAGTAAAACGTGAAGCAATCCCTGTCAAATATGCCTATCAGGCAAAACGTATTGCCCCTTCACTTTTTGAAGGGTTATTAGAAAATTTACAAGCATATAAATATTTTGTTTTTAAAGAAGAAGATGTTTGGGTATTTATAGCCTACGATTTAGAGATGATTAGAACTTTTTTAGAAGATAAAGGCTTTGATTTAGAGAAAATCTCTAAAATATATTTTGCTGAGCAGGCGTTAAATGACTTTTCTTCACCTGTGTTACTTGGAGAGAGAGAAGCATTAGTAAACCTTAATGGTACTATGACAGTAGTCCCTCAAATAGCATTAAGTTCTGATGAAAAACCTATGCAGATTTCTTCAAGCTTTACACCCAAAAAAGGTATCTCTTTTGAGGGTAGAAAAAAATCATATATATCAAGCAATGAAGCGTATACTCTTGCTTCAATATTAGCACTTTTTGCGATGCTTTATTTTGTTGAGGGGTCACGTTATGGAGGAGAAAACATAGCACAGGAGCAAGAAATGCAGGCACTCCTTGTGGAGTATCCTTCTTTACAAAGTTCTTATACCAGAGAGAGTATCGCCGATAAATATAAGGCGATTGATAAAAAAGAGCGTAAAAAACGAGATGTTATTAAATCATTGTCCCAAATGATATTTAAAGGGTCTACCTTAACCTCACTCTCTTTAGATAATAAAAAATTTCAAGCTGAATTTGCTTGTAAAGATAAGAGGGTCAGTAAAAAACTTCAAGAGCTAGCAAAGAAAGAGAAGTTTAATACCAGTAAAGTTGCCAATGGTAATGATGTTAAAATAGAAGGTACCTTATGACATTTACACAACTAAAGGCATATAAAAATGAGATGATTGTAGGGGTTGCAGTCTTACTTCTTTTAATATCATTTATTTATAAACAAGGAAAAGTTTCTAGCAGATTAGATGCAACAACAGGCACTTCAGTACAAGAATTAAAAGAGGTCATAGCCCTTAAAAAGGTATGGGGAAATAAAAAGACTACGAAAAAAGTAGATAAACTAAAAACCCTCGTACCCCCTTCAAAACTAAAATGGAGCAGGAAGAGTAAAAAACTTACGGCTTCTTTTAATAACTTAACGCATCCAGAGCTCAATAGACTTGTCACTAAAGTTATGAATTTAGCAGTAGAGATAGAAAAACTAGAAGTAAAGAACATGGGTGGATCTTATCACGTGGAGTTTAAATGCAAATGGTAAAAAAAAGTCTTTTAATTTTTATGGCTCTATGGTTTTCCTTATTGCTTTTTATGCCAAAAGCAGAACTCTATCATACAGTAGAAAAAGCATTAGAAAAACAAGATGTTAAACTAAATGAAACAAGTATTGATGAGGGGTTATTTTCTTTAACCCTTAAAGATGTCACTGTTTATGTTAAAGGTATTGCTTTAGCTCATGTAGATGAGATAGATTTTTTTACACTTTTGTTTTACTCTTCTCTTGATATGGTGAATCTTAAAGTAGATGAAGCACTGCATGCAAAGGTACCTGCATTGACAAAAGAAGCACACTTTGCACATAATATTTTTGAGCCATTAACGGTCTCCTTTGATGCCAATGGTTCTTTTGGTGTAGTAGATGGAAAGTTTAATGGTATGGATAATGTTGTACGTATTGATTTTGTTGAGTTAGGTAATATTAGTATGATACAATCATTTCTGATAAAAGATGAGAAAGGGTGGTTCTATGAAAAATCTTTTTAAACCAGAAATGCTGAAAGTTCTTATTGGCATCTTGACTTTTTTACTCATCATTAAGTTGTTGTGGTTTGTCGTACAAATTATATGGCTCTCTCCTATAGATATAGACCAAGCAGAAGATCAAAGTAGTAAAGCCCTTTACTATAAGGTTAAGCTTACCCCAAACAATATTGCCGCACCTCAAAAAACACAGCCACAAAAGAAGACCAAAATAGCAGGAAGTATCAAAGAAATTAAACTTTTGGCTATCTATAATGCTTCAGATATTTCTGTAGTAACCGTAGAGTATCGGAAAAAAACAAAAGTTTTAGGTACGGGAGATGTTCTTAATGGATTTACTCTTGAGGGTGCAGGGAGTAACTTCGCAATGTTTAGTAGAGATACTAAAAATTATAAAGTATTACTAGCTAAAAACAGTAAAGCTTCCTCAAATATAAGTACGATAAAGAGTGTTCCCGCTGTAAAAAGTATGGTACAGACAAAAAAAGCTTTAGGAGAAGTCACCAATGAAGGGGATGTTAAAATAATTGATAGGTCTCTTCTTGAACATTATGCCAATAATATGGAAGATATCTATAAAAATATTGGTATTTCCGAGGTGAAAGAGGGTAAAGATCTTAAAGGATTCAAGATTAATTTTGTCAAAAAAGATTCACCTTTTTCAAAACTTGGTATACAAAGAAATGATGTGATTAAATCTATTAATGGACAAGAGATTAAGAGCTATAATGCAGCTTTTAATGTCTATAAAAACATAAAAGATGTTGAGAGCCTAAATATGGTGATTATGAGAGGTAAAGAAGAAATGGAGTTAGAATATGAAATTAACTAAAATAGTATTGAGTGCATTGTTAGTGTTATCTGTAAGTATACAAGCAGAAGAAGAGAGTGTAGATGTAAACTTTAGAAACCTTAATGTAAGAGATTTTATAGAGATGGTTTCAAAAATTACGAAGAAAAATATTTTGATAGAGGGTGATTTAAAAGGTAAAATAAATTTTGTTTCACAAACACCTATAAAAAAGAGTGGATTAATCCCTTTGGCAAACTCTATTTTAGGAAGTAAAGGGCTCACTCTTATTGATCAAGGGGAGTATTATAAAGTAGTAAAAACTGCAAATGCCGCAGGAGAAGGACTAGATGTTAGTAGTACCATTGATGGTGATACGATGAAAACCGTTATGTTTCCTCTGCACAATTCAAATGCAGCAGTGGTAAGAGCTAAAATAAAGCCATTGCTACATAAAAATGCTAAAGTCATCTCTTTTAAAGAAAATAATGTTTTAGCCATTACGGCAAATCCACGAACATTAAAGTCTATTGCAAAGATTATTACCGTGGTAGAAGAGCGTGGAGAAAAGAAATCTGTAGTACTCTCTTTAGAAAACTCAACAGTTAAAGATGTTTTTACAAATGCTCAAAATATGGCTAAAAAACTTTTTCCACAAACCATAGAGAGTGAAAAAGTAGATATTTTTAAAGATGATGCAACAAACTCTATCATTTTAGTAGGAAAACCAACTAATATTTCTCGCATGATTAAATATATTAAACAGTTAGATATAGAAGGTGAAGATCAAACACAAAAGATGTATGTACTTCGTTTGAAAAATTCAAATGTAGAAGAGATGGAGAAGATACTCTCTAAACTACTTTCACAGATGAACTCAGTGGCGATTAAAACTTCTAAAAAAGGTGGCCCACCACCTAGTAAAGCGATGGTCGTCTCAGACGTTGAACGCAATGCATTAGTATTGCTTGCAACTGGGGAGCAGATAAAAAATATACGTGAAACAGTAAGAAAGATTGATATACCAAAATCACAAGTTTATGTAAAAGCGAAGATTGTAGAAGTAGATACAGATATGGCGGCACAAGTGGGGCTTAAATATGGATTTGAAAGTGGTGCAATAACTTCAGCGGGACTCTACTCTATGACAGGAAATCTGGGAGCAAGTGCCTTACAGATGTCTTCAGAATTGTTAGGTTTTCTAAATACAAATAATACCACAACGGTGATTGATAATAATGGTAATCCTGTGCAACAGACAAATCCTGCATTTAAAATTGATGCAACTAACAAGGTCTTTGCATTAGGTGCCCAGTTAAGTTTATTGGAAAATAATGGTGCGGCACAACTCCTTTCTGAACCTTCTGTTCTTTGTACAAATAACAAAGAGTCTTCTATCTATGTAGGGCAGACGATGTCTATTTTAACGCAGGGGCAACAGTCAACAACAGGTGTTTCAAATATTGTCAATAACTATTCCCGAGAAGATATTGGGTTGACACTTACTGTGCAACCAAGACTTTCAAGTAATAATCAAGTAAGTCTTGAAATAGAAGTTAAAGTTGAAGACCTTGATCCATCATCTGAACAAGCAGCTGATAGACCAACGACAACAAAAAGAACAGTAAAAACAAATGCCATAGTGAAAAATGGAGAAACAATTATTTTAGGTGGGTTAATTAAAAAAGTATCTGGTGCAGGACAATCGAAAGTACCTTTCTTTAGTGAAATTCCCGTACTTGGAGACCTCTTATTCACGCACCATTCTGATGTCGAAAGACAGCAAAATGTGATTATTTATCTTACGCCATACATTGTAAGAAGCAGTAGTGATTTACAAAAGCTAAAAACACTTTTATCTGAGTTAGATCAAGTACAAGAGCAGTATAATAAGATTGTATTAGGAAAGCTGGAAAATCGTGGAGGGGTCTTTACCTCTAAAGGTTCTGCAAGTGGAAGAATACGTCGTTCTCCAAATGTTTATAAAGGAGTTGCCCCTTCAGCAGTAGTACCTAGTACAGATATGGGTTCAAGAGGACCTATTTATAAAGAGACTTTACCTGAACCTGTAAATAGTAGAGTTACATCTAATGTATCTACAACGATAGAGAAGCCTAGTGCCTCTTCTCGCATTGGGAAAGAAGAATCAAATAGTGTAGTAGATGACAAGATAGATGGTAGAGAAGAAGGGTTTTTCTCTTCACTATTTTCAAGTTCAGAAACTCCCCCTGTGGTAGGTGCATCTGAACAAGGTTCAAGAGGTCCATATAATCCTGACTTTGGAGAAAAGTAATGCACTTTCCCCGCCTTCAAGATGTGAACCTTGAACCACTTTGGGAAGAGGAAATTAATCATAAATTAGCGATAAAACATGCACTGCTTTTTTCTGAAGTTAATGGTATTAGTACTGCCATTGTTACACAAGAGACTCTCAGTGATGCATTAAATTATTTCTCCAAACTCTCTTTGGCTTATCCTATTAATTTAGTAGATGATGAGAGTTTTGAGCGACTTAAAAATAAGTTTTTAGAGATTCAAACAGGCTCTGACTTTGAAGAAATGACTACTACATCAGATGAGTTGATAGAAGTAGAGGGGGATTTATTAGAGTTTATTCGTAATTCACAAGATTTACTTTCTTCTGAAGATTCTGCACCTATCATTAAACTTGTAAACTCTCTTTTTTTTCAAGCCTTACAAAAAGGGGCGAGTGATATACATATAGAGAGTGCAGAACGTAAAGGTGAAGTACGCTTACGTATGGATGGTGCACTGAAAAAACATCTTGATTTAGATAAGAGCATTGTTACTTTGGTTATTAACCGTATTAAAGTTATCTCTAACCTTGATATCTCGGAAAAAAGAGTACCACAAGATGGACGTACACAGTTGAGTATCTCTGGCAAGAGTATTGATGTGAGGGTTTCCATCTTACCTACGTACCATGGAGAAAGAGTCGTTATGCGTATTCTTTCTCAAAGTGAGCATATCCCTACATTGGAGACATTGGGTTTTACAGATGACATTACAAAAGATCTCTATAAACTTCTTAATCATGCACATGGAATGATACTTGTAACTGGACCTACAGGTTCTGGTAAATCGACTACGCTACATGCGTGTATGCAACACATAGCGACACCCGATAAAAATATTATTACAGTAGAAGACCCTGTGGAGTACAATGCAGACAATATCTCTCAAATACAGGTAAACACAAAAGTAGGACTTACTTTTGCCGCAGGATTACGTTCTATACTAAGACAAGATCCAGACATTATTATGGTTGGGGAGATTCGTGACTCTGAAACTGCTGATATTGCTCTACGTTCAGCACTCACGGGACACCTTTTACTCTCTACCTTACACACCAATGATGCAACTTCGTCTCTCAGTCGGTTGATGGATATGGGAATTGAAAATTTCCTTATCTCTTCCACTCTTTTGGGTGTACTTGCCCAAAGGCTAGCAAGAAAACTTTGTGTGCACTGTAAAGAAGTTACCTCTTTAGCTCCAGCTACTATGGAGGAGGCACTATTGCCCATAGACAAGATATACTTTAAGGCAGTTGGTTGTAAAGAATGTGACTTTACAGGATATAAAGGAAGACAAGCTATCGGTGAATTATTTGTGATTAATGACTCGGTAAAAGAGATGATGAAAGATGGATTTAATGACCATCAAGTACGTGAGGCTATGAAAAAGAGTGGTATGCTGACCATCGCTGATAAACTTAGAGCTATGCTAGTAACAGGGGAAACAAGTTACGAAGAAGCGGTACGTGTTGGGATAATGGACGGATAAGATGATATCTGCCCAAGTAAAACAGCAAAAAGCCTTTACTCTTATTGAGGTACTTATCTCTGTCGGACTTTTGGGCATTATTATTACCGCACTATTTTCTACTGTGGCGATGATGCGTGACTCTAATGCTCACCTTTATACCTATCTTCAAAAATCTAAAAAAATAACTAAAGCCACAAAAGTTCTCTATATGGATATTATGAGTTCAGATGGTAATATTAGTATTAAGAAAGATGACTTTACCAGACTTTGTATGCAAGAGAGTAGAAATTCACTCTATGCCCTCTCTTTGGCTAAAGTATGTTGGGTTGTGCTCAAAAAAGAGAATACTCTGGTGCGTATAGAAGGGAATAATTATGCCTTACCTACACGTTTTGAAGACAGAGTAGAGGTAAACCCTGTGATGAAACATGTAGAACTTTTTGATGTGTATCATCAAAAAGATAAAATTTTAGTTTTTTTAAAGCAAAAAGGGGAAAAGCCTATTACTTTTATGGTGCAAGGGGTTACACGACCTATCGTAAAGAAAGCTAAGCCCAAAAAACCCAATAAAAAAAGTCCTAATCCCACAACACCTGTACCAAATAGAACAAACCCCACGAATCAACCACCTAACCCAAATAGACCCCAAACCCCAATACCTCCACCTACACAGCAAGAAGTTTAAAAAGGATAAGCATGCAAGAGATGTACGAGAAACTAGGACTGTTTTATCTTGGTAAAGATATAGATAAAGAGATGATGGAAGCCACGGAAGCACTCACTTTACTTAAAAACAAAAACTTCACTACCCACGCAGCCATTATAGGTATGACAGGTTCAGGTAAGACAGGTTTAGGTGTTGGTATCATAGAGGAGGCTGCACTAGACAACATCCCCTCAATTATTATTGACCCTAAAGGAGATATGGGGAACTTATGTTTGGTTGATGCAACTTTTTCACCCAAATCATTTGAACCATGGGTAGCAGATGAAGCGAAGACAAAAGAAGTTGATGTCTTTAGTTATGCTAAGAAAATATCTACTATGTGGCAAGAGGGAATTGAATCATGGGGACAAACTACACAGCGTGTAGCTAAACTTCAAGCGGTTGAAAAAACCATTTATACACCTGGTTCTTCAGCTGGTGTTGCCATTAACGTGATGTCTTCACTAGAAGCACCTCCTACTGAAATAATGGAAGACAGCGATACTTTTGCTTCATATCTTAAAAGTACAACCACTTCTTTACTTTCACTTATTGGCATTAATGCAGATCCTTTAGATTCAAAAGAGTATATTCTTTTAGCACAAATCATTACTAAGTCATGGATAGCAGGTGACTCTTTAAGTATCGAAACACTTATAGGAAAAATCATTAACCCTAGCTTCAAAAAGATAGGGGTACTTCCTTTAGAAGATTTTTACCCGCAAGATACACGCTTTAAATTAGCTACAAAGTTTAACTCTTTGTTGGCAAGTCCTTCTTTTTCGTTATGGTTAAAAGGAGAGAGTTTAGATATACAAAAATTACTTTATGATGACAAAGGGAAAGCCAAAGTCTCCATTTTTTCCATTGGGCATTTAAATGATGATGAACGGATGTTTTTTGTTACCTTGCTACTCAATAAGTACATCGCATGGATGCGTAGACAAAGTGGTACTTCAGCACTCAAAACACTTTTGTATATGGATGAAATCTATGGGTTCTTTCCACCTACAAAAAATCCACCAAGTAAAGAACCTATGATGCTTTTGCTTAAACAGGCCAGAGCATTTGGTGTAGGGGTTGTATTGAGTACCCAAAATCCTGTTGATTTGGACTATAAAGGGCTTTCTAACATCGGAACATGGTTCATAGGTAGGTTGCAGACCAATCAAGACATAGAACGTGTGATAGATGGTCTAGGAGGTAAAGTAGGTGCAAGTTACAATAAGGGTGAAATCAAAACATTATTGGCAAATCTCAAAAAGCGTACTTTCTTTTTAAAATCTGCACATTTGGATGACATACGGCTCTTCTCTACACGTTGGGTACTCTCTTATCTTAAGGGACCTCTTAAACGTGATGAGATTAGTGCTTTAATGCAAGGGCAAAAAGAGGCACAAAGTATTGTGACGGAAAGTGTAGAGAGTTTAAGTCAAAAAAGTACAGATTTGGAGAGTTATCAAAATATCGATGACTCTATACCTCAATATTTTGAACCAGACACTGCTCAGACACATAGTTTTATGGCAACATTAGGAGCAAAAGTAACAGTACATTTCTACAGCCAACGAAAAGGAATAGATGAGAGTAGAGAGCTTCTCTACGCTTTAGCACTAGACAAAACACAACGAAATATAAATTGGGCAGATGCTAAGGAGGAAAAAGAAAATTTTGAAAACTACCCACATACCCCTCCTAGTAATGCAAAGTTTCAGATGCTCCCTGATGTTGTTTTGAAAGATAAAGGTTTAAAGCGAGCCATACGTGAGTTAAAAGAGACCTTGTATCGAGAAGAGTATTTAGAACTTATGCGTTGCCGTTCTCCTAAACTAGAATCAAAAGTGAGTGAATCTTTAGGTGATTTTATGGTACGCCTAAAAGATATTTTAGATGATAAAAAAGAAGTCGCGATAGACAAACTTCAAGTACGCTATGGCAAAAAAGAGAAAACATTGCTAGAGAGACTAAGTCGTGCCAAAGAGCGTGTAGAGAAAGAGTCTTCTGACTCCACTTCTTCTATGATAGAGGCGGGTATTGCAGTACTTGGTGCACTCTTTGGTAAAAGTAGTCCTACGAAGATTGGTAGAGCAGTAAGTAAAGGAAGCAAGATACTTAAGGAACGTGGTGATATGAGTCGTGCAGAAGAACGTATGGTAGCCATAGAAGAAGATATCGAAGCTTTAGAGTATGAACTAGAAGATAAGATAGATGAACTTAATGAAAAATACAATGTTGATAATTGCGAGGTAGAGACTTACACGATGAAGCCAAGAAAAACCGATATTGATGTAGAAAATTGTGCTGTGGTTTGGCGAGTAGGTTGATAGGGAAGTTCCCTATCTTTAAAAGTGTTAACTTTTACTACCAGGTTTAATCGCTTCAGATTGACCTTCTTTGCAAAGTGGACAATCTTTAGGAGCATACATCTCAAAAGTAAAATCATCAAGTGCAAAGAGTGGAGTGTTCTTTGGGAGAGCACATTCAGGTTTA
>Ga0256834_1001726_pt1 | contig 14443 bp, 12 predicted proteins | sample 4281140metaG_FD_190536 | JGI IMG/M metagenome (GOLD analysis project Ga0256834, IMG submission 190536) | Hydrothermal vent microbial communities from East Pacific Rise, Pacific Ocean - 4281-140 | ecosystem: Environmental > Aquatic > Marine > Hydrothermal vents | place: Pacific Ocean: East...
TCCCCTTTACTTTGCAACCTCAAATAACTCTTTGGAGACCTTTATGAATAAACTAAATGAAGCAGTGGAAAAGGGATATAAAAACCCTATTCCCCTTTACTTTGCAACCTCAAATAACTCTTTGGAGACCTTTATGAATAAACTAAATGAAGCAGTGGAAAAGGGATATAAAAACCCTATTCCCCTTTACTTTGCAATTTCAACAAAAAAATTATGTAACTAAAAACTGCCCATAACAAAGGTAACCGTTGTACAAGACCTCTCAAAACTTAAATAACAAACAAAAAAGAAAAAATCTAATTGAAGAAGAAAATTGTTTTACTCATTTTAAATTTTATAAATAAAATGCAAGGTTTAAATTCAAACGATTTAAACAGACTTAAAATAATTCTTTAAAGGTATTTAGCGACGTAAAATAAAATAACCTCACCTAAAATTTATATTAAAAAATTTAATTATAGGCAAGGTTTTTTTGTAGAGTTAGATTTTATTATTTATCGCATCAGTTTTAGCAACCAATTATTAAGTTAATGCAGGCATTTATGAATTTTGACAATAACCAGACAAAATAATAGCTTCAACCGGTTATCTTTAAAAGGAACAAAAAATTATATTTTTCTTTAATTGAGTAGTCTATAATAATATTTATATATTTTTTTTGGAACAGGTTTTGTATATTGCATAACAAAATTTATTTTTACAATAAAAACAAAAACATGCAAATTAATACTGCCATCAAAAATCTTCAAAAAAAAGGGTATCTGGATTTACCCATAGACAAAAATCTTAATTTAGTAGAAGAAATAAACCGCCTGCGCAAAGAAAAAAACGTGGTTATTTTGGCGCATTATTACCAAGTGCCCGAAATACAAGACATAGCCGACTTTGTTGGTGACAGTTTAGTATTAGCACAAGCGGCAGCCAAAACCAAAGCCGATATGATACTATTTGCCGGTGTTCATTTTATGGCTGAAACTGCCAAAATTCTCAATCCCGATAAAAAAGTACTCCTCCCCGATTTGCTTGCCGGCTGTTCGTTGGCAGAATCTGCACCCCGCGACAAGTTTGAAACTTTTAAAAAACAACACCCCGGTCATATAGTTGTTTCTTATGTTAACACCTCGGCAGATATCAAAGCTCTTACTGATATAGTTTGCACTTCATCCAATGCCGAAAAAATTATTGCTTCCATACCTAAAGATCAACCTATAATTTTTGCACCCGATAAAAATTTAGGTGCTTACCTCAACAAAAAAACCGGTCATAATATGCTGCTTTGGGATGGTGCCTGTGAAGTGCATGAAGAATTCTCAGTAGAAAAGATTATGACACTTAAAAAAGAATATCCCGAAGCCAAAATTATAGCGCACCCCGAATCCCGCGAATCTGTTTTAAACATTGCCGATTATATAGGTTCTACTTCCGGCTTGCTCAACTATGTTAAAACTAACAATGCTCCGGCCTTTATTATTGCTACCGAAGCGGGTATTTTACATAAAATGAAGCAAGAAGCACCTGACAAAATACTTATTCCTGCACCACCCATGACTGATGATACTTCTTGTGCCTGTGCCGAGTGCCCGTATATGAAACGTAATACTCTGGAGAAAATTTATTTGGCACTTCAATACGAATTGCCCGAAGTAACTGTCGAAGAATCATTACGACAAAAAGCTTTAATACCTATTCAACGAATGTTGGAGTTGTCTTAAATTAAATAATTATGAAAATTAAAAGCGATTTTCTCGTCATAGGATCAGGCATTGCCGGTTTGTCTTTTGCCCTTAAAGCAGCTAACCACTTTCCTGACAAAACCATCAATATTATTACCAAAGGCAACAAAGACGAATCCAATACCAAATATGCTCAAGGCGGCATTGCTACCGTTTATGATTTGACTACTGATTCTTATGAAGCCCATATTAAAGACACTCTAATTGCAGGTGATTATCTCAACGACCCCGAAGTGGTTGAAATGGTCATCAAACAAGCCAAAGAACGTTTGGACGAACTTTTGGCCTGGGGCGTAGATTTTGATAAAAACGAGCAAGGCCGGTTCGATTTAGGCAAAGAAGGCGGACATTCCAAAAACCGGATTTTTCATCATAAAGATATCACCGGATTTGAAATAGAACGTTCTTTGCTTAACAAAGTAAAAAATCATCCCAACATACATTTCTACGATTATCATTTTGCCATCGATTTAATTACTGAGCATCAGGTTTTTGGTGATTTGATATCATTAGATTCTGATAAAACGGTTTTCGGCGCTTATGTATTGGACGAAAAAAATAAAACTGTCAAGACATTTATTGCCAAATATACTCTATTGGCTACCGGAGGTAGCGGACAGGTATATGAAACCACAACCAACCCTTTTGTAGCCACAGGGGACGGTATTGGAATGGCTTATCGTGCCAAAGCAAAACTAGCGGATATGGAATTTATACAATTTCATCCAACGGCACTATACAACCCGGACGAAAGTCCCGCTTTTTTAATCTCGGAGGCTGTTCGGGGGTTTGGGGCTATTCTACGAAACGACAAAGGAGAACGCTTTATGCAAAAATATGATAACCGTCTGGAATTAGCGCCTCGTGATATAGTGGCCCGTGCCATAGATACCGAAATGAAATTGCAAGGTAGTAAAAATGTTTATCTGGATGTAACTCATATTGACTATGATGGCTTTGTTAAGCATTTTCCAAACATTACCAAAAAATGTGAAAGCCTGAATATTGATATCCGTAAAGATTATATTCCCGTTGCTCCGGCTGCACATTATATGATGGGCGGTATAGTCGTTGATAAAAATGCCCGCAGTTCCATTAAACATTTATATGCCAGCGGCGAAGTCACACGCACCGGTTTACATGGCGCCAACAGACTGGCTTCCAATTCATTGCTCGAAGCCTTAGTATTTTCTCATAATGCCGTTAAAGATTTAGTCAAACATTATGATGAGAATTATAAATTACCGGCAATCCCCGAATGGATTGATACCAGCACTGACAGAACCATGGAAAAAATATTGATTACACACGATCGCAATGAAGTTAAAACCATTATGAGTAATTATGTGGGAATTGTGCGCTCAAATGAACGCCTCTTAAGAGCCTTAAGACGACTGTATGTTTTATATCAAGACAACAAACGTCTGTATGACCATGCCGAAATAACGACAGATTTATTAGAACTGCGAAATTTGATTACAACCGCCTATTTGATTGTAGAATTTTCGCGCAAACGCAAAGAAAACAAAGGTGGCTTTTATAGTTTGGATAATATAAAATAACTAAACTTTCGCATGTTGATAATCAAGTAATGTCACTTTGAATGTCCAGAGAGCAAAGCGATTCGGGATGTATCGAGAAGTAGATATTACGTTTATCAATGACGCTTGTCTTATATTTCGATACATTTTGACTTCATTTCATTTAGTCAAAACACTCAATATGACAAGCTTGGAATGTATCGTATTATATTATGCATCAATTAATTATCACAACAAACAATTACTTTTGAAAGTTCAGTAAAATAACAAATTAGTAACGTAAACATTTCATTTGCCAATAAATTTTATACAAAAAAACCGGTTTTATCTACCGGTTTTTTAATAATTTTATAATCATTGGGTTACGCCATTTTATATAGTTTTTAATATGTCGAACGCACGTTAATTTACTTTATGGCAAAGCATTTATCACATCAATTAAGTCCGCTTCGGTAGTAGGTTGCGGTTCGGGCATGGTAGCTGTTGTCCCGTTAGCCACAGAGGTCAATCCTATTATACTGTAATGTAAAACATCATCTATAATACTGGTCATTAAAATGTGTATGTCTATACCAACCGGCAATTTACCAAAATGTTCGGTAAACATGCCTGTGGCAGCATCATATCTATCTAATCTGGCCAAAGCTTTGGGTTCACCATCATACAAAACAAACAATTCGCAATTGGTATTATCATAAGGCTCCGGCACTGAAACATTTAAAGTCGTTAAAGGCCCGTTATACGAATACCATCTGTCAAGATTAGTCCAACCAAAGCTACTGGTATCAAATGAGTAATAAATAACCCATTGGCCGGTACCATTTTGTCGTTCTCCGACTTCTGCAAAATCAGGATGTGCATCTTGATCTTCATCTGCTTCTTCCCACTTGTCATCATCATTTATTTGGTCACCGGCTTTAAAAACTTGCATAGGATTGTTAAAACTACCCTGAGGATCATTTGCCGTGTTTACATGATATGGCATAGCGGTTGACAAAACATCGTTGCCTTGCTTAGCTTGTATAAATAATTCGCCACCGGATATTAAGGTTTCTTCATCACCATTAGGGCGAACGCCTGTTGTCGGTTTATTTTGTAATACCATGCCACCGCGGTCATATATTTCAATGACTTCAATATCTACATTACCTGTCACAGGATTTCCATTGAGCAAAAAAGTATTTGGTTGAAATACAATTTCAGTGCCTTGACTTGCAGTAATGGTCCCGCCGGCGGCTGCATCAATTTGAAAAGTTTGAACAGCTTCGCTGCGTTTGTTTTCAAACATCTCTTTCAGTTTTTGACCGTTAGGCTCCGTTTTCTTTTCGTCTTTTTCTTTTTTACAACTTACAAAAGCCAAAAGGCTAAATAATAATAAAATACTAAATCTTTTCATCTCTGTTTTTTTTTTATAATTATGGCACAAAGATTTAATTAACTTAAGCATAAAAACAGAAGCATTTATCAAAACAAGCGTCTTATTTAATTAAATAAGGTTTTCATTGATTTAAAGCCTAATTATAAATGAAAAGAACGAAATATTGGACTATTTTATATGTCGTTTGGGTATTATTTTAGGTTTAAACAAAAAACAAAATGCAGAGGTTGATCAGACTTGTATTTACAACACAGAATAAGCCAAAAGGAAAGAAAATATGGGACTACTTATTAAGTCGACTTGGTATTAAATATAAAACATAACTATTCAACTTTATGCAAATCCAAATCTTTACCGATTTTTAAAATCACACTTCCTTGATTTTGAAAACCTGTCTCCGGATTGTGCCGGTATAAATATACTTTGGAAGTTTGAGTGGTGCGGCCAATCTTTTGCAAACCTTCAAATAAATTATCGGCATTGGCAGCCCGCACCAATAAGTCAAAAGTAGTATCAAAACCGTTTATAGCGGTAAAGTCAGGTAACGTATGGTAAGTTTCTTTGAATTTTTTTGCCAGTTTGGGATCTATCAAACGTTGCATTTTGGCAGGAAAATGATAATTTAAATTAGATAGAAAAATATTCATTCTATCATTGGTATCGTCTTCATACAATCTTTTGTCATTTAAAGTAAACAGAGTTATGTTGTCATTGTTATTTAAAGAATTCAAAGTAGATAAAACGGTAAATATAAATGAATCGTCATTGGATAACAAAATAACATAGTTGTCTTTTTGACTGTCTATACCTTTTTTTATATCATCTACATAGATAGACAAACCTTTTTTGGTTTCTTTACCGGCTATCTTGGTCACAGGCACATCCAATTTAACGGCCAAACTGTCTGCTATGGTTTTTTGAGTAGGATCATAAATAATTTTAATCGATTTGTCTTTAGCCTGTTCCTTTATATATTGTATCATATGAAGCTCCAAATCCTTATTGGGTGTAGTGGTAACAACCAAATTACGAAATTTTTGATCTCCTTTATAATGATGAACCGCTACCGGTGTGTTATCATATTCTAAAATATGAGCAACCTTATCAATATTATCTTTTTTGACCGGTCCTATCACAAAATCGTAATCGGACAGATCGGTAATTTCTAATATTTTGCCGGTAACGTAAGGAGAGCCTTGCGTATCAAAAACATCATAATTTACATTCAAACCTAATTGTTTTAAAGAATCTATAGCAAATTTAATACCGGAATAATAACTCAATATTTTATTGTCTACTAAATTATCACAAATATCACTTGTATTATCAATTTCTTTTAATTTAAAAGGTAAAAGTATGGCCAAACGGTAAACTTTATCCAAACGCATGCTGTCCAATAAGTTGATTTTGATTGGTTCACTATTTCCCGTGTAAGCTTGCGCCTGCATAGTATCTTGGGGTTGGATCAACTCATTGATCTTTTTATCAAAATCGGTTATTTTATTAGTGCTATCTTCATCATTAAAGTCTTTATGCTTGGGGAATTTGATAGTTTGACCGAATTTTAAACCGTTTTCGGCAACTTCAGGATTTAATTTTTTTATGTCATCAATACTGACATTATATTGTTTGGATAAACTATATAAAGTCTCTTTAGGTTGCACATCATGATAAATATAATGCTTTTCATCCCTTACAGGTTCTTTGCTGGCAATAAACTTGGGAACGACTAATTTTTGTCCAATTTTTAAGGTCTGTCCTACTATTTCCGGATTGAGTCGTTCAAGCTCGTCAATGGTAATACCGTGATCATAAGCTACACGCCATTTACCTTGTTTGGGTTGCACTTCATAATAAGTATATTTTAAAGTGTCAATCACTTTAGGCGCGTTTTCGTCCGGATAAATGGGGATTATTAATATTTGACCCAATTTTATATCATAGCCTTCTACATTGTTTAGTTTGACAATATCTTCTATTTTGGAATGGTATTGTTTGGATAAACTAAATAAGGTCTCATTATCACCAACCGTATGGTATTTATAATCAACCGGCTTGTCAGCCAATTTTATTGAATCTGCCGGTTTAATCACGGCATCGGGTTTAGGTATTAAAATACTTTGTCCCGGCTGTAAAGAAGCTCCGGTAGCCAAATCGGCATTGTATTTAACTATATCTGACGGAGCAATATGATATATTTTGGCAATATCACGCAAGCTTTGACCGTCTTCCACTTTGTGAATGATAAAATTTTGGGCTTGCACCTGTCCAAAAAACATCAAGAAAAGGAAAATTATTCCGGTTTTATATAAAAATGTATGTTGCAACTTCAATTTAAACATATAAAAAGTGTCTTTTATTATTCAATATCAACGCTTAAACCTTTTTCTAATAAGGTAGAAGCAATGGGTAAAAGTTTATCATAAGTACCTTTTTTAACCACACTTTTGCCTTTGTAATGTGTTAACATGGCACATTGTTCGGCTTGATAAAGTGTGTGATCACAGTAGCGCATAAGCATATCAATTACAAAATCAAAAGTATGTATATTGTCATTGTATAAAACGATTTTATACAAATCCGTTTGGGTGTTTTTTTGTTTTTGCTTGGGTGAATGCTTCTCAGTCATAAGGTATATTTTTAGAATTTAAAAATAAATATTTTTTTTGAATTATCGACAAGTTGCCACAAAAACTTAAAATTGCTTTAAAAAAAACCGTTTTTAAAGCTTATTTTTTTCTAAATGTTAAACTTGTCCAGTCATTCTTTACCCGTTTACTTTCAAATATCATACCGTATTTTAAAGCTTCTTCTTCAAGCAAAGGGACATCTTGCTGATAAAAACCACTCAAAATTAACAAGCCGCCGGATTTTATTTTGGATATATACTGATGCATGTCTTGTAACAAAATATTGCGATTGATATTGGCCAAAAACACATCTGCAGCGGGCAAATCTGAAAGCACCTTTGCATCACCATGTATAGCCTTGATCATTCCGGTCTTATTTTTCTCAAAGTTTTCAATCATGTTTTCATAAGCCCATTTGTCATTATCTATGGCTGTTACATTGTTGGCATGCATTTTTTTTGCCAATATTGATAATACACCGGTGCCTGCCCCCATATCAATAACATCTTTAGCATGCAAATCTATTTCTAACATTTGCTTAATCATCAAATAAGTGGTCTCATGATGACCGGTGCCAAAACTCATCTTGGGATCAATAGTAATGACAATAGGTAATTTTTTATCGGGATGAAAGGATGTTTTAATATAAATACGATTGTCAATAACCAGTGGTTTGATTTGTTGTTCCCAAGATTGGTTCCAATTTTCTTCTTTTATGTTTTTTTCTTCCAATTGATACGGCCAGTTCAAATCTTTTAAAACTTCGTCCGGATGAATAGTTGTATCAGTATAGGCCAAAAAACCTTGTCCGGTTTCTACAAAACCTTCAAAACCGGCTTGTGCCAGCAATGCTATAAATATTTCTCGCTGATTTTCCGGCGATTGCAATATAAATTGATATTCTTTATACTGTGACATTATCTTTTGTTTTTAATAAGCTGAACCACCATATACCCAGCACCATCCATAAGGTAAAAATAAACAAACCGCGGTTAAAAAAAGCAGTAGGCGCAGTAATTTTAAACCAAACCAGCACCGCCCGTGTAAAAATAAGCGTTTCGGTAATTAAAAATCCGGAATAAAACAACCAAAATGCTTTCTTTTTTAAGATATAAAAACCAAATTCGTGTCCCAATATCAGCAAAAAAGGTGTAAAAATACCCAACATAATCAAGTGCAAATAACCTATGATAAAATCACGAATTTGAAAACTCAAATCGGCGTAATATTGAAAAGAGCCCATAAATTGCAAGACAGCTTTGAGCATAAAAGTCGCTAATACCAAAATTAAAATTTTATACGAAAAATCACTGATGGTATGATGTAAATAATGATGGTAGCGATTCAATATTTGCAACAAAACAAAAAATGCTGCAATCTCGGCAGCGCCACCTATTAGAGCCAAAATATTAAATACTAACCCCGGATTAGCCCAAAGTGTATTGGAAAAATAACCGAAAAATACCGCTACCAAAAGCAAACGGTATAATCGTTGTACTTGCTTGGCCGGTAATTTGATATTACGTCGTTCTAATAAATACAAAGTCAAACCAATAGTGGCAAACAAAAACCAACCATTATATTGAAAATGCAAATAATAAAAAATGTCATATTTATAAAAATTGGACTGTTTACCCAGTATTTTTATTATAGGGCCTAATGACCAGGGACTCAGACTCGATAAAAATTGTAACCACAAACCTGCTTTGACAAATTTGTAGGTGGCCGGATAACGTTCCGTATCGGTTTTGTGTTTAAAAAAATAGAATAAAAACATATAAGTGCCGATCAAAAACAGGGATAAAAATAAAATGGAAAACAGTTTGTAACCTTGTATGGGAAAAGAAAAATACATTCCTATGATATTTATAATCGTAAACCAATATATAAATTTGAATAGTCGGGTTTGCAACTTATCTTTTAAAAATATATAAGAAATCAGACTGATAAACGCCCCATGCAACCAACCCAAAAAAGCCACGTGTGAGTGGGCATGCAAATAATTACTAAAATTGATTCCCAGCGGAAAAACCGGCACCATACGCAATATTAAACCCAATAAAGCTATGGATGCAAAAAAATATAAAGCAATTCTAAATTGTGCTTTGGCCTTCATGGACTATTAAAATTATTGCCGTCAAACCGGCTATTATACAAATGAAAAGATAAGGCTGTCTCAAAAGTATTTTTTATAAATTAAAGAATAAAATATTGAAACGACAACTTACTGATTATCAATCATGAGATTCCTCACTGCGTTCGGAATGACAGATAATTTGGTCTTTTGAGACAACCTCATCAAATTCGTTAATAAAACACAAAATATTATTTCAGTTTCAATTGTTTAGGATCAATTTTATTATTTAATATTTTATTGATTTTGTCCAATTTTTCCTTACCTTTTTTGTCTTTTGGTATATTATATGATTTGATTTTTACCACTTCGGTCAAGTTTTTGGTATTGGCATGTATGGTAATGGTTTTGGTTTGCTTACCAGGTTTGTGATTGGTATTAAAACGCACTTTTATAACATCTGACTCGCCGGGTTGTATAGGTTTTTTTGGCCAATAAGGCGTAGTGCATCCGCAACTGGTTTTGACGTTGGTAATAACCAAAGGCACTTCACCTGTATTGGTAAATTTAAAAACCGTATCTAAAATATCTCCTTCGTTATGGGTTCCAAAATCAATCTCTTTGGTTTCAAATGCCATTTTAGGGAATTTGTTCATTTCTTCCCGCTTTTGCTGCGCTTTTTTAAGATTTTCGTCTTTTATTTTAGAAGCGGGATTGTCGTTGTTACAAGCCATCATCAAGAAAGCTGTCAAACTAAATAGAAGCATTATTTTTTTCATAATCACTATATTTATAAGTTTATTTTTTAAAGTTAATACGGCCACGGGCATTTTTATTGAGCCGGTTTTGTTGTTTCAAATCATTAACCACATTGTGCAATACACCATTAATAAATATATTACTCTTAGGCGTTGAAAATTCTTTGGCTATCTCAACAAACTCATTAATCGTTACATTGGTAGGAATAGATGGAAAGTATAAAAATTCGGCTATGGCCATTTTCATAATCAATTTATCTATTTCCGAAATGCGGTCATATTCCCAATTGGGGGTTTTGCCTTCTAACAATTGGGTCAATTCCTTATCATTCAAAATCACTTTTCTAAACAAATCTATGGCATACTCTCTATCCATTTCGTCTTTAAACAAAGGCGGCAAGTTGTTAAAAGGCTTGTCTTCTTTCAGCGCAGTTATGGTTTTCATAACCATGGTATTGGCTATGGCAATATCATCGGCCCAATGACTGTCATCAGCCTCAAACGACTCATGCAATTTGACTTCAGGTGCAATAAAATTTTTATACAATGCCAAAATAAATTCTTTATCATCTTCAAATGAAGACGTTTTGTCTGCCATATAATCCTTATAGAGTTTTGATTGTTTAATTTTTTGCCAAATATGATTGACCAATTCCTTGTCCAATTCCCATTTGTTTAACTTGTATTTTTTGGCAAAGGCTTTGATAAATTCATTGTTTTCCAATAAATTTAAGATGCGGTTGTTAACAAATTTATAATTGGGATTAAGGTCTTCTTCGGTCGGAAAATTTTTATTTAAACGAATGGCTATTTCTTCGGCCGCTTTTTGTTTTAAAGCAACTAGCAGCATCAAATTCAATACATATAATTTAAATATATTGTCAAAACTCTGTGTCAATAATTTTTCTTGTGCGGGCAAATTATCAGAGCCCGATTGTTGCATGGCAAATGCCGCTTGCATTACTTTAGAACGTATATTCCTTCTGTTTAACATAAACCTGTATTCAAATGATTTGCAAATTTAGTCTATAATTCGGCAAAATTCCAAAAAAATTATTTTTTGTTTGAATTATTTTTTTATTAGATTTGTAGCATAAAAATTCTAAAAGTATAGTTGGAAAATGAGCGAAAAAGAATACAAAAAACCCGAAGAGATCTTCTCTAAAGTATTTAGAGCAGGCAGAAGAACCTATTTCTTTGATGTCAGAGAAACCAAGGCCGGTGATTACTATTTGACAATTACCGAAAGCAAGAAAAACATGAATGAAGACGGCACTTTTAATTACAAAAAACACAAAATCTACTTATACAAAGAAGATTTTGGCAAATTTAAAGAGCTGTTAAACGAAGTTACCGACTTTATTATCAAAGAAAAAGGCGAAGAAGTAATTTCGGAAAGACATCAAAAAGATTTTAAAGCCGCGGAAGAAGCCGAAATGGCTAAAGAAAATGAAGTTGCCAAAGAAGATGAAGCCGAAAAAGAAGAAAATTTATCGACTGACGACTTTACCGATGTCAATTTTGATCAGCTGTAATAAATAATCAAACAAAATAATTATAAAATCAGGGAATTGATTCAATCAGTTCCCTTTTTTGTATCTGCTACAAGCTATTTTACATTGCCGGAAACGATTGCTGTTTTTTTGGTTTTGTAGAATTCTCCTACTTTAAAAATACCATTGCATATTTTTGCTAACGAACAAAATTTATAAAGTATGAGCATGAAATAAAAGAAAAATGCAGAAAATTTAATTAACTGAAAATCAACAACTAACTTTAATATAACTTAAAAAATTTACTAAATAATAAAAAGATTTAAAATACTTCAAATAGTATTTTTTTGTATCTTTACAAAAAAGAAAAAATGATAGATTTTAAGAATAAAATATATTTTAAAAACGCACAAAATATGTCTGAAATACCAGACAATAGTATAGATTTGATAGTAACATCGCCACCATATTTTAATATAAAAGACTACGCAAAAAATGGAACACAAACCGAAACACATTCAAACAAAACAAAAGGACAACTTGGCGATATTTCAGATTATAAAATATTCATCAATGAATTGCTAAAAGTATGGCAAGAAAGTGAGAGAGTATTAAAACCCAATGGTAAATTAGTTATAAATACCCCGCTACTTCCAATGAAGAAAAAGGAATTTTCAACACATTATAACAGACATATTTTTGATTTAAATTCTGATATTCAAAATTCAATTCTTTATCAAAAAAACACAAAAATGTATCTTTTTGACACATACATTTGGAACAGAACAAACACTTCAAAAAAATTAATGTTTGGAAGTTACCCATACCCAAGAAATTTTTATGCACAAAATACAAGTGAATTTATTACAGTTTATGTTAAAGACGGTAAACCAATAAATAATGTTTCAAAAGAAATTAAAGAAAAAAGCAAACTAACTGAAAAAGAATGGGTTGAATATACAAAACAAATTTGGGACATACCAATTCCTAATAAAAACGATTTAGCTTATGGTGAGCATTCTGCAATTATGCCGGAAGAAATTGTAAGACGTTGTGTTAGAATGTTTACATACGTTGATGATATTGTTTTAGACCCCTTTGCCGGTAGTGGAACAACCTTGAAAGTTGCAAAGGAATTGGATAGAAATTATGTAGGATATGAAATAATGAAATCTTATGAAAAAATAATAACTAGGAAATTAAATAGTGTATCAGAAAAATTCAACTTTTAAAATGAATAAAAATAAAATATATAATTTAGATGTATTTGATTTTTTAAACAATAAGGTTAGTAATGAAAGTGTCGACTTAATTGTTACTGACCCGCCTTATAATTTAAAAAAAGCTGAATGGGATACTTTTAAATCAGAAAAAGAATTTTTTGATTGGACTTTCGCTTGGATTGATAAAGCAATAGAAAAATTAAAAAAAAACGGAAGTATCTATATATTCAATACCCCTTACAATAGTGCATTTATTTTGCAACATCTTGTTTCAAAAGGATTAATTTTTCAAAATTGGATTACTTGGGATAAAAGAGACGGACTAGGAAGTGCAAAACGAAAATATAGTAATGGACAAGAAACTATACTTTTTTTTACAAATGGGAAACAACATACGTTTAATTATAATGATATTCGTGTTCCTTATGAATCTTCATCTCGCATAGCACACGCTGCAAAAAAAGGAATTTTAAAAAATGGAAAAAGGTGGTTCCCTAATCCTAATGGCAGGCTTTGTGGAGAAGTTTGGCATTTTAGTTCTCAAAGACACAAAGAAAAAATTAATGGTAAAACCCAAAAATTACCACACTTAACACCCAAACCGATTGATTTAATTGAAAGAATTATTAAAGCAAGTTCTAATGAAAATGATTTAGTTATGGATATGTTTCTTGGTAGTGGCACAACGGCAATTGCTTGTAATAAATTAAATAGAAATTTTATTGGGAATGAACTTAATAAAGAGTATTTTAACTTGGCATTACAAAAACTAAAAGAATATGAACGAGATACTAAAATCAATTTTGGAAATTGAAAAAGGAAATGTGTTTTTAGAATACATTGTTGAGCGTATTCAATCTGAAAATTATCGCGGATTGCATATTTCACAACACAATAGATATGATTTAGATTATACGGAAACTATTGTAAAAACAGTTTATGAATTAACCAAAGGAAATTTTTTTGAAATTCCTCGCGGTGATTATAGTGAACGAGAAGGTGCTGCAAAAAAATATAATCCAAATGATTATCCTATCTTTAAACAAATAGTGCAAAAAGTAAAAGATATAGAAGAAAGAGCAACTTATAATTCAATCAAAAAAAATTTTTTTGTAGATTTCCATAGAATGGGAATAATAAACAGATATGATAAAAATAAAGTTGAAACAAATCCTTATAAAAGACAAATAGTGCATTATGCAAAACTATCAGATAAAGCAATTAAACTTGTTCATGCTAAAACATTATTTGAAAAGTATAGAATATTTACGGATTTTATTGATACTCTTTTCCAATCACATTTGAGTAACTTGGCTGATTTAATTTATAATTCCGATTACAAAGAAACCCAAATAAGCATCTATGAATTTATGTTTATTCTTTCTGATGAAAATTTGTCAAATGATGAAAAAATTAATTTGCTTAACGCATATAATTCTTTAAAAACATATCAAAAAGATAAATTGATAGAACTTCTAAAAGAATATGCTAATCCAGACAATTTTTTCGGAGATAAAACAGAAAAAAGAGATTTCCATAATTGGATAAATGAAGCACAACAAATATTTTCATTAATGAAACAAACAAGTTATTTTCAGGTTGATAAGGATAAT
>Ga0256834_1001727_pt1 | contig 14441 bp, 12 predicted proteins | sample 4281140metaG_FD_190536 | JGI IMG/M metagenome (GOLD analysis project Ga0256834, IMG submission 190536) | Hydrothermal vent microbial communities from East Pacific Rise, Pacific Ocean - 4281-140 | ecosystem: Environmental > Aquatic > Marine > Hydrothermal vents | place: Pacific Ocean: East...
ACTCACAAGCCCGCGTTTTCGGTATTATACTTAGCCCCGATAATCTGCGGCGCAAAGTCTCTGAGTGAGTGAGCTGTTACGCTATCTTTAAAGGGTGGCTGCTTCTAAGCCAACCTCCTCACTGTCAATGAAACTTCACCTCCTTAAGTGCACTTAGTATAAATTTAGGGACCTTAAACTGCGATCTGGGCTGTTTCCCTTTCGAGCACAGGAGCTTCGCCCCCTGACTCTAACTGCCACGTTCTTAATCATTGGTATTCGGAGTTTGATAGAAAAGACGAGATTTCTCCCTATTCTTTTCATCCAGTGCTCTACCCCCAATGGGAACACGTGACGCCAACCCTAAAGCTGTTTCGGAGAGAACCAGCTATTACCAAGTTCGATTGGCTTTTCACCCCTTACCACAAGTCATCCGAGCGTGTTGCACGGCGCGACGGTTCGGGCCTCCCCTTTGTTCTCACAAAGGTTCACCCTGCTCATGGTAAGCTCACTTGGTTTCGGGTCTATTGTAATATCTTATTATGTCGCACTATTAATACTCGCTTTCGCTGTGCCTCCGCGGGAAAACCGCTTAGACAAGAAATCACAATAACTCGTTGGCTCATTCTTCAATAGGCACGCCGTCGAGGTGCAAGACCTCTCCGACTCCTTGTAGATGTATGGTTTCAGTTCTATTTCACTCCCCTTATCGGGGTTCTTTTCACCTTTCCCTCACGGTACTTGTTCACTATCGATCTGAAAAAGTATTTAGCCTTACCGGTTAGTACCGGTAGATTCACTCGAGCTATTCATGTCTCGAGCTACTCAGGAACAATATCAAAGGAGGCTAATTGATTTCGTATACGGGACTATTACCCTCTAGGGTCTAGCTTCCCAGCTAGTTTTACTATCAATTAACTTTGTAACTCCTCTCACTTAAAAAGTGACGATAAAGTCCTACAACACCCATTATAAATAACGGGTTTGGGCTTCTCCGGTTTCGCTCGCCGCTACTCACGGAATACTATTTGGTTTCTATTCCTCTAGGTACTGAGATGTTTCACTTCCCTAGGTACGCCTCTTGTATCAAGTACAAGATCACGAGGGTTTGCCTCGTGGGGTTCCCCCATTCAGAGATCTTCGGATCATAGGTTGTTTGGCACCTACCCGAAGCTTATCGCAGCCAGACCACGTCTTTCATCGCCTTTTTCAGTCAAGGCATCCTCCATACACCCTTATCAGAGCATCCATGCGGAGCTCTGTTAACCACTAGTTTCATTTTATTTTAGTCAAGAAAGTAGAAATGTTATAAATACTCTCTTTTAGTAATTTAATACTTAACCAAATTGTTAGAATTCAATTTATTTTGCCATTCACAATCGCTTCCTCAAGTAATTGTGAATTGGTGTGGCTCACAGTAATGAAACTGTGAACCGTAAATACATTGTGTGTCTTAAACGAAAAGACCTGCTACAAAAATGTAGCAAAACTATAAAGACACACAACCTGTTTTGTTTTGTCGATTTGATTACTCCTCACCACCAGCAATAAATTGCTGATAATAAAGAAGTAATCAATCTTCTTATATTGTATTTAATTGTCAACGAACAATTGTACTTTATCCGTATTAAAATTTAAAAAGTCGCTCTCTGAGCGACCGAGTTGAGCATAATTAAATGCGCGACTAGGCCACCGGTTAGTTACTTAATTTAATACTCATAAAGTGCTGGGTATTATACACATAGACTCACAGATTGCAACTATTATACCCTGACGTTGGTAACATACTCTAGTAGACACTTTTTCTTAAACAACTCCTTATTAATAATGAACTTACATTATAAAACGGCGAGGACCTCAATTGAAGTTCCTCGCCGTTTTTTGTGCTTTTCAAGACTCAAGAGTGTGCCTTCACGCGGTCACTTTTGGCAGCTCTCACCACACAGTGGTAAGAGCCTGCATAGACACTCAGGCGACAGGCCTGTCTGGTCTTAATCACCGACGAAGCTTGAGTTGCAGGCTTGTGCTGCCACCGCATCTCCCCAATGGTTTTAATTTCGTCCATAATAGGCCAAATACTAACAAACACCACACCAATAACGAAGCCACTTACAATGGACGTTAGTAAGAAAGTCAATATTTTTGTCATGTTACCACCCCTTTCTTGTTTTGTAACTAAAAGAACTAACATTAGCAAGCATATAGTTATATGTACCTATACGCAAGTAAATATCAGTACTCATAGAAAAACCGCATGTCCTTAAGAATAAGAAACATGCAGTGTTTTCAGCTGAATCCGCAACTATTCCTCTGCGAGGAAATGTACGGGTTTAGTTAAAGTAATAGACCGTCAGCAACAGTCTAATTGACCGTGGGCTTTTACGAACCGTTTACTTGGCCGTCAAGATGTGAAGATTTGTGGCCGCGAGAACTGTCATCGACGCCGGCGATATCTGCTGCACCAGTGATTTGCAAACCAATTGCTTTAAACGTTTTTTTACCAGAATATTTCATATCGTTCTTCCTTAATTTTACTTTTTGTTTTCAAAAAGAGACCCTTTAACTAAAATAATATTCAACTGTAAAGGTGCCTCACTAATGAGTATAGTTAAATATTACCGGGCACGCAACCTCTTTATCCACAGAGCAACTTATTATCTATAATGTCAACTATCGTATGTCAAAAAAAGCGAGCCGACAGGCTCGCTTTTTCATATAGTTTTGTGTAGCTAGTTACCCTCTCTGAGAGATAATCTCGTCGGCCACATTCTTTGGCACTACAGCGTAGTTGCTAAACTCCATAGTGGCGTTGGCCCTACCCTCTGTCATACTCCTAAGTGCAGTAGTGTAGCCAAACATCTCGCTAAGCGGCACCTTGGCAGTGATAACCTTGGCATTACCGCGGTCATCCATACTCTCTACTACACCACGCTTGGCATTAAGGTTACCTGTTACGTCTCCCATAAATTGCTCTGGAGTAGTCACCTCTACCTTCATAATAGGCTCTAGTATAGCTGGGTTGGCCTGCTGTGCAGCTTGCTTAAGCGCTTGGCTCGCAGCAATCTTAAACGCTATCTCACTAGAGTCTACATCGTGGAAAGACCCATCGTAAAGGTCTACACTAATGTCCTCCATAGCGTAGCCAGCTAGTACTCCGCGGCTCATGGCCTCTTTAAGACCCTTCTTAATAGCACCCATGTACTCACTAGGGATAACTCCACCCTTAATGTTGTTAATAAACTCGAAGTGGTCCTCGCGCTCAATGTTGTTTGCCTTCTTCTTCACTTTCTCGCCCTCTACCACCTCTGGCTCTGGCTGTAGTGGTGCTATACGTATCTTAACGTGTCCGTATTGTCCTCTACCTCCTGTTTGCTTTATGTATTTATTATCTACGTCGGCTGTACCTTGTATAGTCTCACGGTATGCGACCTGTGGGCGACCTAGGTCTGCCTCTACACCAAACTCACGCTTCATCCTGTCTACTAAGATGTCTAGGTGTAGCTCTCCCATACCTGAGATAACCGTCTCGTTTGTCTCTTCGTCTGTGTGCACCTTAAAGGTTGGGTCCTCGTCTGAAAGCTTGTTAAGAGCTAGCCCCATCTTCTCTTGGTCGGCCTTGGTCTTAGGCTCTACACGAGCACTAATAACAGGCTCGGGGAATGTCATCTCCTCTAGCACTATTGGTGCGTCTGCTGGGCAGAGTGTGTGACTCATCTTTAAGTCTTTAGCGCCTACTACGGCTGCTATCTCTCCTGTATATACCTCACTTATCTCCTCTCGCTTGTCGGCCATAAGCCTTACGATACGACCTATACGCTCCTTTTTTCCTGTACCTGTGTTTAAGTATGTCTCTCCACTCTTAAGTACTCCGGAGTACACGCGTATAAAGGTCAACTGCCCTACGAAGGGGTCTGTCTGCAGCTTAAAGGCTAATGCACTAAGCGGTTCTTCATCACTTGGCTTGCGCTCTACCTCCTCGTCATTATCTGGGTTAATACCCTTTACTGGTGGTAGGTCTGTAGGTGCTGGTAGATAGTCTACTACAGCGTCAAGTATCTTCTGTACACCTTTGTTCTTAAATGCGCTACCACACATAACAGGGAAGATGTCTGTAGCGATAACTGCCTTACGCATCTCTGCTTGTAGCACCTCGTAGCTTAGCTCCTCGCCGCCCAGGTACTTGTCCATCATCTCCTCATTGTTCTCTACTATCTTTTCTATTAACTCACCCCTGTACTTCTCTGCGTCTGCCATGTACTGCTCTGGGATGTCACCCTCTATAACCTTCTCTCCCATCTCCCCTTCATATGTATAGGCCTTCATCTTTAGCAAGTCTATTGCTCCTAGGTGGTCCTCTTCGTGACCCATAGGTATCTGTAAGCGTACCGCCTTGTCACTCAACTTCTCTTGTATACTGGCATATGCCGTCTCAAAGTCAGCACCTAGCTTATCCATCTTATTTAAGAAACATATACGTGGCACACCTGCCTCGTCGGCATAGCGCCAGTTTGTCTCTGTCTGTGGCTCTACACCAGCAGCAGCGTCAAACACTACTATGGCACCATCAAGCACATACATAGAGCGCTTAACCTCTGCCGTAAAGTCGATGTGTCCTGGAGTATCAATGATGTTAAAGGTCACCTTCTTGTCAGCATCCTCGGTATATGTAGGCTGGTAGTCACAAGATATAGCAGCTGCTGTAATAGTGATACCGCGCTCTCTCTCTTGCTCCATCCAGTCTGTTACGGCCTCTCCGTCATGTACCTCTCCTATCTTGTGGCTCTCGCCAGTGTAGTAGAGTATGCGCTCACTGGTAGTCGTCTTACCTGCGTCTACGTGCGCTACAATACCGAAGTTACGAAGTTTTTCTAGTGGGAAAGTCCTTGCCATAATAATGTTTGTTATTTACCACGAGCTTGTCGAGGTGATTGTTAAATTATGCCGCCAACTATACACCATAGGCATGCTAGGCGCAATGATACAAAGGCAAAAATTAACCCCGCAAACAGCATGCTGTTTGCGGGGTTATGTTTGTGCTATTGGTCATCTGGAGGCAGGCCATAGTAGGGTTGCTCCACAACCTCACCGTCCCTATTTACAAAGATGGTAGAGTGGTCGCCTCCATATTGCGCCGTTGGCTCATCTTCTAGGCCAGGTACAGTGGGAGTACTAGCGCGAGCACTCCTGTTGCTGAGCACCTCCACCCATACGAGGCGTGCAGAATACCAGCCACCTATGACCAGGCCAACGAATGAAAGTATCGCCAAAGGTATGCGATACTTTTTGAATCCTGTTTCAGTCATGAATGACGTACCATTCACGTCTGCATCTTCCGCGGTATCAAACAAATTGATAACCGCAGCAATCAGGCCCAGGATTGGCCATGACCACTTAATAAACTCCCACATTTGGGCCTCCTTTTCTCTGAGTTATCTTTATAATCTGGAAATACTATACAACATATGTTTAGTTAAGTCAATTAAGAACGTTAGGTAAAGAAAAACACCCCGCAGCGTGCGGGGTGTAGTGCTGATTGTATTTATGAGAGATTAGTATCTGCCAACTAATGAATGTGGTTAATCCACGACATAAAATGGAACAAGTATCTAAGAGAAATTAGTCTCCCAGACTAATTTTTACCAAGCGAAGTGTGCAAAGGCCTTATTAGACTCTGCCATCTTGTGTGTGTTCTCTTTCTTAAAGACTGCATCACCCTCACCCTTAGCTGCTGCTAGCAGCTCCTCGGCTAGGCGCTTACTCATAGCACTACCTTTCTTGCTCTTAGCTGCTGCTATTATCCAACGCAATGCTAGTGACAGGCGGCGCTCCTTGCGTACCTCTACAGGCACCTGGTAGTTGGCTCCTCCTACACGCCTACTGCGCACCTCCATAGATGGACCTACGTTTTGTATAGCAGTCTCAAATAGCTCTACAGGGTCAGCCTTGCCATCCTCACCCTTCATGATCTCAAAGGCATCGTACACAACCTTGCGTGCAACGTTCTTCTTGCCGTCTAGCATTATGTAGTTGATAAACTTGGCTACATTAATATTACCGTATACACCGTCTGGTGCTAATGTCTTCTTGTTTTTTAATGGTCGTCTCATATTGTTTTAGATTACTCCCGCGCACAATGCACGGTATTGTTATTCACCTTTATAAATTACTTGGGCTTGCGAGCACCATACTTAGAGCGACCTTGGTTACGCCCTTGTACACCCTCAGCGTCTAGCTTACCTCGCACTATTGTGTAGTTGACTCCGATGTCCTTAACACGGCCACCGCGCACAAGTACCATTGAGTGCTCTTGCAAGTTGTGCCCCTCTCCTGGGATGTATGCTGTTATCTCCATACCGTTAGTAAGACGCACACGTGCAATCTTACGTATAGCAGAGTTAGGCTTACGCGGAGTCTTAGTTGTCACCTTAGTACATACACCACGCTTAAACGGTGCCGCATAAGAGGTAGGTCGGTTTTGTAAACTGTTAAAGCCACGGCGTAAGGCTACGGTGTTACTACCCTTACGGGCTTTACCTCTACTCTTTTTTACTAATTGACTTATTGTTGCCATATGTGGCCGCAAATATACTATATATTCAGCTAATTGCAACTACTATTATATACTATCACTCAGTGAATATATTGGACTTATCATAGCCATGGCGAAGAAGCCGACACCACCACCTATAAAGAGCATGAGGAAGGGCTCTATAATAGTGCTCATGTCCTTGGTTTTTTGGTCTACTTCGTCTTCATAAAAGGTGGCCACTTGCTTTAGCATATCACTAACCTTACCTGTCTCCTCTCCTACGGCTAGCATCTCAGAGACAAACGGCGGGTACAAGTCCTCTCTCCTGCCAAACACAGCACTCATAGGCTCTCCTTGCTGTACAACGTCTGCTGCAAGTAATATGATTTCTCTGTGATAAGTATTTTGGACCACTCTTGCGGTGATACCAAGTGCTGTGACAATGTCTACACCAGAACCTAGTAACGAGCTAAGTGTCCGAGCAAATCGTGCAGAGTTTAACTCTTTAGCTATTGTGCCTATTGCTGGCACTCTCAGTATAAAGGCGTCGAATGCTCTCTTGCCCAACCTTGTACGTAATGCGTACATAAAAATACCAATGAAGCCTATAAAGATTACCACACTAAGAATGGTATTCTCCACCAAGAAATCACTTAGTGAGATAATAGCCTTGGTGGTAGATGGCAAGTCTACACCCACCTCGTCAAACGTCTTTTTAAGTGTCGGCACTACTTGGGTCATCATCATGTAACCTATAAGCACCATTGCAAACATAACGATACCTGGATATATCATCGCACCCTTTATCCTCTTTTTTAACTTATAACTCTTGTCCATCTGTACTGAAACAGATGAGAGAGACTCTGCCATATTACCGCCCTCCTCGCCTGCGTGCACCATAGCTATAAACAACTTAGAAAAGACTCGTGGGTGGTCTGCTAAGGCGGCGCTTAGCGGGTCACCCTTACGTACTCTTGATGTAAGCTGCTGCAGCACCATCTTAAGCTTGGGGCTACCTGTCTGTCTGTGTGCCACTGAGAGTGCCCTAGTGATAGAGAGCCCGGCCTTAAGCATGGCCGACAGGTTCCGGGCAAATAGTATTTTGTCTACTTCTTTTACTGTAGAAAATCTGGCATTAATATTCTTAAGTACACCGAGAGTGAGGCCACCAACTTTCTCTACACTTACTATCTCTCCACCCTCTGCTCGTACCCTGGTGTACACTGCGAAGCGGTCTCGTGCCTCTAGCAAGCCTGTGTACTCCACACCATCACGTACTGCAGTGTATTTAAATTTGGTAAGGTGTGTAACTTTACCACCACTTGTGCCAGAGTCATTCATATATAAAGAAGTATACCGTACTCTCACGGTGTAACCCTATTCTTATGCAGTAGTAAGTGAATATAATAGCTTGCAGCATAGGCTTACTTTTTAGTAAGTACAGCTGTCATATGTATTATATTCTCTCCTTTTGACCCTTTAATGCTCTCATTTTCTTCCCCAATAACCCTAATAGAAAGACCGGAGTCTTTAATAAAACTGTGCAACATATTTTTAGATGCTACGACTCCTAGAAATTCCTTTACATTATTAATTCCACTCTCTGTACTATCTATATATGGAATTTTTATAAAAACCACACCCTGTTGTTTTAACAGCCTTCCTATCTCCATAAAACTTTTTTTAATACAATCACCATCCTGGCAGAAGGCTATTGTGTTATCATAAATCATTGCGTCTACTGACTTGTCAGCAAGCGCTATCTGACGTGCATCCATAGATGCGAAGTGTAGGCTCGTCTTCATCTTTCTGTCCCAATCTGCATTTATAGCGCTCATGCGCTGACGTATCAATGGGCTCTCATTTATATCCACTACTATCGCTTTATTTCCAACGGCGTCCATACCGCTCTCTTTTAAGAAACTAGCGATGCCAAATACATTGTCTTTAGCGCCAGAACCTACAACCAGTAGGTTAAACTCACCAGGTATAACTTCGTCTTTTATCTTTATCAATTCATCTGCAAGATTGTGGTTATCTATAAACATCTCAAGTGTTTGAGCCGAGCCATCATTAAGGTTATCATAATAATAACCATCTTCTAATGACCTACACTTTGTGTGTGTCGCATCACTTTTTACTATTTTTCTTTCATATTACCTTATTATACTAGAAACATGTACACCCGTCACTGTCACACAATGTAGATATATGATGAGTGCGATTGGTGAAAATGTCTTTACTTTCTTAGTTATTGATAAAGCGGAGATTGTATATACAATCTCCGCTTTTTTGTTTGCTCCTATGGCGCATAATAAAACCCCCGAGACGTATACCGGCTCGAGGGTTTTTGATGTTAAAATGTTCAGGTTTTTTATTATTGTAAGTCTTTCTCTTCAGCGACATGTGGACAAACCTCGTTAAAGGCTACCCATATACCGTAAAGATCCGTAACAATCTTCTTAAGACGCAAGAATATGCTGCGAGTTATAGCCCACAGCGTGACAAATGGCCAAATAAGACCATACACTAAAGGCTTTACTACATTCTCTTTTACCAACACGGTAAAATCGATCGTTGGCTTAAGGAAGGTCGATACCCATGCTTTAAAGTCAGAGAGTTTACTATCAATAAGCTTGCTAAGCTTATTGTCTCTATGCTCCGTCTCTAGCTTAAGCTGTATGCTATTTTCATAGCGGGTCAGCGCAGAAGCATAGTTCTCACCATTGAGCAAGCTTTTAACGAACCACGGTGTCCACTCGCAGTCATCATAGCTCGACAACACTTCGAAAACACCTTTACCAGCACTGGCATACTCATAGTAACGTAAGTAACCTGTCTGGTGAAGTACAGACTCAAAAACTACCCAAAGGCTTTCTATCTTCGACAAGCGATCTTCTTGCTTAAGCATCCAAGTATTGTAAATGAATCCCAAGAAGAAAGTTTGTTTACCTGTATCTGATGTATGGTTTTTCACCTCGCTCTTAAACACCTCCTCCATGCGAACACGCTTAGGCTCCACACTCCTAAGCCACAAGAGTAACCCTATCGAAGCAAGTACTATTAAGCTAAGCACAGTGAGTGGCAAGTACCCAAATGAGTTATCTGGCGCCGTATACTGCGCAGATTGGTTGTTACTGTGCTTGTATAGGTACATAAGCATACCCACAACACCAGAGAGTAGGAGTCCCCACCCCATTATGTTGCCATGCTCATACTTTTTTGTGATTGCAGCAAACTCTTTATTATTAGAGAGCTTATAGTCAATATCATCGCCATATTTATTGGCAAAGTGTATCAATAAGTAGGCAACCACAACAAGCACCGAAAGTAGCCCTATGTTATACTTATATTCAACACCCCATCTGATTATAGCCATAATAATGGTACCGAGTACAAACCAAGCATTAACGGCAAATTTCGCAATCTGCTCATAATGCTCAATAGGTATCCACAGCACTGTTGCAGGCACTAGGATAGTCCAAAATGGTAATGGATTCTCCTTCCAATCATACGGATCATTACTGTACTCAAAAAGCTTATTTACAGCCAAAAATGTGAGGATTGTTGGTGCAATTACAAATAGATTACTTGTGTTAGTTATTTTTGCAAGCAAGATAGAGATACTTGCAACAAGCACAGTAATCACAGTCGTCAAAACTGATTGCAGTACCCTCTTCCAATAAGATTGGTTATTCGCTTGCCTTGCCTGCCATCGCCCAAATAGTAGACCAATAGACTCCGCAGCTTTTTCAAGTAGCCAAGACTTGTCGACTAGCCACAATAGGGCAAACTTGATACCAGCTAAGGTAACTAGCACAGGCGAAATCAAGACAACAAATACCCAAGATATAATGGTAAACCAAAAACCCGGGCATATATGCTGACTCAACTGAACTTCTCCGTAACGATTCCATAGATAGTTAGACCGCAGCGTGCGATATAACCACCAGTAGATTCCGTCATGCTTGTTGACTGTAAAGTCGTTAATATGATTCTTTATTGACAGGAACTTGCGTGAAGTATCTTGCACTACAGCGTCATCATCCGACCCATTGATATACTTACCAAAGCCAAAGTCTAGCGAAGCCAAGTTGCGTACCCAAGCACTCTTGCTCGTATAACGAGATTTTGAGTATAGAGGTTCTTCCAATAGCTGTTCGACAGTTAAGCTATGGTGTAGCCACTTTCTGCGACCAGCAAGCATGCAAGACGGTACTTGCTTAAGCTCAAAGAGCTCATGGTATGCAGATTCAATTGCTGATACCTGCTCAGTAGTAAGTCGGCGCAGGAAAGATTCAAAAGACTGAAAGTCAATGTTCTCCTTCCATAGTAAGGTTTTTATAACCTTACTAGGCAACCTTTCCAACTTGGCAACAAACTGTATGAGGCCACTACTGTTTTTGATTGCAGTATCAAGAAATTTAATGCGCAATGTATTATGTCCCATTGTATTGTGCAAGCCATCCAAGTCCCATAAGATCTTACGATAAAAGCGCCAAAATGTCAGCGCCTCAATCGCCTCAAGACCTTGGTCAAAACTTTTGTATTGACCAATGAGCTTAATACGTGGGTGAAATTTTACTCTGTTGAATAGTTCGCCTATAATTTTGCTCATGATTTTTCCTCCTCATGATTTGTGTTATTTGTTTAAATTTAAGTTTATGTAATTCAATATTCTGAACATTTTGTAAAAGAACAATAAATGAACAGAATCTGCCAGTAACCCTAAGGCATAACCAATAAAAACACAAGCAAAAAACAACCCCGGCAGCTATTGTAATAGCTACCGGGGTTTTACTGTTAACTTTGGGACACAACTGCCTTGGGTACGCTACGCTGGTTCGAAAAGCTACTAACTCTCACGGAGATCTTATGTGCCAGTTCTGACGCACTCCTTATGTCGAAAGATTCTGGCTTAACAACTTTTTGAAAATCTGCCAAAAGTGTATAGCTGGCAAACTTATCATCGTCGTTACTACAATAATTACCAGGGACTAGCGGACACCCCAAACAATTACCATTGAGTGACAAGAACCTCTCACAGTAAAGGTATTTACCACTGAAGATGTCTTCAACATTGTTGTAAACATCATAAACAGTCAGATAATTCTTCTCCTTTCTGGACACACTGGCGAGGAATATATCTGCCTTTGCCCAGGTAGCTGCAACCTGCTTTTGCAGGCGACGCCACCTGTAGTCTATTACTAAATTCATTAACCAATCCATGAATCTTCCTCTCTATTTTAAATATTGAAATTTAATCAAATAACTACTCTGCCAAGACATTACTACACCACTCAATTAAAAGCAATGCTTTATAGGAACGTCTTATGCTGCATTACCAGTAGTTAGTGGGATATATATTCTGGGAATGGCGTGGGGACACCCAGTTCATTGGCCTTAGTGTTAAACACGTGCTTACTCAACTCCTCCTCTCTTTTATAATAAGATGCTATTGCCTTACTTATCTCCCCTTTATCAATCTCAGCCCTTACTAAAAAGTCTAACAGGTGCTGCTGCCAAAGATTTTTTGGTTCTTGGTCTTGGTTATTTAAGTCTTGTGAATTGATGTAGGCATGCATGCTATTAAATAAATCTGATGAACCCTCTGTGGCAAAAACCTTATCTTTATGCTTTATAACAAACTCCAAGCTGGCAATCAGCGTATTTATATCATTATGTTTTACAAATGTCTTTATGGCACTTATGTCATTGCTAACTGCCCAATCTCCAATAACCTCATAACTGACAATATCAGATATTTCATACTCTTTGTCAAACCCTGCTGTAAATATGTGTGGCATAGGCGGCTCTAGAGCCCGTGCAGCATCGTTTATCATTGTTTTAACCTTAATACTCTGGTGAGCAAGACGGTGTGTATAAGTGTTAACAATAGATGCGTCACTAAAGCCTACGGTGCGTAAAAAACTGAAGACATCCATCCAGAGTCCTGCAGAAACCTCTTTTTTTCCTACATCGAACAGATCTTGACCTAATTTATGAAAGTCACTTATCAGTACTGAGTCCTCGTGCCTAGCAACGTATATTGGCAACTCTACCTTAGCAAGTACATTTAGAGCAGTGCTTACATCTTCCATCCCCATCTCAACTATCTCTCTAAGATTACCATTATGCACGTTTGCGAATAACTCATTTATAAGTCGGTGGTCCTCTTCTTGCTCTGTCTCTACACCTGACAATTTATCTAGCCACTCCATAAAGCTACTCGCTTACAACCCTTAGCACCTCTTCTATGCTGGTAGTGCCGCCTGCTGCCTTTTTGATACCATCCTCAAGCATTGTAAACATCCCCTCCTTGCGGGCTTGCTCCTCTATCTTGTCATTAGAGACTCCAGCTATCATGAGCTCTTTAATAGTCGGTGATATTGTAAGGACCTCTGAGATGCTCCTACGCCCAGAGTATCCGGTGCCACAATCTTTACTAGGCTTGGCCCTGTAAAATGGCATATTCTTCCACGTAGAGCTCTTTTTTACTATGTTCTCCTTCTTTAGACTCTTGAGTACTGACTTCATATCTATATGCTTGTCTATCTCCTCTACTTCATCTCTTGAGAGAGTATACTTCTCTCCTCCTCCACATAGTGAGCGCACGAGACGTTGCCCTATGACTACTTGCAACGTAGACACTAACAAGAAGGGCTCTACGCCAAGGTCCATAAGCCTCGCCATGGCACCTGAGGCAGAGTTGGTATGTAGTGTTGAGAGTACGAGGTGCCCAGTTAAGGCAGCATTAATAGCTAGGCTGGCCGTCTCTTTGTCTCGTATCTCACCGACCATGATGATGTCTGGGTCTTGGCGCATAAGTGAGCGTAGCCCTCCTGCAAATGTCAGCCCAATATCACTATGCACTTGTGTCTGGTTTATTCTTGGTAGTTGGTACTCTATAGGGTCTTCGATAGTAGAGATGTTTACGTCTGGAGTGTTGAGTAAGTCTAAAATAGAGTAAAGCGTAGTAGTCTTACCCGACCCAGTAGGGCCAGTAATAAGTATAATGCCGGTCTTGCTGCGCATAGCCTTATGCACTGCCTCTAGGGAGTCTCCAGTAAAGCCTAGCCCCTCAAGAGTGAAGCCTCCTGCCCCCTCTTTAAGCAATCGCATCACCACCTTCTCTCCATAGTGAGTAGGTAACACAGAGACACGTAGTGCCACCTTCTCTCCTGCGCTCTCCATCTTAAAGCGACCATCTTGCGGCAGGCGCTTCTCGTCAAGTTTTAGGTTTGCCAGCACCTTTATACGAGCCACTATGGCACCGCCAGCACTCTTGGGCAGCTCCATAGCATCGTGCAGTATGCCGTCTATACGGTAGCGTATAAGTAAGCCTAGCTCATGTGGCTCTATGTGTATGTCTGAAGCACCTTGTACTATAGCGTGCTGCAGCAAGGCGTCTACTATGCGTACCGCAGGCACCTGGTTGGCCATTTGCTCTGTCTCTGCAAGGGTATCCTTACCGTCACCGTCATCTCCAGCCATACTTAGGCGTGCGGCGTCCTCGTCTATCACTCCTGCTAGGTCCTCTTTAAGACTCTTGTGGTATTGCTTAAGAGCACTCTTTATAGACTGCTCGTTAGTCAACCTTGGTAAAATCCTTAAGCCTGTTTGCTTGCGTATAAAGTTGACCGCCCTTAGGTCATCAGTGTCTAGCATGGCCACCTCTAGGTCACCTACCTTACCAATTCCGTCATCGTCCATAGTCTTCTTAAAGGCTATTATATTGTGTGTACGGGCTATTGGCTCGGGGATTATAGAGAGTATCTCGTAGTCTACTTTCTTTTTAGTTAAGTCTATAAATGGTACACCTAGTAGATATGCATAACTCTTGCGCAACTCACCGTCAGAGAGCGCACCTGAGGAGACGAGCACCTCGCCTATCATCTTGTCCTCCTCTTCGGCTACATTTGCTAGGCGCTCA
>Ga0256834_1001728_pt1 | contig 14437 bp, 15 predicted proteins | sample 4281140metaG_FD_190536 | JGI IMG/M metagenome (GOLD analysis project Ga0256834, IMG submission 190536) | Hydrothermal vent microbial communities from East Pacific Rise, Pacific Ocean - 4281-140 | ecosystem: Environmental > Aquatic > Marine > Hydrothermal vents | place: Pacific Ocean: East...
AAAACCTTTCGCTAGAAAGGTTGTAAATCCAGACATCATACTCACAAGCGGCAGTTGTTTCGTTGAAACAACGAGAACTATTTGTATTCGAAGTCTCTCCTTCGAGGTACATCGTTTCTTTTTTTCTTGTTAAATCACCTAAAAACCTAAACGGAACAGACGGCTTGCGCTCTTGCCACTCTCATTCAGGAGTGTACTGTGCACAGATGTTTGATGATCGAGAAACAAAATATTTGTTGCAGCAATTGGGTTTGGCTCAAAATCTGGATGGCATTTTGCTTGATAAGGTTTTAAAATAGATGACCCACGAATCCTAGATACACAAACGCATTATTCCTGCTCAGAAAGTTTGGGGCAAAATCCCGCTCGCCGCCACCACCAGAAAAGAATACTTAAACAAGGAAACGCAAATGCATAAATCTGGTAAAACCGTGTCCTTTTGGTCAGCCGTGTCAATGGGGATTGGCGCTATGGTTGGGGCTGGAATTTTTGCCTTGCTTGGTCAAGCTGGTCTGATTGCTGGCAGTGCGGTCTGGTTGTCTTTTGTCGCAGGTGGTATCATTGCGCTTTTTTCCGGTTATTCGATGGGGCGACTCGGTGCGCGTTTCCCTTCCAGCGGCGGGTTGGTAGAGTATCTTGTACAAGGGTATGGCGAGGGCGTTTTTTCTGGTGCCATATCCATCATGATGTATGTCTCCTCACTGGTTTCTATAGCGCTCGTGGCTCGAACTTTTGGCTCATACGCATATGAATTGCTACCATCGGGGTTCGCGCATTTATGGGTGGAAACTTTTGCCGCTGGGATTGTTCTGGTTTTCATGGCGATTAATCTTAATGGTGCTGGTAGCATGGCCAAAGTTGAAAATATTGTTGTTTTACTAAAAATGCTGGCACTGGCAGTTTTTGCCATTGTTGGTATGGTGACCATGGACCCAGAAAAATTATCCCCGTCACACTACCCACCCATTAGTTCAGTATTCTTTTCATTGGCCATTACATTTTTTGCCTATGAAGGGTTTCGCATTATCACCAATGCGGCTGAAGATATGAAAGATCCAGCCCGCACCTTGCCACGGGCCATTATGACATCCATTGGTTTGGTCATGGTTTTATATGTTGCAGTGGCCTTTGCCGTGTTTGGTAACTTAACCGCACAAGAAGCCATAAAAGCCCAAGATTACGCACTAGCACAGGCAGCATTGCCTATATTTGGCGCTGCAGGTTTTACCATTATGGCCATTGCCGCACTGCTATCAACATCATCGGCAATAAATGCTAGTCTTTATGCTGCAACCAACGTGACATATCAACTGGCGCGGCTAGGAGAACTACCTTGTGCCTTTGGCAAACCTATTGCACATTCACGACAAGGACTCATCATAAGTTCAGCAGCAATTATTATTATGGCAGTATTTTTTGATCTGTCTTCAATTGCTGCCATCGGGGCTATTTCAACACTTGCTATCCATCTCATTGTTCATGTTGGACATTTACGAATACTGAAAAAGACCAAAGCCTCTGTGATTATGATTTTAATAGCCATTCTGGTGAATCTTGGTGCGATTATTTTGTCTGTCATTTATCTCAGTGGCAAACACTCTGATACGTTATATTGGATTATTGGCTTTTTTGCCGCTGCATTTATTGTCGAAATTTTGTTTCGGCTGATTACTGGCCGCGTTGTCACAAAGCGGGTTCACAATCATAATGCATAATTAAATATTTTATTTTTACAGCTTCCTACCTAAGCAGCACCCGGCATTTATTTTCCTGACTAAAAAAGGCAAAGGGATTAACGAAGAATGACACCGTTATTTTGATGTGTCGCTCGGGTGATCGTTCGGCTGCTGCTGTTAATCTGTTAGCCAAAAATGGCTATATCAAAGTTTATACGGTGGTGCATGGCTATGAAGGTGATAAGTCAAAAACTAGCGCTAACAAAGGAAAACGCATTGTAAACGGTTGGAGACTTTTAAGCCTTCTTTTGGTTGGTAAGCCGAGTACATCCAAGTATTTTTTTGTAATCTGCTACTCAGGTAGCAGTCTGGATTGCCAGGTTGAACTATAGGTCTCTTATGTCACTCTTTTTCATAAAGGCTAGAGAACTGTGAAAATTTCAAAAATACTTTCTTATACAACAGCGCTTGTCATTGCTGGTGCGGTTGTTTTTGGCGCGTTTTATCTGCGAGGCGTCAGGGCAGAGCAGCGTGCGCAAGTGGCGCCACCTGTACAGACCCCGTGGGCCCTTCACAGCGCAAAAGTTAAAGAGGAAACCGTTACCTCAGGCTTTTTAGCGTTAGCAACAAAAAAGGCTGATTCAGAGGTTTTGATCGCCCCCCAGATATCTGGCACCATCATTAGTATGGGGCCACGCGAAGGCCAAGCCTTTCAACCTGGCACCATTTTGGCACGAATTGATGCGATCCAGATCAACGATGAAATTAATGTACTCAAGGCAAATCTACAAGCAGCCAGACAACAGGAAAAGTTCCTCATGAGGGAGCTGGGGCGCCAAAAAACATTGCTTAAAAAGGGATTTACCACCGAAGAAAAAACCGAAAGCGCCCGGGCAACTTTTGTTGGCGCCAGAGAAAAGGTTACAGCGCTTAACCATCAACTTTCACAACTCAAAACTCGCCGTAGTTACACCGTGATTACCACGGACAAAAGCGGCACGGTTGCTGCACGACTGGCAGAGCCAGGGAATTTGGCAGCGATGGGCAAGCCGATATATAGGCTGACGATGGCGGGAAAAACCAGATTTTCGATCAAGGTTCCACAGTCCATTCTGGAAAAACTACAAACTGGCGGACTGGTTGAACTCAATTCTGGGAACCATAAAATCATGGCACCCATAACCAGAATAAACCAGACGCTCGATAGTCTGTCGATGGGCAGTATCGACATTGACCTTGACGCTGCGCCCTTTAAATTACCAGCTGGAGCACGCCTGCCGGCCCGGGTGATTACAGGGCAGATAAAAAATGCCCTGTCAGTGCCTATTACAGCAATAGCGTGGTCAGCAGATGGCAAAGGTGGTTTCATCGTCAAAGTCGTGATGAAAGATGACACGACAACATTGCAGAAAGTTCCGGTAAAAGTTCTTCAGTCCTCGCCGAAGGGAGCTGCGATTAAAGGGGATGTTAAAGCCGGTGACAAGGTAGTAATTGCCCAACAGGCGGTGTTGTTGAAATTGCAAACTGGTGATGCTGCTACTATTGTAGAAGGTATGACCCAATGAAATTCATTAGTTGGATTCTTGCCCGCCCCCATGCCATTCTGGCTTTGTTTGCTTTTGTTGTTGTCGGAGGTATCATCAGTTACCAGTCGATGCCGCTCAACCTTTTTCCCGACAGTAACCGACCCACGGTTTCGGTTGTAACCTCATGGCCTGGGGCCACGGCAAAAGATGTCGCCATTGAAGTAACTCATCCAATTGAAGTGCGCCTTTCAGCCATTGACGGTGTACGGCGGGTGACATCAACATCGCGCGATGAGGTTTCGTCAGTACAGGTAGAGTTTGAATATGGTATCGATATTTCCACAGCGGCAACCAATGTGACAACTGAACTGCCACGTGTAACAGGTTTGTTGCCAGCAGGTGTACGTGCGCCACTAATCTTCAAAATAACTGAAGCAGCGCGACCAGTTGTGGTGCTGGCTGCTATAGCAGCAAAGGGTTATGATCTCGACCTTGGCCAAGTTCGTCGCATTGTTGAAAACCAGATCCGTGATGAACTGCTCAATATTCCCGGCGTTGCCGAGGTGGAAATATTTGGTGGCGACAAGCGTCAGGTCTCCATTGATCTTGATCGCAATAAACTGGAAGCTTTTTCCATTAACCCAGTTACTGTGGCGCAGGCCCTTAACGGTAGTAATATTTCTAAACCAGCAGGCCTTGTTCATAGAGACGGTTATCGCCTGTTGCTGACTGCCAAGGCGCTGGCTCGTTTGCCAGCTGATCTTGCTGAAATTTTGGTACCGTTGCCTGGTGGCACCCATGTCAGGGTTGGTGATCTTGGCACGGTGAAATGGGGTGCGGCTGATCCAACATCGCTTTATCATGGTAATGGCAAAGCTGCCGTTGCGATTTCACTGTTGCGCGGTGACAATGGTAATGCTTCGGTGGTTATTGCCACCATCGAAAAAGTCCTGCCGCGCATCACCAAAGACTTCCCGATGCTGTCTTTGACAGTTGCTGACACGCAAGGCCGGATTATTCATCAGACGGTTGATAACATGCTGGAATCTCTTCGTGATGCGGTTGTTATGACACTGATTGTTATTTTGCTGTTCCTCAACAACACGCGCGCGGCCTTTATCACAGCTCTGTCCATTCCGCTGACCTATCTGCTGACGTTCATTACCCTGCATCTGATGGGCTATGAGTTTGACATGATTACCCTGACTGCTGTGGTAATTGCTGTTGGGCTGCTAGCTGATGATGCTGTTGTGGTCATAGAAAATATTGAACGACGAATGCGCCAAGGAACCGAATCACCGACGAGTGCGGCGGTAAAGGGAACTGGCGAAATCCTTCTGGCCGATGCATCTGGGACGATTACAACTATTTCAGTTCTTTTGCCGATAATGTTTATTGGCGGGTTTGTGCAAACCATTCTGCGTCCTCTGACAGTGACGTTGTCGGTTGCATTGGCAGCGTCATTGATTGTTTCAGTGACGATTATCCCATTGCTGGTACCGATGATTATGCGGCCCAAAAAGCGAGATCCCTTAGCCTTTATTCTGCGTCCGTTCGATAAGTTTTTCATTACCCCAGTTCGTAATTTTTTCGTTGGTACAACTGAAAAGGCTCTAAAACATCCGCTTCTTGTGACGTTGGGTTTTATCATCATGTTCGCCGTTTCGGTGCCGCAAATTGCCTTCCTTGGGCGCGAGATTATGCCACTGATGGATACTGGGGTGATGATTGTCACCTTCGAAGCCCAACCAAACACTGATACTGGTGAGATGCGCAAGATTGCTGCTAACGTAGATGATGCGGTGCGCAGTTCAATGCCAGATGGTTGGTTGCTTAATTCTTCGATGGTCATTGGCGCGGAACCAGGGGTAAAGTCCTTCGGTGCCGCGCGAACACTGCAGGCTGGACGCCTGACGGTTAATATTGTTAATCGCTTCAAACGCGATCAATCGATTTATGAAATCGAAAAAAACATCCGCCAACGGCTTCGTAAAGTTCCAGGCCTGATCTCTTCCAATGTGTCCGAGTTCGGTGCAACAGCCCTGTCATCCATTCGTGGAGCAGTGGATATTATGATCGTTGGCCCAGATCCGATAATTCTCGATCAACTGGGTGATGAGGTTATGACCCGCCTCGGCAAGGTCAAAGGCCTTACCGGTATCGAGCGTACATGGCAGGGCAAGGCGCAACAGCTTAATTTGAACGTTTCTCCGGTCCGAGCCAGACTTTACGGGTTGACAGCACAAGATGTTGCCGTTCAGGTTGCCGCCGCCGTTCAAGGCATTTCCGGTGGCCGGTTACGAATTGATGGTGAAAATTCCATTCCTGTCTGGGTCCGTCTGCAACCTCATCAGCGCTCCTCGCCTGAAGCTCTGCGAGCCTTGCAAATCCGTACCGCTACGGGGAAGTTCATTCCCCTTGCCGCATTAGCCAGTCCAACTATGAGTTTTGCCCCGACTTCCGAAACCCATCAGGCCTTGCTGCCGACCCTTGATGTGATTGGCTACCGACGCAACATCGCCATTACCAGTCTGCATGAAAATGTCAAGGCAGCGCTGAAAGGGTTGTCACTTCCGCGTGGCTATTCGATCCGTTATGAGGGTGAATTCAAACAGATGGGGGAATCCTTTACCCGTCTGCGCAATTCGCTGATTATCGGTCTTTCCCTGTTGTTCTTGATGCTGGTCATCACCTTTGGCTCGTTCCTTGATCCAATCGCCATTATGGCCTCATTGCCACTGGCGGTCATTGGGGCAGTGTGGGCGATGATGTTGGCCGATAAGCACAGTTCAATGCCATCTTTTATGGGCTTCATTTTGCTTATGGGTATCGCTGTCAATAATGGTATTTTGTTGATCGACTTTACCAAGGAAGCGATGAAGAAGGGCAAAGGGCTGAAAGAGGCTCTAATCCAGTCTGTAGAGCTGCGCACCCGACCTATCCTGATGACTGCCGCGGCCTCCAGTGTTGGCATGTTGCCAATCGCGATGGAATGGTCGGTAGGCATTGAGCGCCTGTCACCGCTCGCTGTGGTTGCCATCGGCGGGCTGATGGTGGGCACTTTCCTAACTTTGGTCGCCGTGCCAGTGTTTTATTACTTGCTACATCGCGCCCGTTCAAAAATTGCTGGCCTGTTCAAGCACAAGATTTCGCAGCCATGAAAACATATGTACAGCGGGTTGTTCTTACTGAGCAGAAAAAAGCCGGGAAAATCAGCGCCCTAATCCGCATTGGTATATTCACCATTATGCTGTTCTCCTTTTTAGCACTGGAAAAGAGTTTTCCCTGGACAGCTCTGCCTATCGCGCTTTTAGGGTGTTATGCGCTGAGCGGATTGATTGGGCTTGGTCTGGCCGTTGCTGGCATCTACCGACCATGGTTTGAGTTTGCCTACAGCACTCTTGATATTTTTATTCTGTTCGGGTTTTTTGCCGCCATAGCAGAATTGTATCATTTGCCTGTATACGAAATCCTCAGGCTTCCAGGGGCAACATTGATTTTTTTGTTCCTCGCACTTTCTGCTATGCGCTATAAGGTTTCGTTAATTGCCTACACGCTGACATTGTATGCCGCTCTGTGGTTTTTTATGGTTTTTGCCATTGGCGAAACGCCCAAAACAGGAGAGACCGTGCGCTCTGTCGTGCTACCGTTAAGCGCGGAATTCATGCGCTTGGCTATCACTGCGCTTGTCGCACTGACAGTCGGAATTTTAGTATACCGTACGCGTCAGTTGCTGTTCAGCTCCATCATTGAAAGGCGTCGCACAGCCAACCTTTCCAAGTATCTACCAAATACTCTCGTGGGCAACATGGCAAATGAAGGGGTCGGGCTGATAGATGAAACCCGCTGTCAGAATGCTGCTGTATTATTTGTAGATATTCGCGGTTTCACCAAAATGTCGGAAAACTTGCCTCCAAAGGATATCATCCGTTTTCTCACCGAATTTCGGGCGCGCATGAGCAGTGTAATCGCTGCCAATGGCGGTACAATTGATAAGTTCATTGGCGATGCCATTATGGTGGTTTTTGGTATTCCAGAACCTGCTGAGAAAGATGCCCGCAGCGCTCTGTTATGTGGTTTTGGCATGTTGAACAGTCTTGATGATTGGAACAAAGAGCGATTTGAAAAAGGATTAGAACCTGTTGAAGTTGGCATAGGTATTCATTTTGGCGAGGTAATTGCCGGCGCGCTAGGAGATGAAACCCGAGTCGAATACACTGTTCTTGGCGATACTGTAAATGTTGCCGAACGCCTTGAGAGCCTAACCCGTCAGCAAAACACTTCATTGATTGTCTCAGGCGCAGTTTTCAAAGTAGCTCTACCATTCCCAAATTCAAGCGCCTTTTTTGCCTCTCCCCACCAGTTTCTAACTGGGCGTGATGCTCCCGTTGATACTTTTATGTTTATGCCAAAAGAAACGGAGAAGGCAGTAAATCCTTCTGACTAACAACCTTCAAACCTTTCGCTAGAGCGTTTCATGTTTTGTTTGAATCACAAACACTGCATGAAACGCAAGATTATCAATACCTTAAGCTGGTCGCTCTGGTTCAATTTAAACCAGACCGACTCTAGAAAGGCTGCTAATCCAGATATCATACCCACAAGCGGCAGTTGTTTCGTTGAAACAACGTGAGCCATTTGTGTTCGAATGCTCTCTTTCGAAGTGTGGCTTTTACGGCAAATCTTGCGCAATTTGAATTAAATGCTCAATCAAATAAAGAATTTTCAAGAGCAAATTCTGAAATGTCTTGACTATCATATAAGTTAGTTAGTAATAACTAACAAAGATTTTCACAATGCGAGTAGAACCATGATTAAAACTTATTTATTTTTCACGTTAATTTTTATTGCTTCATTTGGCGCTACGGCGACCAGCCTAAAGGCAGATGACAGCATAGATGATCGGGAGGCTATCGTTTTACCCGCTCCAGGGCGCAATCTGGTGTTAGCGGAAATGCGTGGCTTTCTTGAGGCCGTACAAGCCATCACGGCAGGCTTGGCTGAAAACGACTTAAAAGCAATCTCTGGGAATGCACGCAAAGTTGGAATGGCCAATGCTAGAAACGTGCCCGCCGCACTGATGAAAAAATTACCACAACAGTTTCGGCAATTAGGGGCTGCAACTCACAAGCAATTTGACGAAATTTCTGCGGAAGCACGTGAAATCGGTGACCGAGATGTTATCTTAAAAAAACTTGGTAATCTAATGCTCAATTGCACAACATGTCATTCCATTTACAAATTGGTTCCACTCAAACAAGGAAGCAAATAATGAACACCTCTCAACAATCAAAACCTGCATGGATTAATTTTGTCGCGTTTATTGCCTTTGCCTTTGGTGGATTAACAATATTCTCAGGCGGATCAGTTTTGTTTCTTGACGGGCAGGCCCGCGCAGATGCTGGGGCGTTTGTTCCGTTTATTTTATGGTTCAACTTTATTGCTGGTTTCTTTTATATCGCGGCAAGCATGGGCATTTTCACGTGGCAAAAGTGGGGTCTCACTCTTTCTCGAATAATTTTTGTTACAACGGTTGTCGCCTTGGTTGCTCTTGTTGTTCACATCGCATCAGGAGGTAACTATGAAATGCGTACGTTGGTCGCAATGGTTTTGAGAAGCACCGTCTGGTTGGCAATTTCATTTGCTGTTGCAAAAGCATGGAAGAAAAGCGGACTGGCACCTGCAAACCAGTAAGCAGCAACAAACACATAAAATCCACACGATTTCATTTTTACAGAGAAAACGGACACACAATGCTAAAATATCCGAAAACTGTTGCCTTGGTATCTGCACTTTGCTTGGCAATGTCGGCAAATTCAGCAATTACTTCACCTTTAACTCAGAAACAGATTCAAAGTCAGATTGTTGGCAAAAATCTTCAAGCCAAAAGAATGGGCATGACGGTACATATCTTGTATAGAACCAATGGTACTGTAACGATGAAAATGCCCATTACATCTGGCAATGGGACATGGCAGTTCAAAGGTAACCAGATTTGTATGAACATGAAAAAAGGCCCACGCCGTGGCGTGACTTGTGTGACTTTTGAACATATAAAAGGCAACAAATTCCGCAATTCGCAAGGAATTGAATTCACTGTTCAAGAATGAATTCATCCAAATTAAACGAGGTATCTAAATGGTCGTGCGCAAAAGAAAAAGTGCAACGGAACGAAAACAAGAGATCATTGATGCCACGTTGCGCCTTTCTGGTGAAATCGGCCCTGACAGATTGACAACAGAAGATCTCGCCAAGGAAATTGGCATATCCCAACCAGGCATTTTTCGTCACTTCCCAACCAAGGGTGCAATCTGGGAAGCTGTTGGTCGCCATATCGGTACAATGTTAAAAGCCAAAATGTCCTTGACCCAAAGTCGGGGAAGTTTGCCAATTGATAACCTCAAACATTTTGTTGTCGGACATTTGGCTTTTATCGAAAAGACCCCAGCCATTCCCGCCATTTTATTTTCTCGCGAATTACATGCAGAGAACGATCAGCTTCGCGCTTTTTTCGCTAGCCTGATTGCGAGCCGTCACAAGCATTTTTCAGGGCTCATTCAAGCAGAAATTACGGCAGGCCGTTTTAAAAAATCTTTAGACAGTGACGATGCTGCCTATTTAATTTTAGCCCTCATTCAAGGTCTGGCGATGCGCTGGTCTCTTAACGATCGAAATTTTGATTTGCCTGCAGAAGGTCAGCGGTTACTTGATTTGCAGATTGAAGGGTTTATGGCATCTTAATAGCCTCGCGGCAGCAACGATGTAGATCGAATATTTGTTTGATCGAATATGCGCTTGACAGCATATTCGGTTAGCCATATATTGGCCGCATGAAACAAACAGAAACTTTTCATATGTTGAGTGATGAAACGCGCTTGCGGGCTTTGGCGTTAATGGAACGTGTTGGTGAAATGTGTGTGTGTGAATTGGTTTATGCGCTCGAGTTATCGCAACCAAAAATTTCCCGCCACTTGTTAGCGTTGCGCGATGCAGGATTTGTCCTATCCAATCGTCAAGCACAGTGGGTTTTTTATTCGATCAATCCAGATTTAGCATCTTGGCAGCGTCAGGCTTTATTGGCTGCCATGGAAGGCATTAAAAACGATTTAACGATCAAACAAGATAGGCAGCGCCTGAGCCAAATGAAAGACCGCCCTCAGCGCCACGCCGCATAAGAGCGGGAACGGAGAAATACGATGCTAGAAATATTTACCTGGTTGGCCGATTGGGCAGCCTATGATCTCTTGCACCTTGAAAAGGGAACAAGGTTGGCTAAATCAGTCCATTTTTTTATTGAAGATGTGACTAAAATTTTCTTCCTCCTTGCACTTGTTGTCTTTCTTATTGGCCTTGTCCGTTCGTTACTAACGCCTGAGCGTGTACGAAAAGTAGTGGCGGGGCGCTCGCGTGCAGTGTCTTACCCGATGGCAGTTGGCTTGGGCGCAGTAACACCGTTTTGCTCATGCTCTTCAGTGCCACTTTTCATTGGCTTTTTAGAAGCAGGGATTCCGCTTGGTGTGACCATGGCTTTCTTGATTGCCTCACCCATGATTAATGAGGTTGCGGTTGTGGTATTGGCTGCTGCGGTGGGCTGGAAAGTCGCCCTGCTGTATGTGGTTGCAGGTTTGAGTGTTGGTATTATCGGAGGCCTTGTGATTGAGTTTTTCAAACTTGAGAAATGGGTTGAAGAGTACGTTTGGAAAATTCGTATGGGTGAAACGGTAATTCAACAAGCTTCAATCAGTTTCAAACAACGCATTGTGTATGCTTGGGAGCAGGTGAAAGAAATTATCGGTAAGATATGGATCTATGTTCTGGTTGGCATTGGTTTGGGTGCGCTGCTGCATGGTTTCATACCACAAGAATTTTTCGTTAAATATGCATCAGCCGATAATTTATTTGCCGTACCTTCTGCCGTATTGATTGGCATTCCATTATACTCAAATGCGACAGGTGTTATTCCAATTGTTGAAGCGTTGTTGGGTAAAGGCGTTCCCATTGGAACCGTGCTTGCTCTCATGATGAGTGTGGCTGCTATTTCGCTACCCGAAATGATTATTTTACGCAAAGTTCTAAAACCTCAACTCATTGCAACGTTCACAGGAATTTTGTTCGTCGCCTTTATTGGTGTCGGGTTCCTATTCAACGCATTATTGACTTAGGTAGGAGGTTCACTATGTCCCAAAAAAGCTTACAAGCGCACTGGCAAGGCGTGTATGAAAATAAGGGTGAAACAGAACTAACATGGTTCGAAAATCGCCCAGAAACATCGCTTAACTTTATCAAGCAAAGCACTGCAACAACGGATAGTATCATTGATGTTGGTGGTGGTGCTTCGCGTTTGGTCGATGAAATTTTGGCCCTTGGTTATAACGATATTTCAGTGCTTGATATGTCAAAGCAGGCGCTTTTACAAAGTCAACAACGTCTTGGTGAAAAGGCTAAACTTATTCAATGGTTGGTTGCTGACGTAACAACTTGGAAGCCACCTCAAAAATACACCTTATGGCATGATCGCGCCGTTTTTCACTTTTTAACGCTAGATAAACAACGCCAAGAATATCTCGATGTACTGTCACAATCTCTTACTCAAAATGGTACTGCTGTTATTGCCACTTTTGCATTGGGTGGCCCAGAAAAATGTTCTGGCCTTGATGTCGAGCGCTATAGTCCAGAGACACTAAGTGCGGTGATGGGGGATGAGTTTTTATTGGTTGATTCCAAACATCAGCAACACCGAACCCCAAATGGTGGCGTGCAAATTTTTCAATATAGTAAATTTCTCAAACAGAAATGAAATTAGGAGAAAACACATGAAACATTTTAAAGTATTAGGCTCAGGCTGTAAAAAATGCGCCACAACCGCTGAGCTTATTGAGAGCAAAGCCAAAGACCTTGGTGTTGAGGTCGAAGTTGAAAAGGTCACTGATATGGCCGCAATTATGGGCTATGGGGTAATGTCAACACCAGGCGTTGTGATTGATGAAACCGTGGTCCATGCAGGCGGTATACCAAGCACTCAATCTATCGAAGAATGGATACGGTCGTGACCGATCAACCTCAACTCCATTCATCTATAATTGCCATGGTTTCTTTGGCCTCTGGCATTGCTTCAAACCACCCCGCCATGGGCCAGTGTCAGCTTGAACGGCTGCGTGGCTATGGTGTGCCAGAACACCAAATTGATACTGTTATTGAGGTTGCCCGACACATTCGTGACGAAGCGGCGCAAAAGCTAGATTTTGCTTTCGATGAAAAAGACAAAAGCAATAAACCTGCCAATGAAACTGCCGGGCAAGGCGAGACGTGTGGGTGCTCAACATCACCGAGCGGGCAAAGCTGTTGCTAGAGCGTGTCGCGTTTGAATAGATTCAAATATTTACTTGCAGACATGAAGGCAGGGCTTGCAAAGCAAGGCCGTTCGTTCTGGCAAAGTAAATTCAATTTAACGCGACGCGTACTAGAGCATTTCATGTTTTGTTTGTTGAGCAAACACGGCATGAAATGCAAGACTATCAATACCTTAAGTAGGTCGTTCTGGTTCAATGTAAACCAGACCGATTCTAGAGCATTGTAAGCTTTTAAATAGTTTGTTTTGGTTTCTTTTAAACCTGAATGACTCTGGTCAGCAAAGGGTAGAAAAGGAGCCTGCATTATAATTATATGGCTGTAACTTTTGTTACAATCGCGCGGTGTATCTGTTTGAATTGCCTTGTTTTATTAGACTTTAGTTGCCGCGACGACGGGTTCTTTGACGTTGGGTTATTTATAGTGTAGGGTTTTACTGGGTTTGTTGGAAAAAAAGGTTGCTAGAATGACTTTAGAGAAAAATATAGATAGAAGCCAAACATGGTCGATCTCGCAAATGTGCCGAGACTACGATGTAACGCCTCGGACATTGCGATTTTACGAGCAAAAAGAATTATTGGCGCCAACGCGCCGTGGTTGGACGCGGATTTTTAATTATCGCGATCGCGCACGTTTGAAACTTATTTTGCGTGGCAAACGAGCTGGCTTTTCGCTTGATGAGATTAAAGAGATGCTTGACCTTTATAACTTACGGGACGGTAAGCAAAAGCAGCTTGAGGTTGCGTCAACCAAAATGCGAGAGCGTTTGGATGCGTTGAAAGATCAGCGGATTGAGCTTGAAGAAGCTATTGGCGATTTAGAAAACACCATCAATGTCATTGATGGCATGTTGAAAGAAAAAGTCGCGGTTTAATTGCCGCTGATATACAAAGTTATGCAAATTTAAACGGCGTTTAGGCGGGTAACCTAAGCGCCGTTTTTTTGTGTTGTTTTTATGCTTGATAATCAGTTCAGAAACGGCAAGAATGCCGCAGGGAAGTAATGATCCAACTTTTAATTTACGTTGACGTAAACGTTAATCGTAGTTTGGAGGTGATGGATTTGAAGCAAAGGAAGTGAGCAAAAAATGTCAGAATTAAAATTGCCAGAAGCAGACTGGATGGATGAAGAACTGGTCATGTTGCAGGACATGGCGGCTAATTTCATGGAGACGGAATGTGTGCCTCATTACGAGCGTTTTGAGGAAGTTGGAAAGTTCGATAAAGAAGTTTGGCTCAAAGCTGGCGAAATGGGTTTGCTTGGTGCCATGGTGTCAGAGGAATATGGCGGCGTTGGTGCCAGCTTTTATTATGATGCCGTAATTGCCGCTGAAATCACTCGCGCTGGTGTCGATGGCTTTGGCGCGATGTTACACAGTGCCATCGTTGTTCCTTACATTGTTCATTATGGGTCGCAAGAACAAAAAAAGCGTTGGTTGCCAAAATTGGTTTCGGGCGAAATGATTGGTGCAATTGCCATGACCGAGCCGGGCGCTGGCTCAGACTTGCAAGCCATCAAAACCACGGCGCACAAAGATGGCAATCATTACGTCCTCAACGGGTCAAAAACCTTCATTACCAATGGACAACTGGCTAACCTTATTATTGTCGTTGCCAAAACCGATCCCAAAGACGGGGCCAAGGGCACCTCATTGATGATCGTTGAAACAGAAGAGGTTGAAGGATTTAAGCGTGGCCGTAACCTAGATAAAATCGGTTTAAAATCTAACGATACATCAGAATTGTTCTTCGATAACGTCCGCTTGCCAGCATCATCATTACTTGGCGCGCAAGAGGGCATGGGCTTTGTTCAACTCATGCAACAATTGCCACAAGAACGCTTGTTGATTGCTATTGCCGCGATGGGCCGCATTGAACGCGCGCTCAA
>Ga0256834_1001729_pt1 | contig 14431 bp, 13 predicted proteins | sample 4281140metaG_FD_190536 | JGI IMG/M metagenome (GOLD analysis project Ga0256834, IMG submission 190536) | Hydrothermal vent microbial communities from East Pacific Rise, Pacific Ocean - 4281-140 | ecosystem: Environmental > Aquatic > Marine > Hydrothermal vents | place: Pacific Ocean: East...
TCTGTCCTAGTTTTTAAGAATCAAAAGTCGTCTCAAAACAAGGATAAACCTAAATAAGTTTATCTTATATTATAAGGTAAGCCCCATTCTCAATCTCTTTGAGAGGAGCGAAGTCGACGTAGCAATTTAGAATGCTTGAGTAAGTCTGAAAAATTCTGAATTGCTTCGCTACGCTAGCAAAGACGGAAGAGTTTGAATTGTTTAACCCCCCACGATTTCCCTATATTGTATTATAATATAATGTTTCATATTTTTAGAATCTAAGTAATCAGTACGGATTTTATATTTTAAATATTCATATATACCCCCTCATATATTTATTGCTAAACAAAAATATTTTCATTCTGCTTAAAACCAAGAATGATTAGGTGAGGATAAAATGACTAACGTAAATTTTGATGATACAATAAAAACACCAACACCAATCATAGATTCTAATAGTACAAAAGAATTTAATGCCACTTTAAGAGAGCATCAAATTCTTTTATCGACAAATGAAAAATCTAATAGTGAAGAGGGTTGGTATTCTCGTGATTTAAGCGCAATGGATATTGTTAGGAAAGTAGATAGAGCATTTGAGAGTACTACAACCGATAATATTGTTAAAATTGCAGATGATACGCAATCGTTTGCTGATGGGGCAATCAATCGTACATTAGATTATTTAGCTAATAATGATGGTTCAGTGCAAAAAACTCATGCTAAATTGTCTAATATTACAACAAAAATATTAACTGGCGTTGCTGAATATGCCAGCGCAACGCAAGACGATCCTGCAAAACCATTAAAAGATACTGTTATAGTTGCCTACAATATAGCAACAAAAATGAATGACGCATCTGAGCAATGGAGTGCTGATTATAAGCAGAGTGTAGAGGTTGGGCAAAGTGCTGAGTTTTTAACAAAAAACACTGTAAATGCTGGCTTTATAGGCGCTGAAATGGCTGCAATTGGTTTTGCTGGTATGACTAAAAATTCTGTAAAACTAGACTTATCTAAAATGATGCCTGAAGGTGATATAAATGGGGCGGGCGGTAGCTCTAGTTCAAGCGTCAGTAAGAATAAGAACAGAAGTTTAACAGTTGTAAGTAGGGCAAAAGATGATCCAAATTACAAGACTCCTGAGCAAAAAATGCAAGATGAATTTGATGCTGCATTTCCACCTGATAGTACGCTGAGTAAAGAGGAGAGGGAGAGTATAAAAAAAGATATTGTAAAATTGCTAAAGAATAATAATGCTTTGGAAATAAAGAATGAAAAAACTTTGAAAGACATTGAGGGTTTGCAAGAAGAATTAAATGTTGAACCCGATTATTCAGAGCTGCGTGAGCCTGATAATTCATACACACTCGCTGATGTAGCAGACAATATAACAGAGCGGCGATTTACAGAAACAAAAGGCAGGCTTCGAATAGTTGAGGGTAATAATTTAAATCGTGAACAAGATTTAGACCTTATTAAATCTAAATTAGAAGAGAAGTTGGAAGAAAAAGCAAAATCCAAATTGAATAATGGTGCGGACGAAGTTAGCAAGCAAAATCAGAAAAAACCCACAGATACAATAACGGAGCCTGATACACCTAATGGTGTTTTTGTGACGGCAATCAAAGATAAGGTATCAGGAATAGAATATTATAAAAACTACTTGGTACAGATAAAAGAAGAAATTTCAAAGAATGGTAGCACTAATTCTTTAGAGGCTAAAAAAGATTTTGCACAAAAGACACTTGAAGAAATTGTACCCAAAGATCCAGCAATTTTAAAGTCATTATATGACCTAGAAAAGTTAGATATTATGCAAAAGAAAGAAATTGAATCCTTAAATTTTAAAATTGAAGATGATCAGAAATATTTAGAATCTTATCAGGATAAAATGAAAAAAATAGAAAAAGAAATTGAAGATGATCCTAAATCTGAAAGCTTAAAAAACCAACTAGTTATAGTAAAAAATGATATTGAAATTGAAGAAGGTAATATTAAGGATTATCAAGATGAAATTAAATTAAAAATTCAAGAAAATGCTGATGAGTTAATGGAATCCGAAGATCGTAAGAGATTAGAAAAATACTATTCAGGAAATGAAGAAAAACGGGTAGAAGAAGAAGTTCCAAGTTCTGATGGTTCTCCTGATCAAAAGACAGCACAAAATAAGCCTAATGAAAACGCTGATAATTCAACAGAAAATCTAATAACTATAGATTCATTATACGACCCCAAAGAGTTAAAGATTAAGCAAGAAGAACAAACTCAAATCATAAAAAATAAAATTCGAGGACATGAAGAAGAGTTTAGTAACCATGGTAGTAAAATAAGAGAATTAAAAATTAAAATTAAAGAAAACCCTGAATCTGAGGACTTACAAAATCAGCTACTTGATGTAGAAGATAATTATGAACTTGCAAAGGGTGAAATTGTTTACTCTGTGATTGAAGCGAAAGCAATAATAAATAGACAAAAATTAGGTTCTACTGGTGAGAAAAATCAATTTCATGAAGATTTAGAAACCATTAAAGAGCAAGATCCTGATAACTATGAAAAAATCATAAAAACCATGAATGATGAATTAGGCAATCCAATATAATAAACATTTTATCATACGAATATAATAACTCTTATGGAAAGAAAAATGAAAGTTGCACCTTTAAATATAGTAGATACGAATATATCTCAAATCATAGATTCTAATAGTACAAAAGATTTTGATAGTGCAACAAGCAAACAAAAATTGCATACAGTTGCAAATGAAGAGTCAAAATTAACTAACCCAGACTTTAAGGTTCAAGAAGAGGGTTGGTATTCTCGCAAGCCAAGCACAATGGATATTGCTAGGCAGGTTGGTGGCGCATTTGAAGACGCCGCTACTGATAATATTGTAGCTATTGCAGATGGTGCATTATCAACAACTGATGGTTTCATTAATGGCACATTAGATTATGTTGCTGGTAATAATGACGCTGTGTCAAAAACTCATGCTCAAGTATCTAATCTTACAACAGGAGTAACTACTAGCATCGCTGAATATGTCAGTGCAACGCAAGAAGACCCTGCAAAACCCTTGAAAGACACTTTTATAGTTGGTCTTAATGTTGCAACAAAAACATTTAATGCATCTAAGCAGTGGGAAGTTGATTTTGATGAAAGCGTAAGGCTTGGGCAGGGGGCTAGATTTTTAACTGAAAGTACTGTGAATGCTGGCTTTGTGGGCGTTGAAATAGGTGCTGAACTGGCGTTGGGTTTTGCAGGTGCAGGTATGGGTGCGATTAAAGTTGGTGAAAAATTTGACTTATCTGAAATGTTTGAAAGAACTGTAATAGATGAGGAAAAACAAGATTTATTGAAGGCATTAAATGATATAAATAGCAAAAATTCAGGTAAGGGTGGACAGGAAAATCCAACTAAAATTGAAATATTTGAAGCTCCCCAAAAAACATCACAACTAAAGCCCATTCCAAATGCTGATGAAATAAAGCAAAAATATGATGAAATAGAGCAAGAAGAATATACAAATACATATAAATCTAACCGTGAATTAACAAAAGATGAGAAAGTCGCAGTAAGGAAGAGTATAGAAGATTATTATTTCAAAAGCATGAACCAATTAGAAAAAAATAATCGTAAGAAAGTAGAGATTAATGAGTTGCTAAGCAGACCAGAATCAGAAGGCTTTCAATTTAGCGACTATGAACCATCAACTGAAGCTACAATCGAACTTGTAGATAAATATGCCAAGAAAAACGCACATACAGAGACGCAAGCTTTACTCGAGTTAGTTGCGGATGAAAGTAAACTAAGAGGTGGATATTTAGATGCAGAATATGAAAGATTAGAAGGAAAAATAACTGAAAGTATGTCAGAAAAGTTGGCTGATGGTACTTATTATATAAATGATTTAAGAAAAGAATTACACAAAGCTCGCAATGAAAACCCTGATGATGTTGGGGATAGAAGGTATCTTCCAGAATATGCCAACGGAACACAAGGTGAAGGATATTTAACTTTTAATGAATCAGCACTAGAAATTCAACAATCAATTATAGACGGCTTAGAAGCAGCAATTGAAAAAGAAAAGCCGTAACTTCTTTTGTATTTGAAAGTAATTTAATACCAAGCAACGGATCATATAATGACACCGCTATCTTTAGAAAAACCACTAAATGAAAGAAATTTTATTGAAGATACGGCCGTGTTTGGCAGGCATGCATCTGACAGTATTGGGCAAACTTTTGGCTCAATAATTATTGGAGTAGGTGTGGCTGCTCATGGGATAGGCGATGCGCTAACGCCGTCAAATATTTTGAATATTCTAAATAGTAGAAGTGAAAATCCTGAACTTATAATGCTTAATATTGCTAAACCTGTTGCAAAAACCATAATAGGTGTTGTTGAAGGTGGAGTGAATTGGGTGGGTGGTTTTAACAATGCACAAAAAAATAATACAGTGCAGAATTTTTAGGTAATAGTGCTGGGTCAGTAGTGTTTACTGGAGTAACAGTTGGTGCGGCTTTTGTTGCAAATAGTGTTTTTAAAAAAGGCGCTGGTGGTGAATTTGTAAAACATGCTGATAGCCCAACTTCCCCTAAATTAGATAACAAAGCTAAAAAAACAAATGGCACAAGCCACAAAACTAAGAAATGCGGCATTTTCTACAGGCAATAGTGAGTTGGTCACTAAGCTTGATAAAGAATATAATACTCTTAACAACAATCATAATAATTTGACTAATAAATATGATGCGCTCGTAAAAGCTGACTGCAATAATGGTAGCAATAGATATAGGTAAAAACCCCCGCTCTTTTTGCAAAACTCCCTCCCAAACCCTTGTGAGTTCACCTTGTAGTGTATCATTGCTAGGTGAACTCATGGGCAACCACCGTACCGTACGTTACGGTACGGCAAGATAACCTAAAAATCGCTAACCTTGCCTCCAATAACTTATCAAAAAATTCCCCTCGACCTATCAGCCAATTTCCGCTTAAATACTTCTCATGCAAATTGAAAAAAACTATTTCCTAAATATAGAAAATTCCATCAGCGATAAGGCGTGGGTAGATCGGCTTAACCCTGAAACTTCACGTACTGCTGGGGCTATTTTATCACAGCTTGGGCTTAGTGAGATTGTCGCTCGTATATTAGCTGGCAGGGGTGTTGATGTTGATGGGGCTGAGGCTTTTCTTAATCCGACTTTGCGTGATTTAATGCCAGACCCCTCAACTCTTACCGATATGAATAATCTTGCCGCTCGCCTTACAGTGGCAATTATCAACAAAGAAAAAGTCGCACTATTTGGCGATTATGATGTAGATGGTGCTTGCTCGGTTGCGTTAATGGCGAATTATTTACGCTATTTTGGGCTTGAGGTAATCACTCATATTCCCGATAGAATTTTTGAAGGTTATGGTCCCAATATTGATGCGATGGATAATTTTGTCGCCAATGGTGCATCTCTAATTATCACCCTAGATTGTGGCACAACTAGTTTTGAGGCAATTACTCATGCCAAAAGTCTTGGCGCAGATGTGTTAATAATCGATCATCATTTGGGGGACGAAAACCTGCCGCCAGCCAACGCCATTGTTAATCCAAACAGAGCCGATGATATTTCTAATCTTAGTTATCTTTGTGCGGCGGGAGTAACATTTATGACGCTGGTTGCAAGCAATCGAGATTTACGAGAGCAGGGGCAAAAAAACCTGCCAGATTTAATGCAAGAAGTTGATTTAGTGGCGCTAGCAACCATTTGCGATGTTGTGCCGCTACTGGGGCTAAACCGTGCTTTTGTTTTGCGTGGGGTGGAGTTAATGCGTGCCAGATCAAATATTGGCATTGCCGCCCTTGCTCTAGCCGCCAAAATTTCGGGACCAATTAATCCCTATCATTTGGGTTTTATCATTGGGCCAAGAATAAACGCAGGCGGGCGGATTGGCGATGCCACACTTGGGGTGAAATTGCTCACTTCAAATGATGAAAATGAAACACTGGTAATTGCCGAGCGATTAAACCAATTAAATGTCGAGCGCCAAAATATTGAAATAAGTGCAGTAGAAGAAGCAAGCGCCGTGGCAGAAGCAGAAATTGGTGAGGGCGAAGGGCCTGCGGTGTTAGTATTAGCATCAAAAGATTGGCATCAGGGCGTGGTTGGTTTGGTTGCGGCACGCCTAAAAGAAAAATTCTCTCGCCCCGCATTTGCAATTTCTATCAGCCCAAATGGCAAAGCCACAGGCTCAGGTCGCTCAATCGCAGGGGTAGATTTAGGTTCAGCGGTTATTAAAGCCGTAGAAAAGGGCATAATTGAAAAGGGCGGTGGTCACGCAATGGCGGCAGGAATTTCGCTGTTACCAGAACAACTTGGCGCATTTAGATCATTCTTAGATGATGAATTAGAAGCACAAGTAAAAAAAGCCCGCTCAAGCAATGAATTAAAAATAGATGCCGCAATCACCGCTCGTGCAGCAAATGTAGATTTCATTCATCTAATCGAGCAAGCGGGCCCATTTGGCGCACAAAACCCAACCCCAATTTTTGCATTTCCAAGTGTAAGAGTGCGATACATAAAAATTGTCGGCAAAGGCGGGCATATTAGTTTTACTTTGGATTCAGGCGACGGCGCACGCCTGCAAGCAATTGCCTTTCGGGCTGCAAACACCCCTCTGGGTAATTTGTTATTCAAAGCAAAAGAGGGAGATTTCCCAATTCATCTATGCGGAACGTTAGGTATCAACCACTGGCAAGGGCGAGAAAAAGCTCAACTTAGAGTGATTGATGGGGCGAGTTTTTGAATAAACCCCACCAAACTTGCATTTTCGCCATATTTTTTATTATACTAAAATCATCAAAAATCATTTCAAGCGCAAAAGGAAAGTGCGAGATGGGAAGTGCTTTAGTAGAAAACGGAACAAATAACCTAAGCTTTTTACAAAACATCGGCTCAAATATAGTTGAGTGGATTGGCTCTTTTTTACTAAAATCTCCGAGTTGGGGTGCATTGAGCATTAGCTTTCCAAACGGACATATTCGCACCATTGGAAATGCAAAATCAAAAAATCACGCATATCTAAAACTTAATAATTTCAAAGTTATTTCTCAAATAAAACGGCGAGGCACTTTAGGTTTTGCTCACTCTTATATCAATGGTGATGTTGAGAGCGATGATTTAACTCTATTGTTTAAGTTTTTTCTAATGAATCGTGACATTTTTAATAAAGCAGGTTTGGGCTTAATCAAGCGGGCAGCGAGTGATCTTGCCTATCATCTTTCACGTGCAAATTCTCGCACAATGGCAAAAGAAAATATCTCAGAGCATTATGATTTAGGCAATGAGTTTTACTCATTATGGCTTGATAAAACGATGACTTATTCATCGGCGATTTTTTCTTCTAAAGGGCAGAGTCTAGAGCAGGCGCAAATAAAAAAATATCATCATATTGCAAAAGCCGTTGGGGTAAAAAAGGGAAATTCAGTATTAGAAATTGGCAGCGGATGGGGTGGTTTTGCGCAAGTTATAGCAAAAGATTATCAAACAAAAATACGTGGAATTTCGCTTTCAAAACAGCAATTAAAATTTGCAAAAACCAGAATTAGACAGCAGGGGTTAGATGATTTGGCGAGTTTTCATTTTGAAGATTATCGAGATTCTAAAGGCAAATACGATCACGTCTGTTCAATCGAGATGATTGAAGCGGTGGGAGAAGAGAATTGGCATAAATATTTTAAGGCAGTGCATGATAGACTTAAACAGGGCGGAACTGCCGCCATACAAGCAATCACTATCGCTCAAAGTGATTTCGAAGATTATAAGGGCAACCCAGATTTCATTCAAAGATATATTTTCCCCGGAGGTATGTTGCTTACTAAAGATAACATGAGGCAACAGGGCGAGCGGGCGGGTCTTAAACTTGAAGGGCAAGAATTGTTCGGCAAATCCTATGCTAAAACTTTAAGAATATGGCGAGAGAATTTTATTGATAAATGGTCTAAAATTAAAGAGCTTGGGTTTGATGAAAAATTCAAACGCAAATGGATTTATTATTTATCTTATTGTGAGGCTGGGTTTTTAGAAGGCATGATAGATGTCGGTATTTATCAATATCGGCGCATTTAATCTATCATTCAAATTGAAACTGAATGTTTTGGCAAGGATTATTCAAGTGATTTGGATATTAAGAACTAGCATCAGTAGAAAATAGAATTATATTATAAACAACTCAAACCACATCAATCCAAGTCATCATGCCGCCTGCCAAAAGCTCTATCATGTGACAATGAAATATCCATTTTCCAAATTTATCTACCAACTACCGCAAAATGCGTTCCGTGCAAATGCATCGATGGGGATAAATGTGTCATTTATCATGTCTATTCTTACAGTTTCGCCCTGTTTTACCCGTATAGCGGGCTGGGCTTTGTGCCATTATATCCCCAAACGGGAGTTTGAATATCTACGATTTCAAGCAAGGAGGCGGTGGTTTTTTTAGGGGGTAAACTAAGTTTCAATATTCTATCTTTATTTTTCTAATGCTTCTGGTTACTGGAGTGTCAATATATATTTGTTTTATGTAAATCAGTTGACTATCTTTCTTCGTCATTCCTGCGAAAACCAGAATTTAGAGATGGTTCAACTTTGCACTAGTTTAGCGATTTTCTAGCTGTTGCAACAAAAAGAACAACGCTATATTGCGCATGTTTAAGGTATTCTGGATTGCGGCGTTTGCCACAATAACGATAGAGGGAACAAACACTTGTAGCAATGACGACACAGGGTGATGAAAGATTTTGATTTACAAACATCAGGATATTTTGACAATAAAACTCTAGATCAAATTTTTTGCTTGAAGCTATAGCTACTAGAGGTCTTATAAGTTTGGTACTTATTGTTTTATTAAAGGATTGTGCCAAGTGTTAAAAAGAAAAACATTGTTAATTGAGGGTATGGATTGCCCAAGTTGCACCAGCAAAATTGAAGCTGTGGTTTGTGCAATTCCTAATGTTGAAAATATTAATCTAAATTATACTAGCCAAAAGCTGAAATTTAATCTGGTTAATGATGAGCATGATGAAACACCTATAATCAAGGCGGTTGAAAAGCTTGGCTATAAGGTCAAGCAAATAGATGAAAAATCAATCCAAGAATATTTATCTTGGTGGCAAACTGGTAAGGGCAGGTTGGTAATTATTACCGCTGTGATTTTAGCGATTGCTTTTTCACTTTCAGTTTTTTTACCCCAATATGGAGAATATGTTTTTTCTTTTGCTGCCATAATCGCACTTCTTCCTCTTGCTCGTAAAGCCATATTAAGCGCCATTTCTGGGCAGGTTTTCACGATAGAAACTCTGGTCACTATTGCGGTTATTGGAGCTATTTTTATTGGTGAGGCGGCAGAGGCTTCTATTGTGGTGTTTTTGTTTTTAATTGGCGAATTGCTCGAAATGATGGCAGCGGCAAAGGCTCGTCGTTCAGTGCAGGCACTTGCTGATCTTATTCCAAAATCTGCATTTTTAGTTACAAAAAATGGGGTGATAGAAGTTGATGCAAGCTCGCTTAAACTTGCTGATATTATTGAAGTTCGCCCCGGTGGACGAGTGCCTGCCGATGGTGTTATTTTTGAGGGTGAAACATCTATTGATGAGGCGGCGGTGACGGGCGAATCTATGCCTAAAAGGAAACAACTTGGCGATGATGTTTTTGCTGGATCAATCAATGTTGAAGGGCTTATTCAATTAAAGGTAGAAAAAACTTCGCAAAATAATATGATTTCGCGGATTTTAACAATGGTTGAAGATGCCGAAGCAAGCAAAGCCCCCACTGCTCGTTTTATTGATAAGTTTAGCCGTTATTATACGCCTGCGGTGATAGTTGTTTCGGCTTTAATTGCGTTTATTCCGCCAATGTTTTTTGGCGCTGATATGACGGAGTGGACATATAAAGGTTTAGCAATTTTACTTATTGGTTGCCCCTGCGCTTTGGTTTTATCAACACCTGCCGCCATTACCTCTGGCATTTCTGCAGGGGCAAAACATGGGCTTCTTATGAAGGGCGGTGCAGTGCTTGAAGCCATTGGGCGAGTAAAGCAAATAGCGTTTGATAAAACAGGAACTCTAACCGCTGGCACGCCCAAAGTTACTGATATCGAGGTGTTTGTTGGAACTAAAGAGAATATGTTAGAATTAGCTGGCGCAGTGGAGGCTGGCTCGTCACACCCTTTAGCCATTGCGATTGTAAATGAAGCCACACAACAAGGCATAAAAATTAAAAAAACTACTGAAAATAAAGCCCTTAGTGGGCGTGGAGTGAGCGCAAAAGTTGCAGGGAAATTTATTGTCATTGCCTCACCTCGTTATGGCAAAGAATTGCTTGATTTTTCACCACAGCAAGATAAAAAAATTGCTGCACTTGAAGATGAAGGAAAGACGATTGCGGTAGTGATTGCAGATAATAAATTGCTTGGATTATTTGCTCTTCGAGATGAATTGCGAGAAGACGCAAAAATCGCAATGGAAAGGCTTAAAGGGCTTGGTATTTCAACTATTATGTTAACTGGCGATAATAGACGCACGGGGGCGGCACTGGCGGCTCAACTTGGGATAGAAGTTAAATCTGAATTAATGCCAAGAGATAAATTAGATGAAATAGAAGCATTAAAAGCCAATGGTGAAATTGCAATGGTTGGTGATGGTATAAATGATGCCCCAGCATTAGCCCGTGCTGATGTTGGCATTGCTATGGGCGGTGGCACAGATGTGGCGCTAGAAACTGCTGATGCGGCATTATTGCATGAAAGAGTGAGAGATGTGCCTGCTTTGGTTGAATTGTCACGCTCAACCATGTTTAATATTCATCAAAATATTACGATTGCGCTTGGTTTAAAGGCTGTGTTTTTGGTTACTACATTATTGGGTGTGACCTCGCTCTGGATGGCAATTTTAGCAGATACTGGGGCAACCTTGTTAGTAACACTTAATGCCCTGCGTTTGCTTGCTTATAAGTTTAAGAAATAAAAGGAAAAAGACAATGAGATTATTAGAAATCATAAGTTTGATTTTGCCAATCACGCCATTTTTAATTATCACCAATACACAATAAATTTTGTTGATGAATGCTTGAGCTTTAGAGCAATGACGCTAAGGGGTGCTGTTGGCTCGCTAAAGACATCAAAGACTAACTTTAGAAAAATGATAACAGATCTGCCAACAGATTAGTGAACACATATAGGTTTGACAATAATTTCAACTAGGCTATCATATTCTTGCCTAGTTTGCTGATATTAGTGTTGGTGATTCTGTTTTATTATTTGAAAGATAAATTCCTTTGCCAGCTCTTTTATTAAAATTTGTGCGCTTATTTAGCTTAGCACTTATGTTAATTAGTGGTTTGAGTATCTCATCAGCGCCAACATTAGCGCATTCATCAACTGGCTCGATGACAATGTCTATGAGTGAGCAAGAAGTAGGCTCTTTGGTTGAATCTAATAAAAATCAAGGTGAAATTTCACAAAATGACGGCATGTCTTGTGAAGATTTATGTGCCTCTACCCCTTGTCCTGCCTCTAGTTGTTCAGGTAAAATTATTACTGTTTTGCCTAGTTATAGTGCAAGCTCTTTTTCTTTTATTTCGCAATTAGCTTTTGCAGATCAGATTGAATATGCCACTCAATTTGCTAGTATTTTTCACCCTCCAAAATATTGATTTTAATTAAATAATTGTGCCTTGTCGCCACATTGGCGCAAGTGTGCGAATTTTTATAATTTAATATCAATTTTTGGAAATGGAAATATTATGAATATTGGAAAAGTATCAAAGGTAAGCGGTCTGCCAATAAAAACTATTCGTTATTATGAAGACATGGGGCTGATTACGCCACTAAGACAAGAAAACGGCTATCGGGTTTTTGATGAAGAAAATCTAAGCAAGTTAAAATTACTTCGTCGCTCTCGTGATCTTGGTTTCTCACTTAAAGAATGTGCGCAATTATTGGCGCTTTTTGAAAATCCAAAGCGTGCAAGCAAGCATGTTATGAATATTACAAAATCGCATTTATTTGAAATTGAAAAAACAATCAGCGAATTGCAGCTCATTCGAGGTGAATTAAAAAATCTTATTGGCGCATGCGCTGCCAATGAAAAATCTGATTGCACAATTTTAGATGATCTTAGTGATCTAAATACGCTTCACTAAATCAAAATTTATAAGGAAATATAATGTCAAAATTTTCACAAAACCTTCCAAAAATTGCGGTAATAGGATTTCTTGCGCTTGGTATATTTATTATTATTAATAAGAGTTTTGACTCTGATGATAAAGCCACTCAGGTTGCAGTTGTTATTCCAGAGTTATCAATAGTTGCAAAAGAGGGTGAAGAATTATTCAACGCTAATTGCGCTTCTTGTCATGGCAGAAATGTTGCTGGCACAAAACAAGGGCCAACGCTTATTCACGATATATATAATCCGGGTCATCATGCAGATGAAGGATTTTTTAGAGCGGCGAAATTTGGCGTTCGTGCGCATCACTGGTCATTCGGCAATATGCCTCCTATTGACATAGAAAAAAATGATGTCGCCAGAATCATTCAATATATCCGTGAGTTACAAGTAGCTAACGGTATAGCAACTAAAAAACACACGATGTGAAATAAGAAATTTGAACAATAGAAGAAGAAAAAAGGAAATAAAATGATTAAAAAAATTAATAAAACGAGCATCGTTTTAGGGGTTTTAGCTCTTATGATATCGGGATATTCTTACACTGCACTTGCGCATATGGGGGCGAGTGGCATTGTTAAAGAGCGAATGGATTTAATGGGAATGCTTGGCAAAGCGCAAAAATCACTTGGCTTAATGTTTAGTGGTAAAGAAACTTATGATGTAGAAAAAGTAAAGCAGGCAGCAAAGATAATTCAAGGTCATGCGGGCGAAAATATTACTAAATTATTTCCTGAGGGAAGCGATGGCGACACTAGTGAGGCTCGTGCTGAAATTTGGGAAAACTGGGAAGAATTTAATCGTCTTTCTGATGAAATGGGCGTTTTTGCTAAAGCATTATATGATAATGCTGGCAATGAGCAAAAGCCTGCTGCCAAGCAAAATCTAACCATGGGTGGCAGTGCATCAATGACTGGATCAAGTGCAATGGGCGGCAATGTTGTTAAAAGTTTAGACCAGCAAATTGCGGCATTAAATGAATTGCCACCAATGGCTTCTTTTCAAAGTCTAGCAAAAAATTGCGCAGCCTGCCACACAACATTCCGTGAAAAAAAGAGCAAATAATATGAAATTAAAAAAGCTTTTTCTTAGTGTAACTATGGTTGGCATGATTACTGGTGTTAGCGTTGCCGCTTGGTTGTTTTGGCCGACAAAAATAGAGCCAAGAAATTTTGATGGCTTAGTGGGCGATGTTGCTAAAGGGGCATATCTTGCCCGAGCTTCAAGTTGTTTTGCTTGCCATACAAATACAAAAGAAGGTGCAAATACAAAAGAAGGCGGAGCGGTTTTTGCTGGTGGTGAAGCAATGAAAACCCCATTTGGAATTTTTTATGCGCCCAATATTACTACTGATAAAATTGATGGAATTGGTAATTGGACATTGGATAATTTTTCTAATGCTTTGGCACATGGAGTGAACCCAAAGGGCGAGAATTATTATCCTGTATTTCTTTATCCAAATTATAGCTCAATGTCAGATCAAGATATCATTGATTTATGGGAGGCTTTTAGAACTGTTCCTGCTGTTTCAGGTAAAGCACCTGAGCATGATTTGAAGTTTCCTTTTCAATATAGATTTTTATTAAGTGCTTGGAAAAAGCTATTTTTTAAGTCTGAAGTTTATCAGCCAAATCCAGAAAAATCTGAACAATGGAATCGTGGGGCATATCTTGCAACAGGGCCTGCTCATTGTTCGGTTTGCCATTCACCCAAAAACCTGCTTGGAGGCATAGATGATAATCGGCTATTTGAGGGTGATGATAGTGGCGAAAAAGGTAAAAAAGTCCCTCCCATTACCGCTGATTATTTAAGTAAACAAAAGTGGGAAATAAGCGATATTGTATTTTCGCTTAAAACTGGCACAAAACCCGATGGTGATGTATTTGGTGACTCTATGGGTAAAATTGTTGCTGAGGGAACACGGTTTTTAACTGATGAAGATCTTAATGCAATTGCACAATATATAATGTCTAATGAATATTAGATAATCCAACCAAAATAAATAACTATTGCTTTTAAATTGCCTTAAACACCTGTGCAAGCATTGTCATGTCATTCTTTTTATTTTTTAGTTTCATATTTCCTAATATTAAGAGAGCCATTAGATGGGGTATTTTTACTTAAAACATTAGAGTCATTAGTTGCCGTGTTTGCGCTTAACGTATTTCTAGCACCATTAAAAGCAACTTGTTGAGCTATAAATAATATAAGAAAGCCAATTATCAATTTTGTTGTT
>Ga0256834_1001730_pt1 | contig 14431 bp, 13 predicted proteins | sample 4281140metaG_FD_190536 | JGI IMG/M metagenome (GOLD analysis project Ga0256834, IMG submission 190536) | Hydrothermal vent microbial communities from East Pacific Rise, Pacific Ocean - 4281-140 | ecosystem: Environmental > Aquatic > Marine > Hydrothermal vents | place: Pacific Ocean: East...
ATGTAAAATTAACGGATGAGGAATTGGCAGAAAGAAAGTCTAATTGGAAAGCACCGGAATTAAAACATAAAAAAGGAATATTATATAAATATGCTAAAACCGTTTCCTCGGCTTCTGAAGGTTGTGTAACGGATAAATTTTAAACGTATGGAAACATTAAAAAAAGAGGTTCGAGAAGAAAACATCGAGAAAAAAGTAAAAATAAGTGGTGCGGAAGCGGTAATAAAATGTTTGTTAGAAGAAGGCGTAGATTTAGCGTATGGTTACCCGGGAGGTGCTATTATGCCCGTATATGACGAGATTTACAAATATAAAGATAAATTACACCATGTATTAACTCGTCATGAGCAAGGAGCAGTTCATGCGGCGCAAGGTTTTGCACGTGTAACGGGAAAACCAGGAATTGTATTTGCAACTTCAGGACCAGGAGCAACAAATTTAGTAACAGGAATAGCCGATGCACAAATAGATTCTACACCATTGGTTTGTATTACGGGTCAGGTAGGGTCACATTTATTAGGCTCTGACGCATTTCAAGAAACAGATATTGTAGGTATTTCTACACCGGTAACTAAATGGAATTACCAAATAACAAATGCTAGCGAAATACCAGAAGTAATTGCAAAAGCATTTTACATTGCTAAATCTGGTCGTCCAGGGCCTGTTTTAATTGATATTACCAAAGATGCACAATTTGAGGAATTTGACTTTAGCTATAAAAAATGCGAAAAAATTAGAAGTTATAAAGCTGTACCAAAACTAAATATTGATAAAGTTAAAGAAGCTGCAGAGCTAATAAATAATGCCAAAAAACCATTTATTGTTTGGGGACAAGGTGTTATTATTGGAGGTGCAGAAGAAGAGTTTAAAAACTTCATTGAAAAAACAGATATTCCATCAGCATCAACAGCTTTAGGTCTTTCGGCATTGGCAACCAAACACCCTTTAAATGTGGGGATGGTTGGTATGCATGGAAACTATGCACCAAATGTATTAACAAATCAATGTGATGTGTTAATTGCAATAGGAATGCGTTTTGATGATCGTGTTACAGGAAATTTGGAAACCTATGCAAAACAAGCTAAAGTAATACACTTTGATATTGACCCTGCTGAAATTGATAAAAATGTAAAAACAGACATTGCAGTAATAGCCGACGTGAAAGAATCTTTGGTTGAAGTCATGAAATATGTTAATAAAAATGAGCATAAAGAATGGATGCAGGAATTTCATAAATTATATGAAATTGAATGCAAAGCTGTAATTAACGACCAGTTAAACCCAACAAAAGTAGGATTGACAATGGGAGAAGTTTTGAATGGAATTAATAGAGAAACAAAAGGTGATGCTATTATAGTTTCAGATGTAGGTCAGCACCAGATGTTTGCTTGTCGCTATGCCGATTTTATAAAAACACGAAGTAGTGTAACTTCAGGAGGTTTAGGCACTATGGGATTTGCTTTGCCAGCATCCATTGGTGCTAAAATGGGAGCACCAGATCGTGAAGTTGTTGCTATTATTGGTGATGGAGGTTACCAAATGACTTGTAATGAGCTGGGAACTGTTCTTCAAACAAAAGTACCGGTTAAAATTGTAGTATTAAATAATAGTTATTTAGGAATGGTTCGCCAATGGCAAGAATTATTTTTTGACAAGCGTTATGCTTCTACCGAAATGATAAGTCCAAATTTTGTAAAACTAGCAGAAGCATATGATATTGAGGCTGTTAGAGTCTCAAAACGTGAAGATTTAGCTGAGGCGATAAAAACAATGATTGCTTCAAAAAACTCCTATTTTATGGAAGTTATTATTGAGCAAGAAGATAATGTATTTCCAATGATACCAACAGGAGCAAGTGTTTCAGATATAAGATTAAGTTAATTATGGAAGAAAATAAAAATTTTACAGTTTCGGTTTATACCGAAAATAACATAGGAATATTAAATCGTATTTCAGCAATATTTTTAAAACGTCATATCAATATTGAAAGTATGACAGTTTCAAAATCTGAGATTGAACATGTACACAGGTTTACTTTTGTGGTAGAAGTTCCTGAAACGTTGATTAGAAAAGTTATGGGTCAGTTAGAAAAACAAATTGAAGTTATTAGAGCTTTTTACCATACAGAAGAAGAAATTATATATCACGAAACAGCTTTATTTAAAATTGCATCAACACATTTATACGATGAAAAAATTCAGGATAAATTAAAATTTAGAAGAGCACATATAATTGCAATAACCGAGCGTTATTTTGTAATTGAAGCATCTGGGTTAAAAGAAGATATTAATAGAATGTATGAAAAGCTAAAACCATTTGGTTTATTACAGTTTGTACGTTCAGGACGTATCGCAATTACGCGACCTAAAATGGCAATTTCAGAATTATTAGCAGAAATTAATTAAAAGAATAAAAAATATAAAAATGGCAAATTATTTTAATACACTTTCATTAAGAGATAAGTTAGATCAACTTGGAAAATGTAGGTTTATGGATTCTTCTGAATTTAAAGAAGGTGTTGAAGCTTTAAAAGGTAAAAAAATTGTAATTGTTGGTTGTGGAGCTCAAGGCTTAAACCAAGGTTTAAATATGAGAGATTCTGGTTTAGATGTTTCCTATACATTAAGGTCAGCAGCAATTACAGAAAAAAGACAATCTTTTTTAAATGCTTCTGAAAATAAATTTAAAGTAGGAACCTATGAAGAAATGATTCCTTCAGCAGATTTATTAATCAACTTAACACCAGATAAACAACATACTTCAGTAGTTTCTGCAGTAATGCCTTTAATGAAAAAAGGAGCTGCATTATCCTATTCTCACGGTTTTAATATTGTGGAAGAAGGAATGCAAATACGAAAAGATATTACCGTAATTATGGTAGCGCCAAAGTCACCAGGCTCTGAAGTAAGAGAAGAATTTAAAAGAGGATTTGGTGTCCCAACACTAATTGCTGTACACCCTGAAAATGACCCTGAAGGTAAAGGTTGGGATTATGCGAAAGCATATGCTGTTGCAACAGGTGGACATACCGCAGGAGTTTTGGAATCTTCATTTGTTGCGGAAGTGAAATCAGATTTAATGGGAGAGCAAACAATTCTTTGTGGATTGTTACAAACAGGCTCTATTTTATGTTTCGATAAAATGATAGAGGAAGGTGTAGAGGCAGGTTATGCTTCTAAATTAGTTCAATACGGATGGGAAACAGTAACAGAAGCCTTAAAACATGGTGGAATTACCAATATGATGGATAGATTATCCAACCCTGCAAAAGTAGCTGCATTTAAAGTCTCAGAAGATTTAAAAGAAATTATGCGTCCACTTTTTCAAAAACATATGGATGATATTATGTCGGGTCATTTTTCAAAAACAATGATGGAAGATTGGGCAAATGACGATGTAAATTTATTAACTTGGAGAGCCGAAACAGGTGAAACTGCTTTTGAAAAAACACCAGCAAGTACTGTTGAAATTTCAGAACAAGAATATTTTGATAATGGTACATTAATGGTTGCTATGGTAAAAGCAGGTGTAGAATTAGCCTTTGAATCTATGACTGAATCAGGAATTATTGAAGAATCTGCCTATTATGAATCATTGCATGAAACACCATTAATTGCAAATACTATTGCACGTAAAAAATTATTTGAAATGAATAGGGTAATTTCTGATACTGCAGAGTATGGATGTTACTTGTTTGACCATGCTTGTAAGCCATTAATTGCTGATTATGTAAAAAATACACCTAGTAATTTTATTGGAAAATCATTTAATGAAGGTTCAAATAGTGTTGATAATATAGAGCTAATTAAAGTAAATGCGGCAATTAGAAATCACCCTGTTGAGGATATTGGAGAGTACTTGCGTGAGTCTATGACAGCAATGATTAAAATAGTTTAAATTAAAAGAGAATGTCATTCCTACGTGATTACTGAGCGTAGTCGAAGTAAGGTAGGAATCTTAGGGTTTTTAAAATACATTCAAAACCTAAAAATTAGTTACTATAGATTAACAATATTTAATGAATATTACTACTAAAAATAGCATTTCATTAGAGCAAATATACAAAGCTCAGCATAATATCAAAGGAGTTATAGAACATACTCCTTTGGTGTTTATGAAGAATTTTTCTGAACGATACCAAGCAACAATTTACTTCAAAAGAGAAGATTTACAGGTAGTTCGGTCGTATAAAATTAGAGGTGCATTTAATAAAATTCAAGGGTTAACTAAAAGTGAGTTAAAAAATGGTGTTGTGTGTGCAAGTGCGGGTAATCATGCACAGGGAGTAGCTTATGCTTGTAAAAAATTAAAAGTTAAAGGTGTTATTTTTATGCCTGTTACAACACCACATCAAAAAATTGATCAGGTTAAAATGTTCGGTGGTAAATTTATAGAAATTCAACTTTTTGGTGATAGTTTTGATGATAGTCAAAAAGCTGCTATAACGTTTTGTACTACAAATAAGAGAACTTTTGTACATCCATTTGATGATTTAGAAGTAATTGCAGGACAAGGCACAGTAGGATTAGAAATTTTGAATGATACTACCAATCCTATTGATTATTTATTTCTCCCAGTTGGAGGTGGAGGCTTAGCTTCAGGTGTTTCAAATGTTTTTAAAGTATTAAGTCCAAAAACTAAAATTGTTGGTGTAGAGCCTAAAGGAGCACCATCATTAACTACATCATTAAAAAATGGAAAAAACACAACACTTACTGAAATAGAAAATTTTGTTGATGGTGCAGCTGTTAAACGTATGGGTGAATTAACTTTTAAATTTTGTAAAGAGTTATTGGATGATACCAATACCATTTGTGAAGGGTTAATTTGTTCTACTATTTTAAAAGTTTATAATGAAAATGCAATGGTTGTTGAGCCAGCAGGAGTATTATCAATTGCAGCACTTGAAAAATATAAGGAAAAAATAAAAGGGAAAACAGTTGTTTGCGTTGTGAGTGGAGGTAATAATGATATTACCAGAATGGAAGAAATAAAAGAACGCGCCTTATTTTACGAAGGTTTAAAACATTATTTTATTATCAAATTTCCTCAAAGAGCTGGAGCTTTAAAGGAATTTGTTGTTGATGTATTGGGGCCAAATGATGATATTGCCTATTTTGAATACACAAAAAAACACAATAGAGATAAAGGCCCAGCTGTTGTTGGAATTGAATTAGATACAAAAGAAGACTTTGAGCCGTTGGTTAAAAGGATGAAACAAAAGGGATTTTTAGGTGAATATTTAAATGAAAAACCTGAATTATTTCAATTTTTGATTTGATAAAATAATACTTAAATAAGTAAAATGTGTTAAGATTTAATACCATTCACCAGAAGATTGTTAAATATAAGATAAAAATATTGTTGTATTAATATTTTTACGTAACATTGCACCAATGAAAACAACCAATTTAAATACAACTGTAAAATATCCCCGTCGTTCTTTCGACGTTTATCGCTGTGTGCGCTAATGCTACTAATAAAAAAACAGTTTATTCATTTTCATTATTACCAATTATTTTGCAACAATCTTTTAACATCATATTCTTATTAAGTTTGATTCTAATTACTTCAAACAAAATAATAACTATGTATTTTAGGTCTCACCGCCGTCCCTTGTGGGCGTCTTTATTCTAAGAAAACGGTGCGTCCGTTTTCCATTTCAAAAAAACATCAAATTTCAAATTTTAAGATAAAAAAGTAAGCAATGAGAATTGTTATAGCTAATAAAACACATATAAAATATGCAGAGATAATTTGTGAGACTATCAAAGAATCTGCGAAAATTAGAGGTACTGGTATTGCCGAAAGAACACCTGAATATATTATTGAAAGAATTAGAAATGGCAATGCAGTAATAGCTATTGATTCAGGTAATTTTGCGGGGTTTTGCTATATCGAAACGTGGGATAACAAAGAGTTTGTGGTAAACTCTGGACTTATTGTACACCCTAATTTTAGAAATCAAGGATTGGCTAAAAAAATTAAAAAGAAAATTTTAGAATACTCAAAACAAAAATACCCTAATGCAAAAATATTTGGGATTACAACAGGTTTAGCAGTTTTAAAAATTAATTATGAATTGGGTTATCAGCCAGTTACTTTTTCTGAATTAACAAGTGATGAAGCTTTTTGGAATGGGTGTAAAACTTGTGGTAATTACGATGTTTTAATGAGAACAGATAAAAAAATGTGTTTATGTACAGGAATGCTTTATAATCCAACTCATAAAAAAAATGTAAAGAAGCATCCTTATAATTCAAAAGTATTAAGCAGACTAAAAAAAATTAAACAAACATTATTTCTAAAAAAGAATAAAAAATAATATCATGGAAAAAGTAGTAGTAGCATATAGCGGTGGTTTAGACACCTCCTATTGCGTTAAATATTTGCAACACGAATTAAATCTTGAAGTTCACAGTGTTTTGGTAAATACAGGAGGTTTTTCAGAAGAAGAACTTAAAGTTGTTGAAGCAAAAGCTTACAATATGGGGGTTGTTTCACATACCAATCAAAATATTTTAGATATTTATTATGAAAAAGCTATAAAATTTATGGTGTATGGAAATGTATTAAAAAATAATACATACCCATTGTCTGTTAGTGCCGAAAGAGTTTTTCAAGCTATTGAAGTGGTGGAATATGCCAAAAAAATTAACGCAAAATATATTGCACACGGGAGTACAGGTGCAGGAAATGACCAAGTACGATTTGATATGATTTTTCAAACCTTGGCTCCAGAAATTGAAATTATAACTCCAATTAGAGATTTAAAACTTTCTAGACAAGAAGAAATAGACTACTTAAAAAAGCATGGAGTAGATTACCCTTGGTCTAAAGCAAAATATTCAATTAACAAAGGTATTTGGGGAACAAGTATTGGAGGTGTTGAAACATTGACTTCTCATCAGGCATTGCCAGAAGACGCATATCCAAGTCAGTTAGAAAAAACCGAGCCAACAAACATTAAATTACATTTTAAAAAGGGACAACTAGTAGGTTTAAATGATGAATATGATACGGCTGTAAATACCATTTTAAAAATTGAAGAGATTGCATCAAAATATGCAATAGGTAGAGATATTCATGTGGGAGATACCATTGTTGGCATTAAAGGAAGAGTTGGTTTTGAAGCAGCCGCAGCAACAGTAATTATTAAAGCTCATCATCTATTAGAAAAACATGTATTATCTAAATGGCAACAAAATTTAAAGGAAAATATTGGTAGTACTTACGGTATGTTACTGCATGATGGTCAATATTTTGAACCTGCAATGAGAGATTTGGAAGCATTTTTAACAAATTCACAGAAAACAGTTACAGGAATAGTATTTGTAACTTTGAAACCATATCATTTTACTTTAAATGGAGTTGAATCTAAACACGATTTAATGAAATCTAAATTTGGAGAATATGGAGAAACTAATAAAGCTTGGAGTTCTGAAGATGCAAAAGGATTTATTAAAATTTTAGGAGTTGCAAATAAAATTTATCACAGCGTAAACACATAATTATGATTAAAGTAGGAATAGTAGGAGGTGCAGGTTATACCGCTGGTGAATTAATAAGGCTACTTGTTAATCACTCAAAAGTTGTATTAGATTTTGTATACAGTACATCCAATGCAGGAAACTATATACATCAGGTACATCAAGATTTATTAGGAACGTTAGATTTAAAATTTACCAGTACCATAAATCCAGAAGTTGATGTATTGTTTTTATGCTTGGGACACGGAAACTCAAAAAAGTTTTTACAAGAAAATTCATTTTCATTAACTACAAAAATTATTGATCTAAGCAACGATTTTAGATTGAATAATAATGCTGTTTTTCAAGAAAAAGAATTTGTGTATGGTTTGCCTGAATTGCAAAAAGAAGCAATAAAAAAAGCAAATAACATTGCAAATCCTGGTTGTTTTGCTACAGCCATTCAATTGGCATTACTACCGTTAGCAAAACAGAGTTTGTTAAAAAGTACAGCGCATATCAATGCAACTACGGGTTCAACTGGGGCAGGTGTTTCCCCAAGTGCAACAACACATTTTAGCTGGAGGGATAATAATTTTTCTGTATATAAAGCATTTACACATCAGCATTTAGGTGAAATAAATGAAAGTTTAAGCTCGCTTCAAAAAGGCTTCTCAGAAGAATTATTTTTTATTCCAAACAGAGGTAATTTTAGTAGAGGTATTTTTGCTTCCATTTATTTAGAATTTGATAAAAGTATTGAAGAAGCTTTTGAATTATTTGAAGATTTTTATAAGGATGCACCATACACACATATTTCTAAAACACCAATTTATTTGAAGCAAGTAGTAAATACAAATAATTGTTTTCTCCATTTGCAGAAACACAATAATATGTTATTAATTACTTCTGTAATTGATAATTTGTTAAAAGGAGCTTCAGGACAGGCAATTCAAAATATGAATCTACTATTTGGATTTAAAGAAATAGAAGGGTTACAATTAAAAGCAACATCATTTTAAAAAATTTTAGTATGAAAATAGCAATTATAGGCACGGGAAATTTAGGGTATTCTATTGCAATAGGAATTTTGGCTCAAAAAAGCTTTAAAGTTGAAAATTTGTATTTAACAAAAAGAAATACAACGTCACTAAACTCTTTAGAAAAATTACCAAATGTTAGAATCTCTACTGACAATAAAAAAGCTGTAAAAAATTCAGATGTAATTATTTTGGCAGTTCAACCAAATCAATTGCAAAATGTTTTAGAAGAAATTAAGAGTGTGATAAATATACAAAAGCATACTATTATATCGGTGGCAACAGGAAGAAAAATACACGAAATTGAAGCTGTTTTAGGAACTGATACTTCCATTATTAGAAGTATGCCTAATACAGCAATTTCAGTAGGACAATCTATGACATGCCTTAGTTCAAATAAAAGAGGAGAAGAAAACATTGATTTGGCCAAAATTATTTTTAATTCACTAGGTACAACATTGTGTATTGAAGAAAGGTTAATGCAATCAGCTACAGTAATTTGTGCTAGTGGAATTGCTTTTTGGATGCGTTTAATTAGGGCTACAGCACAAGGTGCAGTTCAACTTGGGTTTCATGCAAATGAAGCTCAAGAATTGGCAGTACAAACCTGTTTAGGAGCAGCCAGTTTATTAATACAGTCGGAAAATCATCCAGAACAAGAAATAGATAAGGTTACTACACCAAGTGGCTGTACAATTGCAGGGTTAAATGAGATGGAACATCAAGGGTTAAGTTCTTCAATAATTAAAGGATTGGTAACTTCTTTCGAAAAAATTAATCAGATTTAAAAAACAAATTATGGAATTATTTGATGTATATCCGCTATATAACGTTACCCCTGTAAAGGCTGAAGGAACTTATGTTTGGGATGAAAACAATATAAAATATTTAGATTTATATGGAGGTCATGGCGTAATTTCCATTGGGCATACACATCCTAAATATGTAAAGGCCATAGAAGCACAATTATCGAAGATAGGATTTTATTCCAATTCAATTCAAAATCCTTTGCAACAAGAATTAGCTGAAAAACTAGGACGAATTTCAGGTTGTGAAAAGTACAATTTGTTTTTATGCAATTCAGGAGCTGAAGCAAATGAAAATGCATTGAAGTTGGCATCATTTGTAACAGGAAAAAGTAGAGTAATTAGTTTTAAGAATGCTTTTCATGGAAGAACTTCAGCAGCAGTTGCTGTAACCGATAATAAAAACATAAATGCTCCAATAAATTTACAGCAAGAGGTTACTTTTTTACCATTGAATGCTATTGAATTGGTAATTCAAGAGCTTAGTAAAGGAGATGTTGCAGCAATTATTATTGAAGGAATTCAAGGAGTTGGGGGCTTAGATGAAGGAACAACAGAGTTTTTTCAACAACTTCAAAAAATTTGTCAGGAAAAAGAGGTGTTGTTAATTTTAGATGAAATACAATCTGGTTATGGAAGAAGTGGGAAGTTTTTTGCATTTCAATACCACAATATTCAGCCAGATATTATCACCACAGCAAAAGGAATGGCTAACGGATTTCCGATAGGAGGCGTTTTAATTTCAAAGAAAATTAAAGCTAAATATGGAATGTTGGGAACAACCTTTGGAGGAAATCACTTGGCATGTATTGCAGCTATTTCTGTATTAGATGTTATTGAAAATGAAAATTTAATTAAGAATGTTAATTCAGTCTATAATTATTTTTTAGAGGAAATTAAATCGGTTTCAAAGGTGAAAAAAGTAAAAGGAAAAGGATTGATGTTGGGTATTGAATTTGATTTTGAAGTTGGAGAATTAAGAAAGAAGTTAATTTTTGATAAACATATTTTTACTGGAGGCTCTAGCAATAAAAACTTACTGAGAATTTTACCACCGTTAACTATAAATAAAGAGCAGATAACAGTTTTTATAAATGCTTTAAAAGAATTACTAGCGTAATGAACACAACTTTAACATTAGAGCAGCGAAATGCTGTATTAAATTCAATGGCTCAACTAATTGCTAATGAAAAAACTGCAATATTAAAGGCTAATAAAACAGATGTTGTAGCTTATAATAACGATGATTTAGCAATGTTTGATCGTTTAAAAGTAGATGATGAAAAAATAAACGGAATGATTTTATCATTGCAACAATTGATAGCTGATATTGACCCTGTTGGCAAGGAACTATTTCATTTTACACATGATAATGGGTTGAAAATCACCAATAAATCCGCCCCTTTTGGAACAGTTTTAATTATTTATGAATCTAGACCAGATGTAACTGTTGAAGCAGCCGGAATTGCTTTTAAATCGGGAAATAAAATTTTATTAAAAGGTGGAAAAGAGTCATTAAATTCAAATTTGAAAATTGTTGAGTTGTGGCATAAAGCATTGGAGGAAAATAATATTTCAACGGCATGGGTTGAGTACTTAAATTTTAGTAGAACAGAAACACAAGCATTTTTAGAAAATCCATCTCAAAAAGTAGATTTAATTGTACCACGTGGAGGTGAAAAACTAATTGCTTTTGTAAAGCAAAACGCTACTTGTCCAGTAATTGTTAGTGGTAGAGGGAATAATTTTGTGTATGTAGATACAGAAGCAGATGTAAATATTGCTTTGAAGGTAATTATAAATGCAAAAACATCAAAAATATCAGCTTGTAATGCAGTGGACAAAGTAATTATAAATTCAAATTTACCAAATAAAGAAATTTTCATCAAAAATTTAATTAGTGAATTGTTGAAGTTTAATGTTGAGATTTTAGGTGATACAGAATTATCAGCTTTTAAAAATGTTAATCCCTACGACAGTGAAGCAATCTGGTATGAGGAGTTTTTAGACTATAAAATTGTAATAGGAAGTGTTCCTTCTTTGGAACAGGCTATTGTTAAAATTAACAAATATGGAGGCGGACATTCAGCAGTTATTATTACTAAAAACAATGAAACAGCAAATTTATTTATGGAAACAACAGATTGTGCTGCGGTGTATCAAAACGCATCAACTCGATTTACTGACGGTGGTCAGTTTGGTTTGGGTGGAGAGTTGGCAATTAGTACCGATAAACTACACCATAGAGGTCCAATGGGCTTACAACATTTAGTAACAAATAAATGGTTTATATACGGAGATGGGCAAATCAGATAAAAAAAGAATAGTATTAAAAATTGGCACCAATGTGCTTACCAAAGAAACTAATAATATTTCAAGAGGTAAAATAGAAGATATTGGACAGCAAATAGCATTTTTAAAAGAAGATTATGAATTTGTTATTGTAAGTTCTGGAGCAATTGCTGCAGCAAAACAATTTGTGAATTTAGAAACTAATGGCAAAGAAATTACTGTAAAACAAGCACTGGCATCTATTGGTCAGCCACATTTAATGCGAATTTTTCAAGAAAATTTTAGAGAATTAGGTTTGTTAACTTCACAATGTTTATTGTCGTATTCAGATTTTGAAAAAAAACAATCTAAAAAGAATATTGTAAATACCATCAATGTGTTAGTGAAAAACAATTATATTCCAATTATCAATGAAAATGATACCGTAGCAACAGATGAAATTAAATTTGGAGATAATGATAAATTAGCAGCTTTAACAGCGGTATTATTGGAAGCAGATTTATTTATTATTGCAACAAATACCAATGGTATTTATACCAAAAAATCTATAGAAGAAAATAAATTAGAAACTATAATTTCTACAACAGATATTAATTCACTTAAAAAAGAAGTTGAAAAATCTATTTCTTCACACGGAACAGGAGGAATGTTTTCTAAAATTGATGCTGCTGAAATTGCTCAAGAAGCAACTATTGAAACGTGGGTTGTAAATGGTTTAAAAGATAATTTTATACTGAATGCTATTCAAAACAAAACAATCTTTACAAAAATAACAGTAAAATAAAATGAAAAATTACTTAAATATTAGTGACTTAGATAATTTGCAAAATACGGTGCAAGAAGCAATTGAGTTGAAAAAAGAGGAGTTGCAGTACAAAACACTTGGAGAAGGAAAAACAATTTGTTTGTTATTTTTTAACAATAGTTTGCGTACGCGATTAAGTACTCAAAAAGCAGCTCAAAATTTGGGAATGCACACCATAGTTATGAATTTTGGAAATGAAGGTTGGCAGCTAGAGTTTGAAGAAGGCGTTGTAATGAATGAAAATAAATCGGAACATATTAAAGAAGCAGCCAAAGTTATTGCACAGTATTGTGATATTGTAGCCATAAGAGCCTTTGCTTCATTAACAGATAAGGAAAAAGATGAAGCCGAAAAGGTAATTAATAGCTTTAAAAAATATGCCAATATTCCTGTGGTAAATATGGAAAGTGCAACAGGGCATCCATTGCAAGCACTAGCTGATGCCATAACAATTGAAGAATATAAAACAGAAAAAAAACCAAAAGTGGTATTATCTTGGGCTCCTCATCCAAAAGCATTGCCACACGCAGTTGCAAACTCATTTGTAGAAATGATGCAATTGCAGGAAGCCGATTTTGTAATAACCCATCCAGAAGGCTATGAATTAAATCCAGAAATAACTAAAAATTCAAGAATAGAATACAATCAGGAAAAAGCATTTGAAAATGCAGATTTTATCTATGTTAAAAACTGGAGTTCGTACAAAGATTATGGACAGGTTTTAAAAAAAGATACTGATTGGATGATTACAGAGGCTAAAATGAAATTGACAAATAATGGAAAATTTATGCACTGTTTACCTGTGAGAAGAAATGTGATAGTCGCCGATGAAGTGATAGATTCAGAAAACTCATTGGTGATTGAGCAGGCTAATAATAGAACGTATGCAGCTCAAATAGTGTTAAAGAAAATATTGAAAAATGATTAATATTAATTTTCTAAAAAAATAATTTATACGTCAACCTGAATTTATTTCAGGTTCTCATAATAAGTAGTTATTAGTAGGATGAGATTCTGAAATGATTCCGATAACTATCGGAACAGAATGACGATTTAAGTAGTATAAAAAAATGACAAAACAAAAGTTACATATTGTAAAAATAGGAGGAAATATTATTAATGATGAAGCATTATTAACTTCATTTTTAAAAGATTTCTCAGCATTGTCAACTCCTAAAATATTGATTCATGGTGGAGGAAAGAAAGCTACTGAATTGGCATCAATAATGGGTTTGAAACCTAAAATGATTAATGGAAGAAGAATAACAGATGAAGCTAATTTAGATATTGTAACAATGGTGTATGCCGGTTTGTTGAATAAAAAAATTACAGCACAACTTCAAAAAAATGGCTGTAATGCAATGGGTTTATCAGGTGCAGATGCTAATTGTATTTTAGCACATAAGAGAACTGTTGCAGCTATTGATTATGGTTTTGCAGGTGATGTAGACTTAGTAAATTCCTCTACAATTAAAATGTTTTTAAAGAATAATATAACACCTGTTTTTTGTGCCATTACACATGATAAAAATGGACAATTATTAAATACAAATGCTGATACTATTGCTTCAGAAATTGCTATAGCAATGAGTGGTTTATATGAAACTGAATTAAATTATATTTTTGAGTTGAAAGGGGTTTTAGAAAGTGTTGAGGATAAAAACTCCGTAATAAAACATATTAATTCTAAAAAGTACAAGCAATTAATTAAGGAAGGTGTTATTTCAGAAGGAATGCTTCCAAAGCTTCATAACTGTTTTAGTGCATTGGAAAAAGGGGTTCAAAAAGTGAAAATTGGAGATGCAACACTTATTAAAAAAGAGAATAAATTATACACAATATTATCCATATAAAGAGTTCGTCATGCTGAACCTGCCAGCAGCAGGGTGACATAAAATTTTAAGTACTTAAAAAGTAAATAATGATAAAACAATTAACAAAAGAAGCAATTGAATTGCTTCAACAATTAATTTCAAAACAATCTTTTTCAGGAGAAGAAAATGAAACAGCATTGTTAAT
>Ga0256834_1001731_pt1 | contig 14428 bp, 30 predicted proteins | sample 4281140metaG_FD_190536 | JGI IMG/M metagenome (GOLD analysis project Ga0256834, IMG submission 190536) | Hydrothermal vent microbial communities from East Pacific Rise, Pacific Ocean - 4281-140 | ecosystem: Environmental > Aquatic > Marine > Hydrothermal vents | place: Pacific Ocean: East...
ATGTAAAAAGTATAGATGACGTTGCTTTGAAAATGGTTTTTGACACCAGCGGAAATCTTCTTGTTGGAATAAATGTAGATAACGTTGGGCTGGCTAAAGATGCTACGCTTGCTAAAATAGCTAATGCTCTTGGCAGTGTGGGTACCGATGATATATTGTCGGTAATTAATGGTGATAACGTTGGGCTAGCTAAGGATAGTACTGTAATTAAGATAACTAATGCTCTTGGCAGTGTGGGTACGGATAATTTTTTGTCTATAATTAATGGTGATAACGTTGGGCTAGCTAAGGATGCTACATTGTCTAAGATGTTACCTGAAAAGCTGGCTGAGAAGCTGTTCTCGTACAGTAATACAGGAACTGCAACTGTGTGGGAACCTGTGTTTGCCAGCGATGTTAGTATTCCAGAGGATGGGGAGTATGGTATTGTTATTCTGACAAGTGGAGTAGTTTATGCTAAAGTCAAGTTGACAATTGGGACTAACCCGCCATATGAAGGTGCTTTGAATGATGGGAATCAGTTGACGGCTGGCACGCTCAACGTGTTCTACGGTATGTTTAGTGAGGGAGATTTAGTTAATATTGAGCTGGGTATTCCAGCAGGGGGGTCGGCTGATGGGGTCGTCAGAATCTTTAAGAGATAAACTTGTTTCCCCGGTGATATTGGAAATAGCTGAGAAAGCAAAGGAAGTTGTAAGTAAGTGCCCAATTTGTGGGTATGATGAGCTGTGGTTGAAGGAAGTTAGGAGAGAACCCAGTATGGATGTAGGATCTGGTGACTTAAAGACGGGGTTTAGCATATTGTACAAGTGTGGTAGGTGTGCATATGTTAATACTACGAATAAGGTTGTTGTTGTGGTGAATGGTTCATATACATTTCCTAACTGTTCGTACGAGCATTTTTGTGTTGAGCCAGTGATGGTAAAGCTGGGTGGAGAGATTGTTCCGTACAATGGGTACAATTACATTGGCAGAGAATTCTGGAATATACCGGACATTAAGTTGCCAAATATACATTGCTTTTGTGGCTCAGGTCTTGAGATAAAGAACATAAGTCCGTTTTACAGGAACGAGTTTGGTGGTGATAGACAGTTCAGGTGTGATATTACGTGCAAGTGTAGTAGCGGTCATATTGTTGCATTTGGTGTGCATATATCTAAAGAAGACTATGAAAGACTGGGGGTGAAAACATGAGGAAGAAAACAACCGTACCGTTTCAAGGTGAAATTGGGGAAAGTGATGTTATTAGTATTATTAACTCTATGAAGAATGTAGCTAATGGCATTGCAGGCTTGAACAGCGCAGGTCAGCTGAACTTAGCGCAAATTCCACTGTTACCTGCGTCACAGCTTGGTTTTGGGTTTGCATGGGAAAACGCTGGTTCTGTGAGTACTGCAGGTGTATCATCAATAAGTTTCAGTAACCTTACTGGCGATACAGACAAACTATATTTACTCATCGTATTAGCATCTAATAGTGGCACTGCAGCATTAGGTGATGTGTGTATAAGATTCAATGGTGATCTCACTGGTGGCAATTATGAGTATGTCTACGCTTATGTTGATAGTGCTGGCACTCTAGGTTCAGGATCACAAAATTTCGGTGGTACCTCTAATAGAGCATACATACCACCTACAGGTTTACCTGGTAGTGCATTTGCTTGGGCTTGGTGCTACATTGTTGCTGAAGGCATACCATTGGGTACTAAATCATACGTCCCGGTTGTATGTTGTGGTGGACAGAGTACAGGATACGTCACTATTACTGCCGGTGGTTGGTTGAAGTCTGCAGAAATAACATCTATAGAAGTAACTACAGCCGCTGGGACAGCAGTCTCAAACTGGTTAGTATACTTATTCAAACCGAAGTGGTGATAACATGAAAATGGTAAAAGCAAAGTGTTTGGTGTATGATTGTAAGACCCACAAAATGGAAGTAGTAGAGAAAGAAATGCCAGTATACCCAGAGTCAATACCTACACCACCGAGAGACGAAACAGTACTCTATAGACTGCTGAAACATATGAGCAGAGCTGCGCCACTACCAGTGTACATTGGCGACAAAATTGCAGAGTTCGAAGAGCCAGTGATGGTTACCAAGTTTAAGGTTAGTGCTAGTACAGGGGGTACGTGGACTGCATATAATGGGACAAGTAAAGTGGACTCTGGTACGTTCGCTGCGGGTAGCGATGTTATACAGTTGTCTAAGGAAGTCACCAAGATAGAAGCGAGCACAGAGATTATTGCAGTATGGATACCTATTGTAACTGCAACTACAGATGCGGCACTAGTGTCATTTGTGAAAATGTATGAATCTACCTACATTAAGGGAAGGTGATTATTTATGATAGTGTATGAGCACAAGCAGATAGCTGCACCGGATGTTGTTACTATTACTAAAGTAGAAATCGTTGGTACAAGAATGTATATAGATTATCTAGTTCCGTGCTTTGGATCTTTTCCTCCAGCGGATCTGTGTGTGATATTTGCATTAGATGATGTTATTGTTAGAGTTGACCATTACAACTATAAAGAACTCTACTGCCTGTTATGGGGACCGAGAGGTAGAGCAGTCTTAAATATACCTGAAAACAAGACTGAGGTAAGGCTGCGTGTTGCATGGAACACAGTGTGTTGTCCTTGGGTTCACAGTGGCGTACGGTGGAGAGATGATTGGTTGGGGGGAGAACAAGGTACGCCTGGTAGAGCTGGATACCGTATATATGGTTGCATAGGGAAAGTTATTTTCGATAGAGTAATAAAAATACCACAGTTCGTGGAGATAACAAATGTTAGGTTTAACGATGGAAAAATTTATGCAGATGTGAAGTCGTCTAGCACAACAGTGGTGTGTTTGTATATCCGTGAGGGCAAGTTGTGTAAGGTTGTTGACAAAAAGTTTGTCAAGTCAGGTACCATTAGCTTCGATGTAAGTAAAAGCGGTTACTACTGTGTTAGTACTTTTAGAGGAAATGTTGTTAGTTGTAAGGAGGTGGAGTAATGGGGCTGTTTGTGTATGTCCCCCTTCCGTCAGTTCAACCGCCGTATGTTAACTGGGGTGGTTCATGTGGAGTATACAGGGGATTTTCAGTGTATGTATATGACACTAGCCGAGTTAGGCAAGGGGGTAGTGATAATCCATTGGATAAGTATTATAAATACTATCCAGCTGAAGGTGCAATAGTAAAAGCAAAGTTCTACGACCCACTGAGTGGTTGGAGTTATACGGTAACAAAGAAAATACCGACATTCCAGCCGGAAGGTGAGGACATCGCTTGGGTAGAGGTTGGTACAACTATTCCATGTAGTATATGCAACGGTAGGAATAGCTTTTATGTCAGCGTTGACTTAACTGTGATATACAAGGGACAGGTGTGGAGCAAGTCATATAAGGATTTGATATACGTCGTCTGTCCGAAGGAGTCGCAGCCTAGTCCGTACGTTATAAAGATAAATAGCAGTGACGCATTCATTGAAGACGGTAGGGTATGTGCGTACATGTGGCTTGAAGAGTGCATTGACCCGGAGTTTTCTGTTCCAGTTGGTCATTATGTAAATGGTAGATTAATCAGCCAGAAAGTTGTTAAGTTATACAGAAACAAGAAGACCAAGGTGTGTTTCAGTGCGATGAATGGTAACAATGCTATAGCAGTAGTGAAGCCCGGAACTAATGTAGTTGGAAGTGACTACGCATGTGGAAAAGGATGGGGGATAAGATTATAGCACTAATTGCGATAATTGGTATAATGTATATATTACTGCTGAGAAGGAGGAGGTGAAATGGACGGATGGGATGATCTCAGCAGTATTATTAAAGATAGCGAGGATAGCGAAAACAGGACGATTGCACTGTGCGTTTATACACTAAAGCAGGATATAGAGGAGATTAAAAGCAAGATGGAGACATACAAATGGGTAATGTACATAATGGTAACTATGATGTTAATAATAATGGGTATGCTTGGTAAGATAATGGTACTGGTTAGGTGATAAAATGGATGAGAGAAAAGTGAAAATATTGCTGTTAACTTTGTCGGCAATAACGTCGTTAGCGACCACTCTGCTGACTCTCTACGACCTGCTCAGGAAGCGTTAGGTTTTTAAACCCTCTTATAGTCGATATACTATGAATAGCGATTATACGACTATTCGAGTTAGTCGGGAGACCAAAAGGAGGCTAGACGAGATAGGAAGGAAGGGCGAAACTTACGATGACATTATAAGGAGGCTGCTTGAATGTTCAGAGAGGACGATATTGCTGTAATACCTTTTAGCCAGTTTCTGCTAGCAGAGCGTGAGCCAGTTGATAGCATTGACATCATCAGCTTTAGAATGCCAGTAGAGCTGGTGAAATACACAAGATACTTCCAGAACCAGTATAACGGCAGTTTCATGCAGAAATACCAGACAACGTTAACATTCAGCGAAATTGTCAGGTGTGCTATTCTCTATGGTTATGATATGTGCAAATCTGTTTTGAGTGATGTTTTCGAGGTAGATAGAATTATTGAAGGTGTTTTAAGGCCAACTGAGGATTACAGGGTGCTTAGTGAGATTGATGAATTCTACCATAAAATTTCCAGATATAACAAGGAAATACAAATGTGTTTTGGAAGTTACAAAAGGAGAGTAAATGTGCGAAGTATGTATGATAGCAGGTATAAGGTTATAGAAGTTAGTGATAAGACAAATTTAAATTTTGGAGATAGCTGTAATGTCTTGGTTACGTTAGCGTATGGATCAGAGGTTAAGTTTAAGACATACTACAACCTGATAAATGCGCTAAGAAGATATGCTGATGAGGTAATTTTTGAGTTTGAAGAAATGGTGACAAACCGGAGAATAGCTAGGTATCTTGGTGGTGTCGAGGTAAAAAGTGATGTTGTGAAAGATATTATAGAACGACTTCAGGGGTGACAGGTATTATAACTATCTTCCCGTCCTCTTCTGTTATCCTGCAATGCATGCCAAAATATTTCTCGAATTTCTCCGGCAACCTGATCCTTCCATCCTTGCTGATTCTCATATTTAAACCTTAAGCCCGTCAGTTTTTAAGCCTTTCGAAACCGAAAACTATTTATATCTGTAGGGCTGACAGTATGTTAGAGCACAGGGAGGTGAAGAATGGACGTAATAGGGCTGGCAGGAAAAGCGATAGTATATGGACTGAAGAAAATAGACGTTCCAAGAAACTTTGACGAACTGGGTGAAATGGTGGCGAGAGCAGTGTATAAGATTGACATACACAATCCACCAGTGGCGGGTATTGATAAGCTGATATGGCTTGAACTGCCATTGGGAGTATATGCATGGGAAAACTACAACATTGGCTTCAGTGAAGTGGTAAAAAGACTGGTAACAGCAGAGCTCATGACTGCTAAAGGAATGGATCTAATGGAGCTATACCACAATAGCATGAAAGACTTTGAGGAGTTTGCTGTGAAAAACGCTGCATACGACCACTTCAAGAGAGATATATGTACTGCAACAAACATAGCACACGGTTTCGCAAATTTAGTGGAGGATATACAAAAGGTTGTACAGGAAATCTTTGAGAAATACGATGAGCCAGTAATTGACATTCCTGAAGTAGTGTACAGCATGTTCATGCCAAGAATTGCAGAGATGGACCCGAAACTAGCAGCAGCTATATGGTACAGTTCCCAAAAGATACACCAGAAGGTATGGTGGGGTTGTTTATTTTTAAAAATAGAAGCTGTGGAGTGGTTGAAGGTGTTGGCTGGAAAAATTAGTAAGGTAGGAGGTGAGTAGCTTGTTTAGGGAGGACGAACTGAGAATATCTGTTAGGGAAGACTTTGTAGGAGTGGTGATTAGGGCGGAATTCCCGTGCAAGTGTGAGATTTGTAGAAGGGGTTACCAGAAACTGCAGGAAATGAAGAAGGAAACAAAGATACCTGAAAAGGTGCATATCGTAATAAAGCCTTTGACAGTGTACGATAAGCTGCAGCATGCATGGTACAGTGGTTCAAGCAACATATTCAGTACACATGGTGCTTTTACTATAGCACTTAACAGGCTTCTTGGATTTGTTCCAAGGAGCAACGACCCAGAGGAGAGATGGAAGGAGGTTAAGAGATTCATGGAGGGAAAGGCATTCAAGTGGACAAGTGTAAAGCCCGCTGAATGGGTTCTTGAGATGCTAGTTAAGAAGTACCCTGAAAAGGAAAAGATGCTTAACGACATATATAAGTCGCTTCCTCAGGGGCTGCGAGAGGCTAGGGAAATATGGATACCCGTAAAAGTTATTAGCAAAGAGGAGCTTGAGCAGCTAGGAATTACCGACGTAAACGCTATAATCGAGGAGGCGAAGGAGGAGCTTGAGTACGAAGAGAGAGGGATTGACGAGGATACAATAGACGAAATAGCCAACATTGTTTAATTTTTTTTATATTATTTAGGTGGGATTATGAGGCTGAAAATGCTAATGGTAGGCCAGAGCGGAACAGGGAAAACCCATTTGTGTGTAAACATAGGAAAGGCAGTTAAGACAGTAATACTTGACGTTGATGAGAAAGCTGACGTTATAGTTAGTAAACTTGACGCTGAGGATACCGTGACTGTAATGAGTGGTACACCATTTACGACATTCATGGACTCACTGAAAAAGGCAATAAACAGTGATGCTGAGCTGATAGTTGTGGACTCACTGACAGAACTGAAGGATATTATAAAGCGATGGCTGAAGAACAAAATATTAGCTAGAGGTGAATTCTACATTGGAGGAGTCGAAAGAAAAGAAACGACTAAGATAGACCCCGATACATTCTTAATAACATGGGAACTGCACCCGGTAATATATGATAGAATTAGAGACATAATGAAGGCAATAAACAGTGCCGGTAAGTCATTCATATTCACGTACCACCCACCTACTGAAGCAGCCAGTAAGGGTGAAATAAAGATGTTACAGGAGCTCAAGAGAATATGCAACATGACGGTGTTCGTTGACAAGGACACGGTCAACATTAAAACGGATCTGTTCTGTGACAACACAGGTAACATGACTGCCAATAGCTTTATTGAATATGTTAGAAAGATAATAACAGCAAACAGTGTTAAGGAGGTGATGTAAGTGGATGTAGAAAGAACGGATGATATGCTCTATGAATCATTCGGGGTTAGTAAAGAGGAGTTCTTTGAGAAAATGTCCTTGACGGAACTGGAGCTAATTGATGCAGCACTCAGTTACCCTGAAAAGGACAAACAGGGGAGACACATTACAACGAGCAGTGCTATTAGAGGTATAACAGAGTATCTAGCGAACGCAGATGAGGACTCACTGAGGTACGTTGCACTTATGATATTCCACGAAATAATAAAGCCGGCACTTACATCCAGTGATCACCAAATTTCTGAAATAATAATTCCTGCAGCAGTACTCAAATGCCTCAAAAAGGATTACACCCCAAAAAGTGACATACTAAAAACTCTGCTTGAGAATTCTGAGCATATCGTAGCATTTACTGAAACTGCTGTGGAATCTTACATATTCGGTGACGGCAATGACAGTGAAAGTGAAATGTGAAAAATGCAATAACACGTTAATCGAAATAGATGGTAAGGAGAAGAAATTGGTTGGAGGGGTAATTATGGAAGAAATCAATTACAAGGGCGAAATCGTGAGTAGGAATATAATTTGCAGGAACTGCGGAAATGTTCTGATGCCAAGGAGGTGATAAACTTGAACGACTTAGAAACATGGAGAATAAAGGAGATAAAAGGCGATAGACAGTATCCAGTTATTGCACTAAGCAGGGAACTTAATATTCTTGGATGGAAAAGAGGTGACAGGGTAAAAGTTGGTATAAGAAAGGGAAAAGACGGGATGGAAATAGTGATAAGAAAAATCAGTGATTGACTATGGCTGAAAAAAGGTACGTTTTCTACATCAACCACGTGGCAATACTAGTTCCTTCCCATATTTTTAGCTATCCAAGGTACATGGCACTGAGATTGCTTGAAAACATTTGCAGGAACTATTACAGATCAGTTGGGATGAACCCGTACAAGCTGGCGGAAAAAATATACGTAATGTGGTTAACAGGGCACTACGATAAGGAGATAAGAAGGTACATGTATTTAGTAGAGTTCTTTAGTAAAGTAGGGAAGGCCTACGATCCCTTCTTTGAAAGCAGGACGTGGATATACACGGAGGGAGAAGTTAAAGACTGGAAAAGGCTGATTCAGTGGTTGAAGGAAGAAGCATGGTATCAGCTAATAACTGTTCCATCTGTAATAATAGCACTCAGGAAGGACGCGGCAGCATACCTTGAAGGCTACGAAAACGGTGTGTTAATTGAGTCTGAAGAGATGGAATTTGCAAAGATAGGGAGGCTGTACAGGTTCATGGTAAACAATAAGTCGGACTACGTGTTCACCGACTCAAGGATAAAGTGCGACTTAAAGAGGCTCGAAGAAAACATAAGACTCCTTACGATAAATGTAACAAAGAAGGAAATAGTAAGGCAACTGCTCCGGCACAACTGGGATTGGGTGGCCAGGACTCTATACAGAGTATGGAAGGTAACATTAAATTGTGAAACAAACACACCTATGTGGTGGTGGGGAGAATGAAGGTAAAGTTAATATGTGAGCAGTGTAGAAAAATTAGTGAAGACCCGAAAGGATGGTACGCTCCGGATTGGATGGGCTGGATGGAGGTTAGAGGGGAAGTGCTTAAGGTGGGAGTATGCCCGGAGTGCTTAAAAGATGTATGACATGCAAACACTTCCACCCTATAAACGAAATAGAAGGATACTGCGATGTAAGAAACGCAATACTCAACGGGAACAATGCTGGATGCTTTAACTGGGAGGTGTAGTTATGGCGTCACAGTACATGTATAACAACTGCGAAATAATGTGTAAAATAGACGAAGTTGCAGACGAAATTAAAAGGATGGAAGCAGAATTAAATGAGATAAAGAAGACCATGCAAAAGATACTAGAGGTGCTGGAGCGGTGATAGACGATGAGCGATAGAGATATACTACTATACATACTACTGGACGGGGTGAAAAAATACTTATTGTACATTCAGCATCTTCCAGCATACAGAAAGATGGAAGACGAGGAGGTGCACTAAAAATGAGACTTACAGTTGACTTGGATAGCTGGTGGTTTCAAGATTTGCAGAGGATGATAGCGATAGCTTACAATCTGGGGCTAGGGTTTCCAGCAGAGCTAAAGAGAAGTCCTAGCAGGAAGGGTTATCATGCAACATGGTACAATGTTCCAGAGAACAAAGTAGTCAAGTTTAGGAAACTTTTGGGTGACGACATCAGGAGAATAAAGAAAGATGTTGAGATGCACGAAAAGCCAAAACAAGTGTTATTTACTAAAAAGAAATATGTCATATTGAAGGAGTGACGAACATGAAGGTACTACTAATAGAACCAGCACTTGGATCAAAAATAGTGCCAGTAGCACTGCTGAAGTTTGCAGCATACCACAAAAAACAGGGAGATTCAGTTAAGCTGGTTAGGGTAGAAAAAGACGGCTACCCTGATGTGGGACACTTTGATATTGCTTATGTTACTTCTTTATTTACATGGAAGTGGAAGGAGGTTTGGGAAGCGGTGAAGTATGCGAAAATACATTCAGATTACGTAAAGCTTGGAGGAATCTACGCAACATTACTACCAGAACACGCAGAGCAGTCGGGAGCTGACGAAATAGTAGGAGGGTATATCCCTGAAATGGAAGAGATAAGACCAGCATATGAACTAGTGCCAGACTGTGACTATAGTGTCATACAGTTAACTAGAGGTTGCATAAGAAAATGCGACTTCTGTGCCGTATGGAGGATGGAAGGTAATCACGTGGTAGAGAGAGATCCATCAGTAATACGAAAGCTGATATATCCATTACACCAGAAAATCATATTCAACGACAACAACATACTGGCGTCAAAGAACTGGGACAAGATATACCTTGAACTGAGAAGGCTCAACAAAAAGGTGGACTTAAATCAGGGTTTAGATGCTAGACTGCTGAACGAAAAGAAAGCAAAGCAGGTATCTAAGCTCAGACTAACGGCAGATAAGCACATATCCGTTAGACTGGCATATGACAACATACATTATAAAAAATACGCCGAAAGGGCTGCAAAACTGCTCAAGAACTGCGGAATCAACCCGAAGCGAATAATGTACTACTGCCTGTACAACTTTAAGGATACACCTGACGATTTCTATGAAAGAGTTACAGAAATACTTTCATGGGGTTGTGTTGCCTACCCTATGAGGTACCAGAGCATTCACCCACCGCACTGCTTTGAGTTCAACAGCTATGTTGGAAAGCACTGGACAAAAGAAGACTTGGAAACAGTAAAACAGTTCATCTTCAAGTTTGGAAGAGGTACAGCATTACCACCATCACTATATGAACATTTTGAAAGAGCGGGTGATTTCCAGTCAGCATTTTATGCAAAAACCATATCAAACGTGCATACATTATGTGAGTATGGGGTGGTTATATGAACGAAAAGAAAAAAGCCAGAATTGTATTTAAAAGGCTAAAAGCCGGTATAGTTAGTTGGGATGAGCTGAAAGAAGACGAGATAAAACTGTTGAAAAGATATTACCCATTTCTGTTCAGGAGGTGATACAAATGGGGTGTTGTGGGTTTGTGGAAAAGATAGCTGACGACGAACCCGAACATATCGACTTGGGTTGTAGTATATCCGAAGAGATGAGTGATGCACTGCATGAATTCATAGATATGAAAGGAGAGATAACACCCGACATACTTGGCCCAATATACTTTGATATAACAATGACAAAGTGCAAACTTAAAGAACTGTACAACTTCCTAAGAAATAAAGCACTTAAATGTTTCAACGAAGAAGACTATGACAGGTGTGAAACATTCATTTACTACCTCAACGAAATTAAGAAAGCAGTAAATGAAGGAAAGTTTAGCATGGACGAAACAGTTTATGTATCAATAGAGTGCTAGGTGGTAAAAATGTACAGGCAAAGTGCGATTCAGATAATGAAGATGCTGATAGAAAAGATGACTGGCAGAAAAATAGACTACAAAGTAAACAGCACATCCCCCATGACGCTAGAGGGAAAAGTACTGGACAGCGTCGAAAATATTTACAGAGCCAGCATACTAACACTGATTAAAATAACCGGTGAGTTCAACAAAGCCGAAGCAGAAATAGATATGACATTACTTATCAACAAAATACAGTCAGAAAAGGTGAAGATAAGGTTAATAGTTGAAAGGGTTGATGGAGAAGAGGTAGGTGACGAAGATGCTGATAGGGTTTAGCGGAGCTAGCTGTAGTGGAAAGACAACAACTGTAAAAAGAGTTGCAGAGATGCTTGAGAACAAAGGGTACAAAGTAGGTATCGTTACAGAAGTTGCCAGAGACATTTTCCCAAAATATGGATACAAAACACTAAGAGAGTTAAGAAACAGCAAAAAAATTGTTGACTTTCAGAGAGAAGTGATGGAAACACAGATAGAAAGCGAGAAAAAGATGATGGAAAGGTACGAAATTGTCCTTACTGACAGAACAACCTACGACAACCTAATGTTCTCAATACCTATCATGTACATGTACCCTGACCGCATGAACGAAATAACTGAAGCATTCAAACCTAACACCTACGACATCATATTTTTACTTGAACCGCTACCACCAGAAGATGATGGCTTCAGAACACCTGACGCAAACTATCAGCAGTTTCAGCACCTTGTCTTAACCCAACTTTTACCAAAACACTACTTTGTCCCCGCAACTAACTTAACCACTAGAGCACTTGAATGTTACAAAGTCATCATAAACCAGATGTGTCCACTCCACAAAGCAGCATGCGACTGGTGTCTGTTCTATGACCCCCATAAACATACCTGTACCTTCCCCAAAGATTTGAAGACAGATACTAAACATTACTACTAACCGAAAAATTTTTAAACTGTCATCCCTACTATTTTTTATGGATGACTGGATAATTGAGCAATTTGTTAATACTGTGCGTGAGAAAGTTGATCCCAATTTTGACTTAAGACCTGTACAGAAAAAGTGCATTGAGAAAATAGTAAATGCATTCAACGACGGATACAAAGTTGTTCTACTAGACATGCCAACGGGAGGGGGCAAATCAATACTCAACTATGTCGTTGCTCTACACTTTAACACAGCATGGTACACTACCCCTCAAATAGTTCTACTGGACCAGCTAGAGAATGACAAATACATTAACGCTCACGGACTATTAAGTGTAATAAAGGGAAAAGACAACTACCCATGCCTCTTACTTAACGAAACACTTTCAGGTAACAAAACTACACTATTCACAGCCAGAAACGCACCCTGCTCCGTCAAAAAGTTCAACTGTCGCCTAAAAGAAAACTGTCCCTACTATCAAAAACGTGACGAGGCTATTATGGCAAACTACACGGCTATGTCCTTTGCATTTATGATAAACACAGAAAAACATCCCGACTTCTCAGAACAAAGAGAACTGTTAATAGTGGATGAAGGAGATGACATAGAAAACTGGATAGCTGACTACACAGAAATGAGATTCGTAACGACAGAAAGACTTAACACAATATACGACGTATTCGATTGGGCAAAAAGACAGTCAAGGCGACTGGACGTTGAAATTGACAAACTTGAGAACTATGGCACATCACCAGCAATAATAAAGAGAATAAACGCCCTGAGAGAAAAGAAAAGGAAAATAGAAATACTGCTAGATAGTAACCCGGAAGATTTCACATTTGAACAAAGAGGTACCCGACTACACATAAAAGCTGTGAACGTCGGAAGCATCCTTAAGCGTGTTATATGGAACAGAGGCGACAAAATACTTATCACTAGCGGAACAATCATAAACGCGAAATTGTTTTCGAAGTACACAGGACTAACCAAACTGGGTGACATAAAATATATAAAAGTAGAACATCCTTTCCCCGTTGACAACCGTCCCATTAAAATCATAAAATGCGGTAAAATGACCAAAAACGAAAGAGCAAACACCTATGATAAGCTTGTTAGTAAAATCGTCGAGCTAGTACAGAAACATCAGGGAGAGAACGGTATTATACACGCTCACAGCTATGAAATAGCAACAGAAATTGCCAAAAGGCTAAAAGAAAAAGGCATAAACGTGATAACTCACGGCAGAGAAGACAGAAACGAAAAGTTCAATGAATGGTTAGATAGGGGAGGCGTCTTCATAAGTGTAGGTTTCGAAAGAGGAGTCGACTTAAAATACGACCTGTGTAGATTTCAGATTATAACTAAAATACCCTATCCAAACGTAACAGACCTAAGGGTCAAAGAGATATGGCTTAAAAGAAAGGACTGGAAATGGGCACGTTATCAAGCAATCAAAAACCTAGTGCAAATGTATGGCAGAGCTGTAAGGGCAGTTGACGACTATGCCGTGACATACATATTAGACAGTTCAGTAATAAATCTAATGCGTTATAAGAGCGAACTGCCAGACTATTTCACTAGAGCAGTTCAGTATGAAACAGAGCATCCCGTCTTAACCTTCTGACAAAAATCGAAAACTATAAATATCTAATGTGGTACACCACATAACGGAGGTGGAAAAGATGGAGATAGAGTTTGTGAAACCAGAGCAGGTAATAGAGGTTAAAAAGGGTGGTGGTGGAAGAAGCAACTGGGACAACGACGGACTGAGAAACTACCTTATGAAAGTGCTCAACTACATCAAGAAACACAAAAAGCCAGTGTACATACCGTTTGAGAAGGTTAAGGAATTCTACACCGGCGACGGATTCAAGAACGAAAAGTATGAGTACGTCACAATTTACAGGAAGATAAGGGACGAACTCACAGCTCTGGCAAAGTCCGAAAACATGAACATCAAGTACAAAACAGAAACAATAACCTTCAAAATCGGTGATGAAGTCAAAACCGGAAAGGCTCTTTACGTAGAACCCGCCTAAAAATTTAAATTTTTATTTATTTAATCTTACAGTCTTCCCCTTTTTTGCTTAACTTCCCGTCAGCCTGACAGAAAAACTTAAATAACATAATTGGTATACTAACTGCGGGTGGTGAAACATGGAGGAAGAATATGTTGTTGTAGTTGTAGAAGGTAAGAAAGTAAAAGTGCCTAGAAAAACGGTAAGGAGGCATGGGGTCGTTACTGGTCCAGTAAATCACCACTAACAATAGACAGAAAAATACTAAAAGGAGGTAACAACCATGCGGGTAGACCACGTGCTATGGTTTATATATTTCCTGTGTGGCGTCTTGATAATATGTGAATCACACACAGTCCATCTACTAGCGATATCTATAGCGCTAATAGGCACGATTTACATAATACTCGCAATAAACTACTTACAATGGAAAAAACGAAACACTTAAATAACAAAAGTGGTACAGTAAGTACGGAGGTGGCAAATATG
>Ga0256834_1001733_pt1 | contig 14422 bp, 15 predicted proteins | sample 4281140metaG_FD_190536 | JGI IMG/M metagenome (GOLD analysis project Ga0256834, IMG submission 190536) | Hydrothermal vent microbial communities from East Pacific Rise, Pacific Ocean - 4281-140 | ecosystem: Environmental > Aquatic > Marine > Hydrothermal vents | place: Pacific Ocean: East...
ATTATATTGTATGATTTATCCAAAATTCAAGAGAACAATTTTTTAAAAAAAATATAAAAAATTATATTGATAATTTAGCTAAAACTGAATTTTGAAAAGGATTGAGTGTGATTGTTTAAAAATTTAATAAAAATTATGATAAAAAAATATTTAGAGCAAATTTGAAATATAAAAGTAGATTTAATTTTAACTAAAAAAATTTGAAATATTACTTTAAATTCAGCTATTTTTTGAGATAATATTCCAGAAAATTTAGTAGAATATAAGAAAAATTATATAAAAATATTAAAAGAAAAAGAAAATTTTTTAAAAAAAATCTTAGAAAAAATAGAAAATGAAAAATTATTAGAAGAAAAAAATAAAAAAATTTTAGAAAAAGAAATTTTTATAAAAGTAAAAAAAACAGAATTTTTAAAATGAGTTTATGATGTTGAAGCAAATAAATTAGATTATAATTACAAAATAAAAGAAAAAATAGAAAATTATGATTATTATAATAAAATTTTTTATGGTGTAGATAAAACTTTTTTATACAAAGAAGTAAATATTTTAGAAAATAAAGAGTACAATATTTTTATTTCAAAAGAAAAATTAGAATGATTATTAGAATTTTCTAAAAAACTAATTCCTGAATTAAAATGGGATTTTTGAAATTTTGCTTGATTAGCTCATAATTCCTGAATTTTAAAAATTCCTTTAGAAAAAGAATATAATATAAAAAGAATAATTGTAATATTTTTTCATGAAATGACTCATTTTTTTAGATATATTAATTGAAAAAATAATTTATGATTTGATTATGTTTTTTCTAATTATAATGATTTAGAAGAATGAATAGCTTGATATAATGAATATTTTTATTGAAATAAAATTTTAAATTATTGAAAATATAATGCTTATTATGATAAATGTTATCAAATAATTTTAGAAGATATTTTTGATGAAGAAAAAAAAGAAAAAATATTTGAGGTATTAAAAAATAAATGATTTGATAGAAAAAAAATAGATTGATATTATGAAAGATTTTACAGATATACAAAAATATGATGAAAAAAATTATTTTTAAAAGATTTAATTTATAATAATGCTTATGAAAATGTAATAAATCTGATAAAAAAAGATGAAAAAAATTATGAAAAAATAATGGCTTGAAAAATAAGTTTATTTGAGCTAAAGAGTGGTTTTATAGATAATAAAATAAATTTTGATTCTAGAAAATATTTTGATATAATTCTTGAAGAAATAAAAAAATTAGTTTAATCTTTTAATTATAATATATGAAAACTTTTATAAACATACAGTGAAAAATTTCTAATTTTGCTAATTATTATACAGAAGCTTTTTTAGATATTAAAGAAATATATGATACAGAAATATATAATTATTATATTTCTTGAAATATTTTAAAAGAAAAAGTTATAAGTCTTGAAAAAAAATGAATCAATATGATTAGTTATATTAATGAAAAAGATTTATTTGAAAAAATAAAAAAAATTAAATGTAAAGAAAAAATTTTTTTTATAAATACTTTTACAGAACAATTAATCCCAATTACAAATAAAATTAAAAAAGAATTATGACAAAAAATAACTGATAAATCAGAATTATTTAGAAATAAAAGACTTCAAAGAGAATTATTATTAAAATATGATAAAAAAATAGCAACAAGTTATAAAAAAATTAATATTGAAAATATTTGTTTTTTAGAAATCAAAAAAGAATTTGGCTTACCTTTTGTTATAAAACCATCTAATTGAATACAAAGTGCATGAGTTAGTATAATAAAAAATGAAAATGAATTTAATGATTATGTTTGAGGTTTTAAAAACTTTTTAGATAATTTTTCTAAAAATGTAAAAATAGAAGAATTAGAAATGATTGTTGAAGAATTTATAGATTGAGATAAATATTCTGTTGATTATTTTGTAGATGAAAACTGAAAAATAACTTGAATAACAAAAAGTGTATTTAATTTATCAGCAGAAGATATTTGAATTGATGATTTATTTGAATTTTTATTATTTGTTTCAATAGATAAAGCTAAAGAATTAGAAAAATATAATTTATTAGATTTTTTGAATGATACAATAAAGGCAACTTGAATAAAAAATACTTTTGTTCATCATGAATTTAAATTAACAAGCTCAAATCAATTAAAAACCATAGAATTAAACTGAAGAATTTGAGGTTATAGACTTGAAATGTATAACAAATCTTCTAAAATTAATTTATTGTCTTTCATGTTTGAAAAAAAATGAGAAATAGAAATAAAAGATGATTTTGCAGTTATACAATTTTATTCAAAAAAAGAATGAATTTTAGAATGATTTAATGAAAATATTATAGAAAAGATTAAAAAACTAGAATCATTTTTTTCTATAAATATTATTAAGTCAAATATATGAAAAAAAGTTTGATTAACTAAAAAATGATATTGAAAAGTTATAGCATTAAGATTAAAGTGAAAAGAAATAGAAAAAGATTTAAATTTTATAGAAAAAAATTATAATAAATTATTAATAATTAAATAAAAGATGCAAAAAGTTTTTATAGATATAATAGGTAAAAATACTGCAATTTATGATAATTCAGTTGTTAGTTTTTTAAATTCTTATTTAAATTTAATAGAAAAATGTAATGTAAAAATTATTTTATTTTCTAAAAAATATAAAGAAAAAGATTTAAAAAGAAAAAATGAATTAGCAAAAAAATGAATTTTTTTGCTGTATTATAACAATCAAAAAGAACTTTTAGAAAAAATAAAAGAAATTAACAAAAATAATAAAATAATTTATATAAATACTTTTGCAGAAAATTTAATTATTCTATCAAATCGAATAAAAAAAGAGTTATGACAAAATGTAACTAAAAATTTTGAGTTATTTAGAAATAAAAAACTCCAAAGAAAATTATTATTAAAATATGATAAAGATATTACAGTAAATTTTTTAGAAGATAAAATATGAAATCTAAATTTTGAAAAATTAAAAAAAGAATTTTCTTTGCCTTTTATTTTAAAACCTAAAGATTGAGTAGGAAGTTCTTGAGTAGCAAAAATAGAAACAGAAATTGATTTTGAAAAATATAAAAAAAATAATGATTTAGAAAAAAATATTTTAGTAGAAGAATTTATTGATTGAGAAATGTATTCTATAGATTATTTTGTTTGAGAAAATTGAGAAAACATATTGAATAAAATTGTAAAAGTTGAGTTAGCAAATAAAATTGAAATTAATGATTTTTTTAATTTAAGTAGAGAAATATCAGATAAAATAAATAAAGAAATTAATTATAAAGACTTAAATAATTTTATAGAAAAAAATATAAATGCAACTTGAATAAAAAATACTTTTATTCATCATGAATTCAAAATAAATTCTAAAAAAGAGCTAAAAACTATAGAATTAAATTGAAGAATTGGTTGATATAGGCTTGAAATGTATGAACAGGCTTATAGTTATAATTTATTTGATTGAATTTTTTGAATACAAAATAATAATAATTTAGAATATAATATTTCTTCAATATCCATTTTTCCAGAAAAAAAATGAATTTTAAAATCTTATAATTATGAATTATTTGAAAAAATTAAAAAATTAAAATCTTTTTTTTCTTTGAAAATATTTCCTGAAAAATATGAGTGAAAAGAAATTTGATTAACAAAAGATTGATTTTGAAAAGTATGAACGTTAAAAATTAAAAATTCTAATTATGAACAATTTCAAAAAGATTATGATTTTATAGAAAAAAAATATAAAAACTTATTAATAATTAAACAAAAAAATACAAGAAATTAAAAACTCTTGTATTTTTTTAAATTTTATAAAGAATAATTCAAATAATTGTTAATATAAGTCAAATAAGCCAAAATCTAAAAACAACATTTTCTTCTGTCCGTCAAATTGCTTCTAGGTGATGATGAAATGGTGCAATTTTGAATATTTTTTTTCAATTTCTAAGTTTTTTACTTGTTAATTGTACAATTACACTAACAGTTTCAAGTATAAATATAAGTCAAATTATTATAAGAATTCAAACTGTATCTGTTAAAATAGCCATTAATCATAAATTTGCTCAAAGAGCTAGACTTCAAATATCTCACATATAAACTTTTGCAGGTTTTACATTAAACCATAAAAAAGCTATCAAAGCTCAAATTATTGTTATACATATTGTAGAAAGCAACAATAATCATTGATCATAAGTTATGTATGCATAAAGTGAATATGTAAATAGTAATAGTCATCAAGCAAGTCAATCAAGTCAGTCAGTGATATTTACACTATTTGCTGATGCTACAATCATAAAAATGAAAAATGGTATAAACCAAAGTCATAAACTTATTTCTCAAATAAATCAAAGTGCTAAGCTGTCAAAATCTAATTTGAAATAAAACCACAAAGCTCAAAGTAAAGCAAATATTAAGAGCCACAACATTTTAAATTTTGCAGATAATCACTTAGTTCTTCATATTCATTTTATATTCATATAATCATCTACTCATCACAAAAATCAAACTGTGAAAAGTGTAAAAATGGTTAAATATGTTTCTTCTCTACTAAGTAAAGAATTTTCTATAAGTCAAAAGTATTGAAAAACCATACTTACAATAACCATAAAAAAAACCAGTCAAAGAATCATAGCTCATCACATTGTAGGAGTTCAAGTTTTATTTTTATGTAATTTTAAAAATTCTATTGCTTTTCCTATTGTAGCTTCTTCCCTAATCTGTTTTCCAAGTTTCATTTTTTTTAGAAATTCTATAAAAAATGGAAATGATATTAATCAAATAGCAAAAGTAGCTATTCAAAATCAAAAAATATGTATTAAATTTGTATCCAATTTATTATTAATTTTATTTAGCTAAAAAATTTTCTTTCCAAGAAATAGCAACTACAGGACAAGCAGAAATAGCATCATTTACATCATTTTCATCATATTCTCCTAATTCTTTAGCAAAAGCTTTTCATTCATCATTTAAATCAAAAACATCTGGGCAAATAGCAACACAAGCACTGCATCAAATACAATCTTCATTTACAAAAGGTTGTTTATCATCTCAACTAATTTTAGTCATTTTTTTATTTATTTTAATTTTATTAAAGTAAATCCAGTTTATGGTCAATCCAAAAATTTTGTATTCCTTCTTTTCGAAGTATTTTAGAATATCTGTTAATTTTACAGAAGATTTCACAATTAAGAAAATCCTCATCCAAAAAACTCTAAGATATGCCAATAGTTAATTTGCGTAAGGAAAAAACTATTAGAAAAAGTCACCTATAAAGTAGATTTATAAAGAGTATATAAAAAAAAATCTTTTTTTCAAGATTTTTTTTTCTTTTTTTTTTAGATTTTTTTAATTTGATAAATAATTAACTCTTTTAGCTTCAAGTTGTTGAATTATATAATATAACATAGCTTTATAAGTATATTTTGAACTAATTGCTTTATCTAATTTTTCTGAATATTCATCTATAGCTTTTAATCTATCTTCTCAAGAACTATATTTTGCTTCAAATTTAGGATAAAACTTAGGTAAAAATACATCAACAGCACTTTTTAAATCTGGAGAAATATCTGGTACATAATCTTTTGTTGGACAATATTTAGTATTTTTTATACATCTTTTAAGAGTAGTACACCATTTAGAAGTATCAACAAAACATCATTTTTCATCTCTAAGTTTACATACTCAATTTGCTGAAAAATCTGCTTTATCTTCTATCATAAAACAAAGATTAGTATAACTTTTTCTAATTTTAGATTTTTTTCAACAAACTGGAAGATAATCATTAATACATCACATAGTAGTTGTATCTGTTGTAGTTGTAGTTGTAGTACAATTTCCAGCATACATAAATGCTGCTCAATCTTTTTGAGCCATACAATTATTTATATAACTTTTTTTAATAGAATCTTTCTTTGCACAAACAGGAATATATTCAGTTGTACAAACTATAGCATTAGTATTTATGTAAGCTAATAACAAAAATGCAGAAAATAAAAACAAGATAATTTTTTTTAACATATTTTTTTTAAATTAATAATTAATATATTTTTTATTATATGATTTTTTTTTAAAAGTCAATAAAAAAAACATTATATTTATATTATAATTTTTCCAAAAATTCATAAGAATCCTTTATTTTTTTCAAACAAATAGAGGTTTCATAAATTTAATTTTTTAATTTTGTTCCTTAAAAAACTCTTGATTTTTATATAAAAAAATATATTATAATTTTAAGGTTAATGTAAAAAATTATTATCTAAACAAATAAAAAATTATGAATTGAGCAGATAAACTTTTAGAAAGTTTAAAAAAACATTGAATAAATACTGTTTTTGGTTATCCAGGATGAGCAAATATGCCTCTTTATGATAAACTAGAACTTTGTTCTGAAATACAACATATTTTAGTAAGAAATGAACAAGGTGCTTCTTTTGCTGCTCAAGGTTGGGCTAGAACAAAAAAAGAAATCTGAGTTTGTTTTGGAACTTCAGGACCTTGAGCTTCTAACTTAATAACTTGAGTTATGGATGCTATGATGGATTCTATCCCAATGCTTGTTGTAACTTGACAAGTTCCTTTATGAGTAATGTGAACTGATGCCTTTCAGGAACTTGATACAATTTGAACTTTTATGAGTATTACAAAACACAGTTTTGTTGTTGACAATGTTAATAAAATTGAAACAATAGTTGATGAAGCAATAAAAATAGCAACTAGTTGAAGACCTTGACCAGTTTTAATTGATTTTCCAAAAGATATTAGTTTAGCTGAATATACAGAAAAAGAAGATTTTGAACAAGAAATATTTTATTCAAATATTGCTTCTCTTGAAGTTTCAGAAAAACAAATAGAAAAAACTCTAGAAATGCTAAAAAAATCTAAAAAACCAGTTTTATTAATTTGACAAGGTGTAAAATTTGCAAATTGAGAAAAACTTTTAAATGAATTTGTAGAAAAGCTTTGAATTCCTACTGTTTCAACACTTTTAGCAAAATGAGTTTTAGCAGAAAATAATCCAAATTATTTGTGAATGATAGGAATGCATTGAACTTATGCAGGAAATCTGGCAACTTATAATGCAGATTTAATTATAAATATTGGTTCTAGATTTGATGATAGATTAGTTGGAACTTATGAAAGTTTTGTAGAAAATAATAAAAAAATAATTCATATTGATATAGATATTTCTGAATTAGATAAAGTTATAAAAACAGATTTAGCAATTCATAGTGATGGGAAAATATTTCTTGAAAAAATTTTGAAAACCATCCCCCTATCCCAGCCTTTCCCCCAAAGGGAGAAAGGAGTTTTAGAAATTGATGATTGGAAAAAACAAATAGAAGAATTCAATAAAAAAATAATTTGTGAAGCTAAAACTTCTCATTTTTCTACAAAAAATGCACTTCATATTATTAATTCTAAAACAGAAAAAAACTTAAAAAAATATATTTTTGTAACTGATGTTTGACAACATCAAATGTGGTCAGCTCAGATTTTGAAAGTAGCTTCAACAACTTCTTGGTTAACCTCTGGTTGAGCTGGAACAATGTGATTTTCTATTCCAGTTTCAGCTTGAGCAGCAATTGCAAATAGAGAAAAAACTATAATAAATATTGTGGGAGATTGAAGTGTTCAGATGAATATTCAAGAATTACAAGTTTTAAAAGACCATAATTTGAATGTAAAAGTAATAATTATGAATAACAATTTTTTGTGAATGGTAAGACAGTGGCAGGATTTATTTTTTGATAAAAATTATGCTTCAACACCAATAACTTCTCCAAATTATGAAAAGTTAGCAGAAGCTTATTGAATAAATTGATATACAGTAAAAAGTGAGGAAGAATTAAAAAAAGTTTTAGAAAAAGAATTTGAATTGGATTGACCAGCTGTAATTGAAATAAAAGTTGAAGCAGATGAAGATAATATTTTTCCAATGGTTCCAGCTTGATATTCTTTAGCTGAAACAGTGGTTTGTAGAGAAGAGTTATAAAAAAAATAATTAAAATATATATTTAACTATAAAAATATGAAAACATATTTTAGCATAACTTCAAACAATACTGTTTGAGTTTTAAACAGAATTACAAGTTTGCTTAGGAAAAGAAATTATAATATCTGAGAATTAAATCTTACTTTTGATAATCAGTGATTTGCTAATTTTTTATTACAAATTGATACAAGTAAAATAGATGCAAATCAAATTTCTAATCAAATTTTGAAACTTTATGATGTAAAAAGTGTGGAAATAATAAAAGATTATAAAAGAATAAAAAAAGTTTTTTATGTTTATAGTGAAGATAAAAAAGGTTTTGAAAAAATTTCTAAAACTCCAGATAAAATAGCTGAAATTCCTAATAATTTTGTTTGAATTTATATTATAGATTTTGAATTATGAGAAGAATTTAGTTTTGAATTGAAAAAAACAAAACTTAGATATTATGAAAAAAGTATTTAAAAGAAAGACAAAAAAACTATATCAATTTTTTGATATAGTTTTTTAAATTATAGGATTTTTTCTAGGTTCTCAAATTTTTCTTGGATATTTACTTGGAGTTTTTCATATTTTTTTTATAAAAATTAAAACTCTTTTTTGTCCATCAATTTCATATTTTTCTATTCTTTCTATTTCTGCTCAATTTGCTTTTAATGCTTTTTTTGATTCCTCTATTTCAGCTTCATCTTCTAGTTTATAAGCAATTAAATATCAGTCTACTCTAACAAAAGCCATAGAATATTCTATCAAAGTTGGTAGGTAAGCTGTTGCTCTACTTATTACAAATCTAAATTTACTTCTAAAATCTTTATTATGAGCTAACTCTTCAGCTCTAGCTTTTACTGTTATGGTGTCTTTAGACAATTCTAATTCTTCTAAAAAACCATCAATTGCATCTAATTTTTTTCCAACACTATCAAGTAAAGATAATTTTATTTGTTCTTCTAAAAAAATTTTTAAAGGTATTCAAGGAAATCATCAACCTGTTCATAAATCCAAAACTTTTCATTTTAAATCTACAAAATTTGTCAAAATCAAACTATCAACAAAATGTTTCAAAATAATTTCATCAGATTCTCTTATTGCAGAAAGATTTATTTGAGAATTTTTTTCCATAAAAATTTTCAAAAATTTTTCTAATTTTTTTATTTGTTTTTCTTCTAAATTAATATTATACTTTTTTAATATTTCTTGCATTTTTTTAAATTATTATAATAAAATTAATATTCTCCTAAAACTTTTATATAAAGTGTAAAAAATTCTAACTCTTCTAGTGCTTTTTTAAAATTATTATAATACATTTTGATAATTTGAACTAGAAAATAATATTCTATAGATTTGAACTTCTCATTTTGTTTCATTTATTTTATAAAAAACTTTATATTTTTTTCTAATAGTTATAACTCTAAAATTCTTATAAGAAACATATCTATAAGGAAGAATAGATAAAGAATAAATATGAATATAAATACTATCTATTATTTTTTTTACAGTTTCCTTTGAAAAAGTAAATCTAAAAATAATATCTTGAATATAGTTTAAATCATAATGAAAGGCTTCTTTTAAAACAATATTATATTTTTTCATAAAAAATTAATTAGTTAATGATTCAAGATATTTTTGTGAATCATTATATGATTTATTAAAGCTTATAAAAGGAGTATTTTCAGCTTCCTTTAAAGCTTTATCAATTTCATTTTCATTATTAAAATCAACAATACAAGTAGTTTTTTTTATTGCAAAAGATATTTTTTTTTCTGTTTTAAACATAGTTAAAAATTATTTTTCTAAAATTATACCTTATTATTCTAATTATTTATTTTAAAAATGCAAAATAAAATTAATATTCTCCTAAAACTTTTATATAAAGTGTAAAAAACTCTAATTCTTCAAGTGCTTTTTTTACATTTTTGTCAGATAAATTTCATTCAAAATCAAGCCAAAAAAGATATGAAAAAGGTCATTTGAGATTTGGTAAAGACTCTATTTTTGTTAAATTTACTCAATTTGTAGCAAAAGCTCAAAGACATTTATAAAGACTTGCTGGAATATTTTTTGCTTCAAAAATAATTGTTGTTTTATTTTTTTTATCAGAAAATTTATGTTTAGAATTTTTTGGAACAACAATAAAAAACCTAGTTGTATTTCATTTTTGGTCTTGAACTCAAGATTTCAAAGAATTCAAATTATACATTTCTCAAGCTAAATTTGAAGCTAATGCTCAAAATCCAGTTTCTTTTGATTCACTTATCATTTTTGCACTTCCTGCTGTATCTCAACCATTTATTGCTTTTATTCAGTATTTTTTCAAAAAATCATAACATTGACTAAGAGCTTGAGGATGAGAATAAACTTTTTTTATATCTTCTATTTTTTCTTCTTTTGATAAAAGACAATGATTTATTTCTAGATTTATTTCTCAAATAATTTTATTGTCATATCTTAAAAAATTATAAAGATTTTCGTGAATATTTCAAGCATAAGAATTTACAACTGGAATAACTCAAATATTTTTTTTATCTATTTTTTCCCAAACAGTAGAAAAATCAGAATATCAAATAAAATTACTTGAATTAATTCAAAGATTTTTTTCAGCTATTTTACAAGCAATATGACTATATGCTCAAGAAATTCATTGGTAAATTAAGTTCATTTTTTATTTTTTTAATAAATTATTTTTTTATTTTTTCTTTAATTCTTCAAATTCTTTTATAGAACAAAAAGTTTGTTTAAATCATTCTGGATCTCAATAATCAGCAAAATATTCTTCCCAATCATGAGTTCAAGATTTTTTTCTAGCATGTTTTATTGGACACCAATATTTTTCTGTTCTTCAAGCTATTTCAGTTGCATATTGTACCAATCAATTAAAATATGAACAATAAATACAATTTATTTTTTGCATCCAGTTTAGATAAGCTAACTCTTTTCTATCAAAAACAATATAATCACTTCTTTTTGCAAGAGGAATTTTATAAAGCCTGATAGCTGTGTTTTGGTAAAAAAATAAAAAAATATCTAATATAAAAGCTGGAATTAGCATTGCCCAAATAAAGGGAATTGATAAAAATTCTCTGAATTCAGCTCAAAAAAAAGTATCCCAAATAGATTTTTTTTTTCTTTTTAATTCTTCCTTTTTTTCTTTATTCCAAATAATTCTTTTTCCAATTATTTTAAATCAATATTTTTCTTTTAAATTAGAATATTCTTTTATTAATTCTTCTTTTTTATTTTTTATATCAGTTAAAATTTTATTAATTTTGGATTTCATTTTTTTATATTTAAATAAATACTTTATAAAGCCATTTTAAAGGAAAAAACTTTTTTGTCAAAAAAAACTTCTAAAAAAATATTGATTTTTATAAATTAGAAAATAATATGTTGATGAAACTAAAAAAATTTTAGAAAAATAATTTAAAAAATAACATAAAAATAATATGACAGAAAATAATTATAATTTAGAATTAGAACAAAAAATTCTAGAAAAAAAAGAAATTTTAAATACAGTTGTAAAAGAAGTTCATAAAAAAGTTATTGGACAAGAAAAATTAATTAGAGATTTGATTATTTGACTTTTAACTTGAGGACATATTTTACTTGAATGAGTGCCTTGAATAGCTAAAACTCTTACAATTGATACTTTAGCAAAAACTCTTGATTTGGATTTTAAAAGAGTACAATTTACACCTGATTTATTACCAAGTGATTTGATAGGTACAGAAATTTATAATCAAGCAAAATCAAAATTTGAAACTGTTAAATGACCAATTTTTACTAATTTTTTATTAGCTGATGAAATAAATAGAGCTCCAAGTAAAGTTCAATCTGCTTTACTTGAAGTTATGGCTGAAAAACAAGTTACAATTTGAGATAATACTTTTGTTTTAGATAAGCCTTTTCTTACTTTAGCAACACAAAATCCAATTGAGCAATCTGGAACTTATAAGCTACCAGAAGCTGAGTTAGATAGATTTTTATTAAAAATAAATGTGCAGTATCCTAGTTTAGAAGAAGAGAAAAAAATTATTTCTAATATTTATAAAATAGAATCTCAAGAAATTAAAAAAGTGATGAAAAAATCTGAAATTTTAGAATTACAAAAATTACTTGAAAAAATTTATGTTTCGGAAAATATTATTGATTATATAACTGATTTGGTTTTCGCTACAAGAAATCCAGAAAAATATAATTTAGAAGAAATATGAAAATATTTGAATTATTGAGTTTCTCCAAGATGAAGTTTGGCACTTTTAAAATGAGCAAAAGCTCTGGCACTACTTTCTGGAAGAAGTTTTGTAATTCCTGAAGATGTAAAAGAAATAGCTGTTTCAGCTCTTGCTCACAGGCTTGTTTTGAATTATGATGCTGTTGCTGATGAAGTTTCAGAAACTGATATTGTGAATATGATTTTGGATAGAGTTAGGATAAGTTAATTTTAAATCCCTCTCACCTGAATCCTCTCTGTTGCACTCCAACTTCAGAATAGTCGTTACACTCGTTTCTTCACTTGTCCCTTTTTGGGGAGAAAGGGGCTACAAATAAAAAATAAAAAAATATGAATAAATTAAAATCAAAAAGATTTAGAAAACTTGAAATTAAGACTAAAAAAATTTTGTCTTGAGATTTTTTTGGTAATTATAAAACTTTATTTAAAGGTTCAGGAATAGATTTTGCTGAAATTAGAGAATATGTTTTTTGAGATTCTATCAAGAGAATTGACTGGAAAACTACTGCCAAAAATGGAAAAATGTTTGTGAAAAATTATGAACAAGAAAGAGATTTGAAAATAATGTTTTTTTTGGATATTTCAGAAAGTATGTATTTTGGAAGTCAGCAGAAAACAAAAATAGAATTACTAGAAGAAATTTTTTACTTATTTGCACTTTCTTGAATAAAATCTGGGAATAATATTTGAGCAATTATTTATAATGAATATGGAGAAAAATTTATTGATTTTGAAAAAAATGAAAGTGTTATTTTGAAGGTTTTGGGGGAAATTTCTAATTCATCTATTTTGCCCTCACCCCAACCCTCTCCCTTGAGGGGAGAAGGAGTAGCTTCAAAAAAAATAGAAAAGAAAAAAAGTAATTTTATTGATTTTATAAAAAAATATAATCTAAAGGATAATTTGATTTTTATTTTGAGTGATAAAATGGATTTTGATAAAAAAGTTTTTAAAAGTTTGAATGTTTTTAATGAAGTGAATTATATAAATATTTTTGATTTTTTTGAAAATAATTTAATTGAAAAAAATATAAATTTAAGTTTTAAAAATGATAAAAGTTTTATGGAATTTAATTTTTGAAATAGAAAAAAAATAGAAAAATATAAAAATTTAAGAAAAAATAAAATAGAAGATTTTGAAAAAAATTTGAGAAAAAATAATATAAATTATTTGAATATAGACACAAAAGATGATTTGATTAAAAAAATTTTGAAGAAATTTTAATTTCTTCAAAATATGAGAAAACTAGTTTTTTAATAAATTAATTATAAAAATAATAAATATAAAAATAGTACACATTTTCTACATTAACCCAAAAATTATAATATGTTTTTTTACTTACTATAAAAAAATCTCAAAATAAAATTTGAATTTTTGAAAAAATAGTTATAATTCTTTGGCTTTAAGGAAAAATAATTATTTTGGTGCCATGGTAGAGTGGTTATACACCGGTCTGCAACACCGTTTACACGAGTTCGAACCTCGTTGGCACCTCCATTTTTTATGGGGCTGAACTAGTTTCAGCTCCACCATATTAAAAATTAAAAAATCTAACTTTTAAAAAAGTTAGATTTTTTTTACTAATTCTCAAATATTTTTTATTTTAATAATTTCAATATCATAATTTCATTTAATTTCAATATTTGGAATAAAAATTTTTTTAAATTGAAGTTTTGAAGCTTCTTTTATTCTTTTTTCCAAATACATAACATTTTTTATTTGTCCTGTTAAAGAAATTTCTCAAACAAAAACAACATCTTTAGAAATTATTTTATTTGTTTTACTTGAAATTATTGAAGCTGCTAAACTCAAATCTATTCAAGGTTCTCATATTTTTAAAGCTCTTGCAATATTCACATAAACATCATAAGAATCAAGATGTATATTTGTGTATTTCAAAAGTACAGCAATTATTAAATCCAATTTTGAAGAATTAATTCAAGAAGAACTTCTTTTTGGATAACCAAATTTTGTATAAGTTGTAAGACTTTCAGTTTCTACAACCAAAGTTCTTGAACCTTCAACTGTAATACTCAAACTTGAGCCAATCATAGCTTCTGAAGAACTAATAAATTCAAGTCAAGGATTTTTCAAATCAACCAAACCTTGCTCTTGCATTTTAAAAAGTCCTACCTCAGAAGTTGAACCAAACCTATTTTTCAAAGCTCTCAAAATTCTCAAATTTTCAAAT
>Ga0256834_1001734_pt1 | contig 14417 bp, 18 predicted proteins | sample 4281140metaG_FD_190536 | JGI IMG/M metagenome (GOLD analysis project Ga0256834, IMG submission 190536) | Hydrothermal vent microbial communities from East Pacific Rise, Pacific Ocean - 4281-140 | ecosystem: Environmental > Aquatic > Marine > Hydrothermal vents | place: Pacific Ocean: East...
CCTTTGACACCGGGAGTCAACCAACCCACACCAACGCCGATGAACATGGCTAGGAAAATCCAAAGGGTTAGATAACGATCAAGAAACGAAAGTTTTCTGGTCAGTCCTGGTGCCATTTTTACCTCCTGATTTCAGCTGCCTGATTCCTGGCGAAAAAAATCGCCAAGTTGCTGCCGGATTTCGTCACGCACGCGGCGGTAGACATTCAGTACCTCTTCTTTTGTGCCCACGGCCTTTGGTGGATCATCGAAGCCCATATGCAGCCGTTCAACGCCCCCAAAAAAGAGCGGGCACTTCTCGTTAGCGTCACCGCAGAGGGTGATGACGTAATCGAAGTTTTGTCCTGCATACCGGTTGAGGTGATCGGAGCTGTTGGTTGTGATGTCGATACCAATTTCAGCCATCACCTGTACCGCTTTGGGATTAAGCCCATGGGGTTCGGTCCCGGCAGAGAAGGCCTCTATGCGCCCGGCAAAATCGTGATTGATGATGCCATCGGCCATCTGACTCCGACAGGAGTTGCCAGTGCAGAGAAAAAGTACGCATTTTCTATCTATATAATCATTTTTGTTCATGCAATTAATTCTCTCTATCCGCATAAGCAGATACGTCGAGTTTTAAAAAAAATCAGCATGGCTGGAGTTGCAAGAAAAATCAGCATGGCTGGAGTTGCAAGAAAAATCAGCATGGCTGATTATCGTGTTCTTCTTTGAAAAGGTCGAGCTTGCCGAGAGCTATGGTATGTATTGGAAGGTTGCAGAGTTGACTTAAAAGCAGCGGCTTCATCGTCTTAACGGTTGGGTTATCGATATCATTGAGACGATAATACATCCAGACACCCTGGCGACGGTCCAGAACCCAGCCACTGTTGCGCAGGTAGGCAAGATGCCGGGAGACGGTTGATTGCGGTAGTTCAAGGGCGGCCATGATTTCACAGACGCACAGTTCACCTTCAAGCAATAATGCCAGGATGCGTAGCCGGGTTTCATCAGCGAGGGCTTTAAATACTTTGGCTTTTTCTTTCATAGTCAGAACATATCCGCATAGGCAGATATTGTCAAGGATTTACTTTTTTTGAGCGGCGCAATATGAAATTGGTTACTCTCACAGAATTGAGTCTATGTGGTTTGTGGTAACGTCTGACGGTCACTCCTTTGACCTCACTCTGTGATTGCTGTAAATTGGCAATTATATCCGTTTCTTAATATTGTCAGGCGAACTGAATGCGCATTGCAACACGTATATTCCTTTATCTCTTCACATTAATTGCTATCGCTTCAGCAGTTCTCGGTTACGTATCGATTCAAGATGAGCGGGATCACCTGCTTGCCGGGATACGATCAGAGGCCCGCTTGATGGCGCGCGCTCTCGCCGCAGTGTTACGCTTCTATCATCCCGGTGATCCCGGGGTAGATTTAGATAAACTCCTGGCCGATATCTCCCCACGTCAATGGACTCCGCCGCCCATGTTGCGCTTTTACGATCAGGAAGGGGCCCCCAAAGGAACCGCCTGTGCTCACTGTAACCCGCTGCCTTTGCCGCACAAGAAGATAGACTTACACGCTCTGGGTGAGAATGGCCGTGAGGAATTTATGGAGCGTGGCGTCGATCAGTTTTATTCGATTATTGTTCCGGTAAAAGGGCTCGGCGATTCCAGGCAAGGGGCTTTGGAAGTGGTGCTGCCACTGCAACAAGTCAACCGCACCTTGGCCGCGACAACGAGGCGTTTTCTCTTGTTTACCATCGTCCTCATCGTTGGCCTGGGAACTCTCATTATTCTTATCGCGCGATGGAATATCACCCAGCCAATTCTCAAGCTGATTGGAGCTGCCCGCCAACTGGGTGCCGGTGATTTCTCCTCCCGGGTTGAGGCCAGTGGTGTCGTCGAGCTCGACAGATTAACTGATGAGCTCAACCGCATGGCAGAGCAACTCGAAGAGCAAAGCTCCAACCGGGATCGCTTCTATCAAGAGAAACTGCAACTCGAAAAAGGCTTGCGACACGCTGAAAAACTAGTCTCCATAGGGCAACTCAGTTCCGGCCTTGCGCACGAGATCGGCACGCCACTTAATGTCATCAGTGGCCGCGCCGAACACCTGCTTTCAAAGATAGACGAGAACGACACTTCGCGGAAAGCCCTCCTTACGATCGTGCAGCAGAGTGAACATATCGCGGCCTTGATTGAGCGTCTGTTGGCCTTTTCGCGCAAGGGCGAGCAAGCTTTCACAAAGATTTCACTGCAGCACCTGATCACGGAGGCTTACTCACTCTGTCTTATGCGTTCTAAACGCAATCGCGATGAGATAGCGCTGGCTCTTGATGTTTGTGAAGACAGCATGATCGGTGATGCCGACACTTTGCAGCAGATGTTTGTCAATCTCTTCCTGAACTCTTTTCAGGCCATTGAGGGCGCTGGGGAAATCCACGTCACTATCAAGAATCAATCCCCGTACACCCTGAATATCGTCTACGAGGATAACGGTCCCGGCATCCCTGAAGAACAGCGTTCGCGGATCTTCGACCCGTTTTACACGACCAAACAAGTTGGCGAAGGAACCGGGTTGGGGCTTTTTATTGTCGCCAATATCATTGAAGAGCATAATGGCGATATTGTCACTGAAACTGCGGCGACAGGCGGTGTCCGTTTTACCATCAACCTGCCCCGAAATCACGAAGAGCAGTCGGTGTTATCTCAAACGCAGTCGGAAATGGAGAGTTGATGAACAGACGATCAAATATGAAAATACTGGTTGTCGACGACCATGAGGAAATGCAGGAGTTTCTCCAGGATATCCTCTCTGAACAAGGTTATCAAACAGAAGCTGCGGGGACAGCTGTTGACGCTCTTGAACTGTTGGCGCGTGATGAGTTCCACCTGGTGATCACTGACATCAAAATGCCCGGCATGGACGGAGTAAGACTCCTGGAAAAAATCAAGTCAGGCGTCGGTTTCTCCCCCTTTGTGATTCTGATTACTGCTTTTGGCGATATCAATGACACCATCCGCTTTATAGACAAAGGTGCGTACGACTACATCATTAAGCCATTCAAAATGGAGCAGATTCTGATTGCCGTCAAACGTGCCGAACGCGAACTACAGATGCGCCAGCGAGTCAGGGAACTGGAAGCTCGCGTTACGCAACCACACCGGTTTCAACAACTGCTTGGCAAAAGTGCTGCCATGCAGAAGATATTTGACTTGATCAAGAAGGTCGCTCCAGCTGACGGCAGTGTCCTCATCGAAGGCGAAACCGGTACCGGCAAGGAATTGATTGCCCAGGCGATCCATCGTGAGTCAGCTCATAAGGATGGTCCGTTCATCCCGATCAACTGTGCTTCAATTCCTGAAGGACTTTTGGAGAGTGAACTCTTCGGTTATGCTCGTGGGGCATTTACCGGTGCTCAGGAGAATAAGCAAGGGCTGTTCGTCGCGGCTGATGGCGGCACACTTTTTCTCGATGAGATCGGCGAAATGCCTCCTTCCCTGCAAGCGAAACTGCTGAGAGCGATCCAGGAAAAACGGATTCGCCCGGTTGGCAGCACCAGCGATATCGTCTTTGATGTGCGGATTGTCTCCGCAACAAACTGTGACCTGCGTGCAGCTACCAGCGAAGGTAGCTTCAGAGAGGATATTTACTATCGTCTGGCTACATTTCAGATTGAAGTCCCGCCACTCCGGAAGCGCAAAGAAGATGTTCCCCTGTTGATCGAACATTTTCTCGCCCAACATGCTGCCAAGGGTCGAGACGGCTTCTTCTCTGCAGAAGTTCTTCGGACGCTGATGGACTACTCCTGGCCAGGGAATGTGCGCGAACTGCGAAGTCTTGTGGAGCGATGCCTCTACCTCTGCGAAGGGGATACGGTGCTATTTGATGATCTCCCGGAAGAGATCCAGCGTCGAGCTCGACCGGAAAACCGTTTTTGCCTGGCTGACGATAAAACCCTCGACGAGATCGAGTTGGATTATATCAAGCATATTCTTGACCGCTGTGATGGCAACCGTGTTCGTGCGGCTGAGATTCTTGGTATCAACCGCAAAACCATCCAGCGAAAACTGAGCGACTGACTTGTCGCAAGCTGCGACAAATTGTCCCATGGGCAGTTTTTGTCGCAGTTAACCCTCTCCGTCACATCGTTTCTCACTCTGCTGCAACCCCTATTATATCAATTCATTTCAACAAGTTACAGATGATCGGCAACGTCTGCCGTCTTCTGGCATAGATTGTGCTGCTGTTCTCCGCTTTGTGGTTCCTCTGGAGAGCCTCCAATCACTACCTGGAAAGTGGAGAGAGATGAAGAAATCAAACAGAAAAGTAATGATCGCCGTGTTGGTCCTGGTGACCAGTGTCGGCTTCCTGATCTATCGTGGCTTCGCTGAGACCAGTGTTTATTACATGACTGTCGGTGAGCTGAAAACATCGGTCCTGGGTCAGAAAATCGGCCCGACTCAGGCGGTGCGAGTCGGCGGTCTGGTGATCGACGGCAGCACCAGCTATAACCAGCGCGATTTAGAGCTGCGCTTCTCTCTCAAAGACGAAAACAATCCGCATGAGACTATCGACGCCGTCTACATGGGTGCCAAGCCGGATGCTTTTGAGCCGGATATCGAAGCTTTGCTGGAAGGGACTTACGACCGGGCCAGGAACCTGTTTCAGGCGGAGACCCTGATGGTTAAATGTCCCTCCAAATACGAATCGGAAACAAAGCAAGATGACAAGCAGGAGGTTGGTAAGTGATTACTTTTGGAATTCTTTCACAGTTGGCAGCACTCTTCTTTACGCTGCTCTCGATGGGTTTGCTTTTAGCTGGACTGGGGCGTAACAATGTTCGCCTGGTGGAGTCTGGCAAGCGTGGCTTGCTCAGTGCTCTGGCGGCAACGACCCTGGCTTCGATTGCCCTGGCTTATCTCTTTTTAACTGATAATTTTCAGGTCGAATATGTTGCCTCCTATTCAGATCGTGCCCTGCCCATCTTCTATAAGGCGACGGCATTCTGGGCCGGGCAAAAAGGCTCCTTACTGTTTTGGGCGTGGGTTCTGAGTTTATTTATTGGCCTGGTTATTTTTAGTAATCGTAAAGAGCCTGATGACCGCAACACACCCTACGTTTATCTGGTGATGGCAGGGACTTTAAGCTTTTTCCTGTTTCTTTTATGTGTGATCAGCAACCCTTTTGATACGCTCAACTTTATGCCGAGGGATGGTCAAGGTCTCAACCCGATGTTGCAGAATCCCGGTATGATTTTCCATCCACCGACACTCTTCCTTGGCTACATCGGTTTCACGGTTCCCTTCGCCTATGCGATCGCCGCCATGATCACCGGCAGCTCGGATGCCAGCTGGATTCGCAAGACGCGGGTCTGGAATGTGCTCTCCTGGGTATTCCTTTCTATCGGTATTATCCTGGGCGGACAATGGGCCTATGTCGAGCTCGGCTGGGGTGGTTACTGGGCTTGGGATCCTGTAGAAAACGCCTCGTTCATCCCCTGGCTGGTTTCGACCGCCTTTATCCATACGGCCATCATTCAGGAACGTCGCGGCGTTATGAAGGTCTGGAACATGGTTCTCGTCCAATTGACCTTTATCCTGTGTATTTTCGGTACTTACCTGGTTCGTAGCGGTATCCTGCAATCGGTCCACGACTTCGGCGCAACCGGTCTGGGTGGATATTTCCTGTTATTCCTCATTGTCATTACGGTCGGCGGCGTCTATCTGCTAGCGGAGAGTTACAGCGAATTCAAGACCCCCGGGAGTGTCGAGTCTTATCTCTCACGAGAAAGCACCTTTCTCTTTAACAACGTTATCCTGCTGGCGCTGGCTTTTGCGACCCTGCTCGGTACCGTTTTCCCGATTCTCTCCGAAGTCGTCACCGGCAACAAGATTACCGTTGGCCAGCCATTTTTTAACCAGGTGAACACGCCGCTGTTTTTGCTGCTGATTCTGCTTACCGGGATCTGTCCGTTAATCGGTTGGCGTAAGGCAACGGTAAGTAACCTGCGTCGCAATTTTCTCTTTCCCGGCATTGTTGCGCTACTGTCAGGAATCGTCATGGTTGCCTTTGGTATTCGCCAGACTTACGCTTTGCTGGCTTTTGTCCTGGCGGCCTTTGTCGGTGGCACCATCATCCAGGAATACGTTACCGCCATTCTCTCACGTAAAAAGCTGACTGGTGAATCCTCCCCTGGGGCTGCAGTTAAAATCCTCTGGAAAATGCGCCGTCGCTACGGTGGTCATATCGTTCATTTTGGTCTGGCCATGATGGTTGTCGGCATCGCTGCTTCCTCTGCATATAAGTTGGAGAAACAGGCAACTCTGAAACAGGGCGAAACCATGACAATTGGTGACTTCACCTTGGAGTATGAAGGTTTCCGCCAGTATGAAAAGTACAACCGGACCATCTACGCGGCCAGACTCGGTGTGTTTCGTGACGGTAAGCGAATTGACGAGATGGAAGCTGAACGCCGCTATTACGTCAATGCCAAACAGCCAACCACAGAAGTGGCAATCCGGTCAACTCTCGCTCAAGACCTCTATGTGACCATGCCGGGGATCGGCCAGGGTAATGAGATCACCCTCAAGGTGGCTATCAATCCACTGCTGATCTGGATCTGGTTCGGCAGCGGTCTGATGGTGGTTGGTGGTGTTCTGGCGATTATCCCCTCAAGGAGGAGAGAATCATGAGCAGCAAAAGCTCGATATTGCTACCGGCACTCCTGGTGCTGCTGACAATAGTGTTGATGCCAGCGAGTGGCATCGCAGAGTTAACCCAAACTGAAGTTTCGGAAAGCCTGATCTGCTACGCATGTCCTGGTGAGCCTCTGAATATTGATCGTTGTAGTGGTGGCAATCAGATGCGTGATGTGATCCAGGAGATGCTTGACAAGGGCAAAAGCAAGCCCGAGATCCTCGATTATTTTGTCGGCCAATTTGGCGACAGCATCCTCACCACGGTTCCCAAAAAAGGCTTTAACCTGATCGCTTATACCGGCCCGTTTATCGGTCTTTTAGTCGGTATCCCGGTGGCTTTTCTGGTGATTCGGCGCTGGGGCTTAAGGGGGCGTAAAGAGTCTGCTGAACAAACAACGTCAGGAGAGCCTACAGCGCTTGATGATGAGATGCGTTTACGCATAGAAAAAGAACTGTCCGAACTGGACAAGGAGGATTAACCATGGAGATTGCAATTTTAGTCGTCATTAGCATTGCGCTCTTTATTTATACCCTGTGGCCATCTTTTAAAGTGGCCGAGCCCCTCATTGTGGAACTTGATCTGAGACAACGCAGGCGTCGGCTTTTAGAACAAGAGAAAAAGCACAATCTCAAGGCGATCAAAGACATAGACTTCGAACTTGCGACCGGAAAAATCAGTGAAGCAGACCATGAAGAGCTGAAAATGCTCTACAGTCTTAAAGCTGCTGAAGCGATTGAGGCAGAAAAGCGATTGGCAGATGAATCAAGCGACGCCTGAATCAAACAAGGTTGACTCATCAGTCTTCCTGACAATCAGCGAACTGCGTAAATCCTATGGCAGCCGTGAGGCGTTACGAGGCATTAATCTTGACCTGAAGCGGGGTGAATTTCTCTGTCTGTTCGGGCCTAATGGAGCTGGCAAATCGACCTTGTTGAAGATTCTTGCGACCCTGCTGCGACCGAGTAGCGGCACGGTGCAAGTCCTTGATTATGACCTTGAGGAACATGCCGAGAAGTTTCGTGCCAATCTTGGCATGGTTTCGCATCAATCCTTTGTCTACCAGGATCTGACGGTTCTGGAGAACCTTGAGTTTTTCGCTGCCCTCTATGGCGTGCAAGACTCACAAAGCCGGGCCTTAGAACTCCTTGAGGAAGTCAATCTGGTGGATCGCTACGACATGCCCGCAGCGAACCTCTCGCGTGGTATGCAGCAGCGTTTAAGTATTGCGCGGGCCCTGGTCAACGACCCCGCGCTGTTATTGCTCGACGAGCCTTACACCGGTTTGGATGAACATGCGGCCAGTGTCTTACGCGATCAGTTACAAAAGCTGCACAGTCGTAAAAGAACTATTGTTATGGTGACCCATAATCTGCGCAGGGGCCTGGAATCAGCCACCCGTTTGGGGATTCTTGCTCATGGCAAGCTGACCTATTTGCAAGAGAAGAAAGATATCGACGCGACCGCCTTTGAAGAGATTTATTTCAAGCATCTGGGGGCTGCATGAGCAGTCTTCACCAGATTCGTTTTCTGCTCTGCAAAGATTTGCGGGTAGAGCTGCGCAAGAAGGAATCGCTGGTTTCAATGGCTTTCTTCGGTGCCTTGATTCTGGTCATTCTGAATATTGCTACCGGTATCGGCAAACAGGTCGATGCCGAAACCGGGGCAGGAATCCTTTGGGTCGCAGTGATGTTTTCTTCTGTCCTCGGCCTGGGGCGAGTCTTTGCCAGAGAAAAGGAAAATGGTTGTGTGGCCGCTCTACTGATCAGTCCGGCAGCGCCTTGGGAGATCTACGTTGCCAAAGCTCTGGTCAATTTTACCTTAATGGTTCTTTCGGAGTTGGTGCTGGTGCCGGTTTTTTATGTGTTGTTCGGTGCACAACTGCAGGGTACTCCATTAACCCTCGTGCCGATCCTGCTGCTGGTTAACCTCGGTTTTTCAGTGACCGGCACATTGATTTCGGCAATTTCCGCCGGAACACGACGTAATGAGGTGCTCTTGCCAATCCTGCTCTTTCCCTTATTATTGCCGTTGATTGCATTCGCTGTAAAAGCAACCTCAGCCGCATTGGCTGCACGACCCTTTGCTGAATTGCTCGACCAACTTGAACCTATGGCCGCTTTTTGCGTTATTTTTGCAGTCGTCGGCTATCTCCTCTTTCCCTTTGCTATCCGGGAGGACTGAAGTGACACTTACGAATCGTTCCAGCCTGTTCGCCGGAGCTGCGGCTCTGTTGATGCCCGTAGCCATCGGCATGATCTTTTTTTATGCGCCTCTGGAGAAAACCATGGGCAGTGTGCAGAAGATCTTTTATTTCCACCTGCCGCTGGCTTTCTCTGCGTTTCTCTCTTTCTTTGTCGCCTTTGTCGCCGGCATCATGTATCTGCGTACCCGGCGACAGGTCTGGGACGCACGGCTGGCTGCCAGCGTTGAAATCGGTGTAGTCTTCACGACGCTGGTGTTAATTACCGGGTCATTGTGGGGCAAGCCGATCTGGAACACCTACTGGACCTGGGACCCTCGATTAACCACATCTCTGATTCTTTGGTTTATCTATGCGTCTTGCTTGATCCTGCGTTCAGCAGTCGAGGAAGAAGGTAAGCGCGCAACCTATTGTGCGGTTATGGCAATCGTCGGTTTTGTCGATGTGCCGATAGTTTTCTTTTCGGCCCGCCTCTGGCGCAGCATTCACCCTGTAGTGATTCGATCTGACTCGGTTGGCTTGGAATCTTCGATGTTGATAACTCTGCTGGTCTCTATGCTCGCCATGCTGGCCTTCTGGATTGGACTTTATAAATTCCGGGTCTCCTTACAACTACAGGAAGCTGCGGCGAATGAATTACTTAACCCTAAAGACTAAAAGGGACGGACAAAACTATGAAAGACACATTCCTGATAATCGCCTATATGGCTATCTGGCTCGGACTGAGTGGTTATATTGCCACCTTGGCACACCGTCAAAAGAAGCTCTCCCTGCGGATTGAGCTTTTAAGCAAGCGACTCAATACAGAGAAGGAGTCATCGTGAAAACCACTAAAACCCGCCGCGAAAGTGTTACCAGAGGATTTTTCTGGGGTCTGCTCATTTCTATCACTCTCTTGACGGTCTATTTTCTGGCCACAGGAGGCCCGGAGAAAGGAGAGGATAAAGAGCATGGTCAGGCTGATGCACAGCAACAAATCAATCAGTACAGAGCGGCTCTGGAGAAAAACCCCAAAGATCTGAATACCTTGATTACTCTGGGCGATCTTTATCTGAACACGAATAAGATTATCGAGGCTTGGAAAGTGTTCACGCAAGCACAAAAGATTGCCCCCAATGACACTCATGTTCTGATCGACCTTGGCGGGATCTATCGCCAGATTGGCAAGTACGACAGAGCTCTGGAGAGTTATCAGCGTGCTTACGAGATTAAACCGGACCATCTGGATCCGCTGATGAACATGGCAATGATCTACAGCCAGAACAAAAAGAACTATCCTAAGGCCTTGGAGCTGTACAAAACTATACTGAAAAGTAATCCGCGACCGCAGTTGGCAGCCAAGGCCAAGCAGGAGGTTGTCAATATTGAAAGCGTCTTAAAGCAGATGAAGAAGGTGAAATGATGAAAAAAGAAACTATTTTACTGGTTGTGGTAACTCTTGTCGTTGGAGCTTTGGTTGGAATCATGATTGCCAGCCAACCGACAAAAACAGCAGACAAAGATGATCACGACACCCACGTTGCTAAACCCTCTGTTGTTGATACTCAGAAAGAGCTTCAGATATTGAAAGAAGTTCTTGAAAAGGAGCCAACGAATCGCAATGCCTGGGTTCAATTGGGGAATAAGTACTTTGACACAAACCAGCCTATGGAAGCGGTCGATGCCTATGATAAGGCCTTGGCAATCAATGGCAATGATCCCGATGTCCTGACCGATCAAGGCATCATGTACAGGCGCATTGGTTGGTTCAATAAAGCCATTGAGAATTTCAACAAGGCAAACGAGCTTGACCCCAAGCATCCGCAGTCGCTGCTCAACCTGGGGATCGTCTATCGTTTCGATTTAGAAGAAAATGTAAAAGCCAAAGAGGCCTGGTTGCAATACCTTGAGGTTGACCCAACCGGGGCGACTGCAGACAGGGTCAGAACCATGATAGATCACATGGAAAATGGTCATAATTAACCCACACGTCATCGGCTGGAAAGGGCCTCTCTCGTGATTATACCCCAAACGCCAATGTTGTACGGTGCCTTCGGTGCCTACCTGCTGGCAGTTTTGATGTATCTGTCTCATATCTTGCTGCGTCGTGCCTGGCTATGGCGCAGTGCCTTTGCTCTGGTCCTGGTTGGTTTTGCCGTGCAAAGTATATGTCTGGGATTGCGATGGGTCACTGCGGGCTACTTGCCAGTCACTAACCTTTTTGCCACACAATTCTTTTTCAGCTGGGCTCTGGCTGCAACCTATATCTACTTTGAGTTACGCTACCGGATTCACGCAGCAGGGCTCTTTGTGATGTTCTGCAACCTGCTTCTCCTTGGCAGCGTATTGCCGCGAGATCCAGCGCTGCCACCGTTGATTCCGGCTCTGGATACGCCCCTGTTTACACTGCACGTTGCCTTTTCCTTTGCTGGCTACGCATTTTTCGCCATGGCCTTCTCCATGGGTGTCATGTACCTGGTCCAAAAACGCTTACAGACAGGTTTGTTGCCAGATTTGCTGCTGTTGCGCAAGCTCAACGAGGAGGCGGTTTTTCTAGGCTTCAGTCTCTTCACCCTATGCATGATCTTCGGCAGTATCTGGGCCTATGTCGCCTGGGGATATTATTTCTCCTGGAATATAAAGGGGGTCTGGTCGGCGCTGGTGTGGATTTTTTATGCCGGCATGTGCCATGCCAAATTTATTCGTCGCTGGCAGGGCTCCGGTTATGCGCTGCTATCAATCGCCGGTTTCGGAGTGGTTCTGTTTACCTACCTTGGTATCGGCTTGCTGATGAGCAGTAACCACCCCCTCGAGTAAGCAGGAGCTGCGGCGATGTTGAAAACTATACTCAATAGTAAAAGCTGGAAACTCTTCTGTTCACTGAAGCTTGCCATCGTCTTGGCTTCTGCTATCACCCTGATAACGGTCGGTGGTTCCGTGTTGATACCGTTCAACCCGAAGATTTTTTCAGGGATGGACAGTATGCCGCTTGGTCTCTGGATTGAGAACGTCGCACAACTGTCCCTTGGCATGACCTGGTGGGTTCCAGTTGCCGGTATTCTGGTTGTTCTGCTGGGGGTCAATACGCTCTGTTGCCTGATAGACTGGCTCTGTCATTTCCGTGCTCGCTGGCGCAAATCCGGCGAATATCTGATCCATCTCGGCTTTGTCCTGATCCTGGGGGCTTACCTTTGGGGCAGTCAGGCGGGCTTTCGCAGCGACAATAACCCCTTGCTGATTGGTCAGATTAAACCGCTGCCGCAACCGGGTCTATATCTGAAGCTGGAAGCCTTTGAACCGGTCTTCAATAAATCTGGCCGACCCATTGATATGCTCAATACACTGGTCCTTTATAAAGGCGATCAGGTCATCAAGCGGACCCAGGCGCGGACCAACCATCCTCTGACCTGGAACGGCTTGGTCATCATCCCGGCGTCCTATGGACAGACCATGCGTGGTGGTCGCTATCTGCCCTACAGCATTCTCACAATAAATTATGATCCCGGCGCGAACCTCGCTCTCGCCGGAGGCATTGCCATGGGCTGTGGGGTTGTTCTGACGCTTTTCTCTTTTTATAGAAAACGAACTCGAGGGGATCATCCGAACATCGTCTGATTCCCTTCAATGAAATAGTCGCTATGGTCTTCTGGCCGGAAAATATCTGAATAAAACTTGTATTCAGCACAATCTGAACTATTGGTAAATGTCTGTCATCCCCGAATGGTTTTATCGGGGATCCATGTTTTAAGGTCTGAATTTCCGATTCACCCTCGGGAATGACAATCTTTAATCGTAAGCTGAATAGCTACTAAAACATCAAGGAGAGAAAAATGCGTTTCTGTGTTCTGTTAATACTCATGCTGTTTGTAACCAGCTCACCTGCAATTGCCTTTACGCCTACAGAGGAAGGCTGTGGTGCTGGCACTTGTTCTGATTGTCACTCTTTGAGCACGAATGAAGCAAAGGAGCTTTTCAAAGGACTTCAAGGAGAAGTCGTCTCGACTGATTTTGCTGAAGTGCCAGGTCTCTGGCAAATTGGCATGAAGGTTCAGGACAAAGTTCTGCCCGTTTACATGGATTTCTCCAAGTCTTACCTGATTAGCGGCAACATCATCCGTCTGCATGATCGCAAAAACCTCACGGAAGTACGATATCGTCAACTCAACCCGGTTGATGTGGCAAGTATCCCGACTGATGATGCCTTGTTGCTGGGCAACCCTATGGCCGAAAATAAGATCATCGTTTTTACTGATCCACATTGCCCTTATTGTAAGAATCTGCACGAAGTGCTGAAACAAGCCGTTGAGAAGCGCTCGGACCTGCTGTTCCAAATAAAACTGATGCCAATCAAGGAAAGTTCAAAAGGTGTTGCCAAGACCATTGTCTGCAACAAGTCAATGGAGCAACTGGAGGCGGCCTTCGAAAAGAAACCGTTACCCGAAGCAGAATGCGAGACAGATGTTATTGGGCAGACTCTGGCGATGGCCCAATCTCTCGGTATCAGGAGTACGCCGACGCTGATTCTCCCCAATGGGCAGATTGCGCCTGGATATAAATCGCTTGAAGCATTACTCGAACTGATCGATCAGTCAAAGATTGACGGAAAATCTGGAGTGCAATAATCAAAAGCCCCCCCCTGCTCGCTGTACTCGCTTCCCCCCTGTAAAACAGGGGGGATTGAGAGTCTGAATTATTGGTAAATGTACGTCATCCTCGAATGATGTTATTGGGGATCCATCTTTTAAGGTCTGGATTCCCGATTACACCCTCGGCAATGACGATCTTTAATTGAAAGCTGAATACCCATCCGCAATGGCAAACAGCGCTCCGGTTCAGTATCTCGGCCAGATCTCAACATTCACTTTGTCAATCCGGACCTTAAAAGGACTGGAGGATATCATGGATGCTAAAAAAGACATTCGACCTGTCACCTACCTGAAGAACAATGCCGCCGAGCTGCTTGCCCAAGTGAATGAATCACAACGACCCGTTTACATCACACAGAAAGGTGAGGCCCGGGCGGTATTACAAGACCCGAAAAGCTATGAGCAAATGCGTTCAACCATCGGTCTTCTGAAGCTTATCGCCATTGGCGAAGAAGACGTTCGTGCAGGAAAGACCAGAGCCCAAGAGTTGGTTTTTGCTGACCTTGGAACCAATCTACGGCAACAGATAAAATCCGCTGGTAGACACCTCTCTCTTAAGCTGTAAGCCTGGGTACTGGAAAGCTCGCACCTTGTAGGGGCAAAGCAAACGCCCCACCTGCTTTGCCCTTGTTGGCATTGCCGCAAAGAGCGGGCTACGGATGAAGAAACGGGCGAAGCAGATAAACCTTGCTTCGCCCCTACAATATTTTTTGTGATTTACATCTCTGCAACAGCTGTTAAACGGAGATCAGCCGCCTTCGTAAAGCAACCGTATAACTTACATAACTTGCCAACGTCCCATTGGACTGCCGGAAGAAGCGTAGCAGGGTTTTGGCTTTGCGCTCAAGGCCACTCCACAGAAGACGCCTGGCACCAGCATTGAGCTGATAGACCAGAGTCAGGTAC
>Ga0256834_1001735_pt1 | contig 14415 bp, 10 predicted proteins | sample 4281140metaG_FD_190536 | JGI IMG/M metagenome (GOLD analysis project Ga0256834, IMG submission 190536) | Hydrothermal vent microbial communities from East Pacific Rise, Pacific Ocean - 4281-140 | ecosystem: Environmental > Aquatic > Marine > Hydrothermal vents | place: Pacific Ocean: East...
AATGAAAAAAATATTAAACAAATTATTTGAGCAACAACGTTTAACAAAACAGGAAGCCAAAGAAGTACTTTTTCAAATTGCAAATGAAAAGTATAACAATTCTCATTTAGCTTCTTTTTTAACGGTGTTTATGATGCGTCCAATTTCAGTAAATGAATTGGCAGGTTTTAGAGAAGCCTTGTTAGAATTGGCTGTAAAAATAGATTTAACAGAATTCAATACCATTGATTTATGTGGTACAGGAGGAGATGGTAAAAACACATTCAATATTTCTACATTAACATCATTTGTAGTTGCAGGTACAGGGAATAAAGTAGCGAAACATGGAAATTATGGAGTTTCTTCAGTAAGTGGATCTTCAAATATGTTAGAGTTTTTAGGATATAATTTCACGAAAGATGAGGCTACATTAAAAAGCCAAATAGACAAGGCAAATATTTGTTTTTTACACGCACCATTATTTCATCCAGCAATGAAAGCTGTTGGCCCGGTTCGTAAAGAATTAGGCTTAAAAACTTTTTTTAATATGTTGGGACCATTGGTAAACCCAAGCAATCCACAAAATCAATTGGTTGGAGTTTTTAATTTGGAAGTGGCAAGAGTTTACAATTATTTATTGCAAGAAACTACAAAAAATTATGGAATAGTGTATAGCTTAGACGGGTACGATGAAATTTCATTAACAAGTGCATTTAAATTATTTACAAAAGAAAATGAGCAACTAATAACACCTGAAAATTTAGGGTTAAAAAGATTACAGCAATCTGAGATTTTTGGAGGAGATTCTGTGGCTGCATCAGCTAAAATATTTGTATCAATTTTAGATGGAAATGGTACCGAAGCTCAAAATAATGCTGTACTTGCAAATGCGGCATTTGCATTAAAAACAATTGATAGTAGCAAACCGTTTGAAACAGCTTTTGATGAAGCAAAAGAATCGTTAATGAGTTTAAAAGCAAAAGAATGTTTAACTAAATTAATTAAGAATTAAGAATTTATGTTTAAGTAAGTGTCATGCTGAACTTGTTTCAGCATCTCATTAATTATGAAAATGAAGTTAAGTTATGTATACATATTGGCTAATAAATATAGAACTACGTTTTATATAGGCGTAACAGGGAATTTAAAAGAAAGAATGATTCAACATAAAAAGGGTGTAGGTTCAACGTTTACATCAAAATATAATATTAGAGATTTAATTTATTTTGAAGAATTTTCAGATATTAATCAAGCTATTTTAAGAGAGAAACAATTAAAAAATTGACACCATGATTGGAAAATTAATTTAATAAAAGTTAAAAACCCAGAATTACAAACGTTAGAAATGTGACACTGAAACAAGCCTGTCTGCCGGCGAGGCAGGTTCAGTATGACGAAAGAAAAATATGTTAAAATAGAATAAATAGAAAGTGATATATAAACAATGAATATTTTAGATAAAATAATAGCACACAAAAAGAAAGAGATAACACAACTAAAAAGTGAAGTTTCAGTTGAGAAATTGGTGAAGAGCCCCAATTTTAAACGTACACCAATTTCATTTAAAAAGGCATTAACAATAAAAAATTCAACAGGAATTATAGCTGAATTTAAAAGGCAATCTCCTTCAAAAGGTATTATTAATGATAAGGTTGAAGTTATAGATGTAACTAAAGGTTATTTAAAAGCAGGCATTGCAGCCCAATCTATTTTAACCGATATTCATTTTTTTGGAGGAAGTATTTTAGATGTAATGCAGGCAAGAACGGTAAATAATACCATACCAATTTTAAGAAAAGACTTTATTGTTGATGGTTTTCAAATTGTTGAAGCAAAAGCCATTGGTGCTGATGCTATTTTGTTAATAGCAGCTTGTTTAACAAAAGAAGAATTGAAAAATTATGGAAAATTAGCTGAAGATTTAGGATTGGAAGTGTTGTATGAAGTGCATAACAAAGAAGAATTGAATAAAATAGAATTAGACACTAAAATTATTGGAATCAATAATCGGAATTTAAAAACCTTTGAGGTTGATTTAGAACATTCAATTGAATTAGCAGGTCAAATTCCTGAGAGTTGTATCAAAGTTTCAGAAAGTGGTCTTAGTAATCCAAGAGTTATTACAGGACTAAAAGAATATGGCTTTCAAGGTTTTTTAATTGGTGAAAATTTTATGAAAACAGAAGATCCTGGACTAGCCTGTGAAGCATTTATTAATCAAATAAAATAGTGATGTTGTTAAAAGTTTGTGGAATGCGAAATCAAGAGAATATTTCAAGCCTATTAGCTTTGAAACCAGATTTTGTAGGGTTTATTTTCTATCCTAAATCAAAACGTTATGTTACACAATTTCCACAAATAAAATTCCCTAAAGAAACCAAAAAAGTAGGTGTTTTTGTTAATGAAAGTATAGAAAACATTCTTGAGAAAGTAAAGAATTACCAATTAAATGCTGTGCAATTGCATGGAAATGAAACTCCTGAATTTTGCCAAAAATTAATTAACACGTTCATTGAGCGGATTCGAAGTGAAAAAAAACGTCATTCTGTCCCGATAACTATCGGGATTGTTTCAGAATCTCATAAATTAGAAATTATAAAAGCATTTTCAGTTGATGAAAATTTCGATTTCAATAAAACTCGACAATATGAAGAGCTATGCAATTACTTTTTATTTGACACCAAAGGCAAGGAATATGGAGGAAACGGCATAAAATTTAATTGGGAAATACTTCAAAACTATAAGGGTAAAGTTCCATTTTTGTTAAGTGGAGGCATTTCAAAAAATGATGCTGAGGATATAAAAAAAATAAAACATCCTGCCTTTAAAGGAGTCGATATAAATAGTGGTTTTGAAATAGAGCCAGCATTAAAGAATATAGAAAACATTAAAGAATTTAAAAACAACGTATCATGAATTATTTTGTTGATAAAAATGGATACTACGGTCAGTTTGGAGGAGCTTTTATCCCTGAATTATTATACCCTAATGTTAAGGAATTAGAAGATAATTATTTAAAAATATTGGAGTCAGATTCCTTTAAAAAAGAATTTAAGGAGCTACTAGATACATATGTTGGCAGACCAACTCCGTTGTATTTAGCAAAGCGATTATCTAAAAAATATGGTGCTGAAATTTATTTAAAACGAGAAGATTTAAATCATACAGGTGCACATAAAATTAATAATACAATTGGACAAATATTAGTTGCCAAGCAGCTTGGTAAAAAGCGGATTATTGCTGAAACAGGTGCCGGACAACACGGTGTTGCAACGGCTACAGTTTGTGCACTTATGAACTTAGAATGTATTGTTTTTATGGGTGAGGTTGATATTAAACGGCAAGCACCAAATGTGGCTCGTATGAAAATGTTAGGGGCAAAAGTTATACCGGCAAAAAGTGGTAGTAAAACATTGAAAGATGCCACGAATGAAGCCATTAGAGATTGGATTGGTAATCCTGAAGACACGTATTATTTGATTGGTTCGGTAGTTGGTCCTCATCCGTATCCAGATATGGTGGCTCGTTTACAATCTGTAATTAGTAAAGAAATTAAGGAACAATTATTAGTTGAAACAGGTAGCGAAAATCCTGATATGATTATTGCTTGTGTTGGAGGGGGAAGCAATGCTGCAGGAGCATTTTATCATTATTTAGACAGTGAAAATGTAAAGCTAATAGCTGTTGAAGCTTCAGGTTTAGGTGTGCATAGTGGCCAATCTGCTGCAACATCTCAATTGGGAGATGTTGGTGTTTTACATGGTAGCAAAACAATTTTAATGCAAGATGAATACGGACAAGTAACAGAGCCTTATTCAATTTCAGCAGGATTAGATTACCCTGGAATAGGACCTTTACATGCGTATTTACATGAAAGTAAACGAGCTGTATTTATGAATGCAACAGATCAAGAAGCTTTAGATGCTGCGTATGAGTTAACCAAAATTGAAGGAATTATTCCAGCATTAGAATCTGCTCATGCACTAGCTGTTTTACCCAAAATGAAATTAAAAAAAGATCAGGTAATTGTAATTAATTTATCAGGAAGAGGTGATAAAGATATAGAAACCTATATAACACATTTAAAAGATGAATAAGTTAACTAGTTTATTTAAAGTGAAACAACATAATTTATGTTCTGTGTTTTTTACTGCAGGTTTTCCAAAATTAAATGATACTGAACAAATTATTAAAAATTTAGAAAGTAATGGCGTTGATTTTATTGAAGTTGGTTTGCCATACTCTGATCCATTGGCTGATGGGCCAACAATACAACACAGTAGTTCAGTAGCATTGGAGAATGGAATGAATTTAGATATTATTTTTAATCAGTTGAAAGCAGTAAAAGACACTGTTAAAACCCCTTTAGTTTTAATGGGTTATTTAAATCAGATTCTAAAATATGGTGAAACCAAATTTTGTCAAAAATGTAAAGACTGTGGTATTGAAACTGTAATTATACCAGATTTACCAATGATTGAATATGAGAATCATTACCAACAATTATTTGCAAATTATGGAATTTCAAACGTATTTTTAATTACACCACAAACTTCGGAAGAGCGTATCAGAAAAATTGATAAAATTACGAATGCTTTTATTTATGTAGTTGCATCTTCTTCAATTACAGGTGCTAAAGGAGAAATTTCAGAAAAGCAAATAGCTTATTTTGAGCGAATTAAAAAAATGAATTTAAAAAGCACTTTAATTGTCGGTTTTGGAATTTCAAATAAATCAACATTTAAAACTGCTTGTAAATATATGAATGGAGCCATCATTGGTTCGGCCTTTATTAATTTTTTACAAGAAAAAGGAGTAGCAGAGATCCCTAGTTTTGTAACTGAAATTTTAGAATAATGTGTTATTTATTTAAAAAAAAGTTCTCGATACAATTTTTTGTCAAAAATTACTCGAACTGACATAGCTAATAACTCTAAAATACTATAATTGTTTGGAATTATGTATTTTGATTTTATTCAATTTCAAAATTGAAATAGGTGTTTGGGCATGGTTCATTGTGTAATGTGAAATGCCACCATTCTTTCGGGTAATTTCTAAAATTGTACTTTCGCATTACCTTCTGCAAAATTTCACGATTTTGTAATTGTTTGGAAGTTAAATTTGTATTTGATACCCAAGATTCTTTCCCGAAAAAATCATAAGGACTTCCCATATCCAATGCTTTTTTTTCATTCGTAGATAAATCAACAATGGTAAGATCAACGGTACTTCCTCTACTGTGTCCAGAACGAGAAGCAATGTATTCTTCTTTAAAAAGATTCTTCTTTTTAACATTTGGATAGAATTCTTCTTTATTTATGGTGTCATTTAAGTTTTTGGCCCATTTAACAAAATGATTTACAGCTTTTTGTGGGCGGTATGCATCATAAATTTTTAGTCCTAAATTTTTCTTTTCAAGTTCTAATTGAATTTTTTTTAACATATTGGCTGCCTCAACCGTAATTATGGCTTTTGGAGCATTATAACCCTCTATTGGTTTGCCTATAAAATTATGATTTCCGGCATAACGAATTTCTAATTCTATGGTTGGAATCACCGTTTTTATATATACAAATCCTTCAGGGAGCTGTTGTGCAAAACTCTTTCCAACAATTAAAAAGAGTATGCATAAAATGAAAGACCTAGAAATTTTATTTAACACGTTCTCCATTTACATACGTTTCGTCAACTTTCATATATGGAATTTCATCAGTATCAATTTCCATAATGTTCTTGTTTAGAATTATAAAATCTGCCATTTTACCTGTTTCAATGCTTCCTTTTTCATTTTCTTCAAAATTAGCATAAGCAGCCCAAATGGTCATTCCTCTTAACGTTTCTTCACGTGTTAATGCATTCTCCATTTGGAAACCATTTTCAGGAAAATTAGTTAAATCTTTACGAGCAACTGCAGCGTAAAAAGTTAAAAAGGGACTTACTTTTTCTACGGGAAAATCTGTCCCTAGTGCAACTTTCCCATAATGTTTTAGTAATTCTTTGTAGGCGTAAGCTCCTTTCATACGCTCAGCTCCAATTCTGTCTTTTGCCCAATACATATCAGATGTGGCATGTGTTGGTTGTATTGAAGGTAAAATATTATCAAAGTAATTAAAATCTTCGACATCAATAATTTGAGCGTGCTCAATTCTCCAGCGCCTATCTTTTTTACCTTTTAAAACGTCTTTATAGGTTTTTAGCATCACATAATTTGCAGAATCTCCAATGGCATGTGTATTCATTTGATAATTTGAATTCGCAATTTTTTGTGCAATTTTTTGTAAATCTGCTATGGGAGTTACTAAGGCGCCAAAATGATTGTGTTTATCAGAATAGGGTTTTTTCATTGCAGCTCCACGTGAACCCAGAGCACCATCTGCATATACTTTTATAGAGCGTATATTTAATCTGTCAGTTTTTATAATTCCTTTTGATAAATAATAATCTAAATTTTTTGGACTGCTGGAAATCATTGCATAGATACGGATTTTTAGTTCGTTGGCTTGTTGTAAACTATCAATTAAGTCAACAGTTTCTTTTGATAATCCAGCATCATCAACAGTTGTTAAGCCGTAGTAAAAACAAATTTCTTCAGCATCCTTTAATGCTTGAATTTGTTCTTTTTTTGAAGGGCTTGGGATAGTCTCATCAATTAAATTCATGGGATTATCAATAAATATACCTGTGAGTTTTCCGTTTTTTTGTAGTATTTCCCCACCTGAGAAAGGAGTATTAACAGTAACTTTTGCTAAATCTATTGCCGCTTGGTTTGCCAATAATGCATGGCCATCAATTCTACGAATTGCAATTGGTGTATTTGGAAATAACTGATCTAGTTTATCTTTTGTTGGAAACTCTTTAGTTTCCCAATCATTTTGATCCCAGCCACGACCAGTGATATAAGGTACATTTTTTTCTTTTTGAAAGTCAACAATTCGTTGCACAACTTCATCAAAACTTGTTGTACCAGTTAAATCTACTTTTTGTTGTTGTAGTCCCAAGCCAAAAAAGTGGCAATGGGCATCTATAAAACCAGGAATTATTGTTTTTCCTTTTGCATCGTTGATAAATGTTGAAGCATATTTTGATTCAATTTCAAGAGAAGTACCTACATCAATAATTTTACCATTTTTAATAGCAAAAGCTTCAGCTTTGTCAAAGTTTTTATTTACAGTATATACATTGGCATTTATTACAATGGTATCAACTTGTTCTTTTTTTGAACACGAAATGGTCATGGCAATTAGAAATATTACGGTTATTTTTTTCATTTTAAATAAGTATCTAATAAGTAAATAAGTGAAGCCATTGATGCAGCTCCAAGTTCTAACTCTCTTTTATTAACTTTATCAAAAGTATCAATTGCTGTATGATGATAATCAAAATAACGTTGTGAATCTGGTTTGTAACCAAATAAAGAGATTGTTTCAGATTTTAAAGGGCCAATATCAGCACCTCCATGCCCTTTTTTAATGTCTCGTAACCCATACGGAGCGAGTAATGATTTCCAACTCATAAATAGGTTGTGATTTTTTTCAGAAGTATCAAATGAAAATCCTCTTGGTGTAAATCCGCCTGAATCTGATTCTAAAGCTGCAATATGATTTTCATTATTTTTTTTGGCTTCTTCTGCATATTTTTTACCACCTCTTAAGCCATTTTCTTCATTCATAAATAAAACAACTCTAATAGTGTGTTTAGGCTTGATACCATTTAGCTTTAGTAAACGAGCTACTTCAATAGATTGTACAATACCTGCACCGTCGTCATGAGCTCCTTCACCCAAATCCCATGAATCTAAATGTCCACCAATCGTTATAAATTTATCGGGATAATTACTTCCAACAATTTCACCAATAACATTATAAGAAGGAGCATCAGGCAATGTTTTACAATGTTGTTTAAAGAAAAATTTTAAAGTTGGATTTTCCTTTAATTTCTTACTTAATAAGTTTGCAGCTTTTGTGCTAATTGCTGCTGCGGGTACCTTTTCGGCATCAGCTAAATCTCCATAGCGCATAGTTCCTGTATGTGGAATATCATCAATACTTGAAGTCATAGAGCGTACAATAACACCTAAAACCCCATATTCCCCAGAAACTTTAGCACCATTAACACGTTGATCTACACAACCACTATAAGCTCTAAATGTTTCAATTAAAGTAGCATCAAAAGGTCGATTAAAAAAAACGATTTTTCCTTTTAGCTTTTCGCCTAATTTTTCGGCTTCTTCCAAACTTTTTACTTCAATAACCTCACCCAAAATACCATTTTCAGGAGTTGCAACTGAACCTCCCAATGCACAAATTGGCACATTGAATTTATTATTATTGCTTGTGAAAAAAGCTTCCTCTTTTTTTCCACGAACCCAATGAGGAACCATAACAGGTTGTAGCCAAACATTATCAAAATTTAAACTTTTCATTAATTTTTCTCCCCATTCAACGGCTTGTTGAGCTTCAGGAGAACCAGACAAACGTCCACCAATATTGGAGGTTAAATCTCGTAACCATTCATAACTTTTTCCATTGGTTAATGAGGTGTTAAATAGTTGTTTAATGATAGTTGAATCTTGCTTGTTAACTGTTTGTTGAGTTTGTTTATTAGGTTTAGTTTTAGAACAAGAAATTAGAGCAATAAATATACTTATTGCAATAAAAATATTTTTCATTTTATGGTAGTTTTATAGATTGTTAAAACTACATAAAAAAGTTTTAATAAAAAGAACTTCTATTACAAATCAAATTTATAGGTAATTCCGGCTAATATTTGTAGAGTTTGAACTTGGTAGTTTACAAACGTAAAGTATTTTACTCCCAAGGCATTGTTTATTTTTGCAAAAGCAGTTAATCTGTTTGAAAAAATATAACCTCCGTTTAAATTTAAATCCATATAAGATTGATTTTGTATAACAGTACCATTTTCGGGTAAAATATTGTAAGGAACTACAAAACCATATGTTTCTCCACGGTAAAATAATTTAGCACCTGCAAACCAATTTTTATTTTGATAATCAGCTGAAATAGTTGCTTTTATTGTGGGTAAATTCCACGCTTGAAACTGTGTGTTTGTTGTGAAGTTTGAATAGGTTAGTGTAGCACTAAAATCAAATTCATCAGAAGCATCTATGGTAACTTCACCAAAAACTGTTAAGGTTTTTACATCATCGTAAACAACATTAAAAGAATTTCCAGCTTCATAAGATTTATCAACGGGAATTATTCCATCTGTTTTAGTTTGATTTTGAATAAACAAAGGTTTGTTTTTTTCTGAAGTATGACTTACGTTAAAATTGTAACCAATATTGGAAGCTAGTTTTCCTTTGGCACCAGCAAATGCTCTGTATTGTTTATCAGTTTGTTGTACACTTAAAGTTGGAGAAATAAAAGGGTTTTCATTGGCAAAACCTCTATACGTATTCTGAGTTAAGTCTCCAGTAACACCTGCAACTATAATTAAAACCTCATTAACAACTTTGTAGGAAGCAGTTACATTTGGATAGGCATAAAAATCACTTGTTTTATGTTCTAAGTCGTTTGTGTAATACAGCTTGGCACCTAAATTAACAGTTAAATTATCACGTAATACTTCAAGGTTAGGGCTGAAGCCTAAATTTAGGAAACTGTGGTTAACATCACTTGATGTTAAGTAGTTTTGCTTAAACTTACCGGCCACAAAATCAATTAAAAACTCACTGTTTATCAATTCAGTTGAAATAGGAAACTCAAATGTTGGTTTGGTTAAAAGTCGAAATTCATTGCTGTTAAAATTATCAGAAAAATTGTAAATTTCAGCAGTTGCTCCTTTGAAAAAAGAATCGTCAAAATTAATTTTACCACCGATATAAATATTCTTGTAGATTTGTTCCTCATCTAAAGAATTTATAAATGTTTCATCAAATGTAACATCTTTTGATAAGCCATAATAATTGTATTGATCACGTTGAATACCTGTATTCAATTGCCAGTTATAATCTCGTTCAAATTGTTTGTAGTACATATCAATTCGAGTATTGGAAAAATTGTCATTTAATAGTAAATCTTTAATGCCACCCTCAGAAGAAAGGTGATTGATAAAGATACCAAAATCGTTATATCTAATATCTCCAGAGTGTAGATATGCCTCAAATAAGGGACTTGTAAAATTACCAAACCCAGCCGAAATATAATTTTCAAATAAACGTTCTTTAGGCTCTCTAACAACACCTTTTGCCTTACCCTTTGAAGGGGTAAATGTTGAGGCAACTGGAATTGAAAATATACTGTAATTTACTGTTTCTTTTTCAATACTATTGGTAGTCTCAATAATTGGATTAGATTTTATTTTAAATGCATCTGAAATTTTTGGAGTATATGGTTTTACAACTATTATTTCTTCTGTATTTAATGTATCCTTTTTAGTTTCTTGTGAAAAAGAAAAACTGGCTATTAGTAGAGTAAATGAGGTTATAAGTAGCTTTCGCATGTTTATTATTTATTTTTTTAAATTAATTTTTTACAGACTCGTTAGTTTTAGCTTGTTCCATTTTTATACGGTTAAGATCTTTAGTTGCCTGTTCAACAACATCATCAAATTCTGAGAAGTTTTTTAATACACTTTCTAATATGTATGTTGCCTGATAAGCATCTTTTAGTTCGTAATAATTATCGGCCATTATTATTAAGCCTTTGGCTGCCCAATATTTGTAAGCTGCGTATTCTGCAGCAATTTTTTGAATAATTTTATTTGAAACACGGTAGCTTCCATCACTGTTTTCAAAATAAGCATCATAATACAAGGCTTCTGCTTTTAATTTTCCTTCTGCAATTTCTTCAACTCTTTTATAAGCATCTCTGGCTTTGCCCTCATTGTTTGTTTTTATAGCTGATCGTGCAATTATGATGTATGCATCAGATTTAATGCGGTTTTCTATTTTTGAATTTTTCAGTACCAAGGCTGCATAATCTACTGCTTTTGGGTAATTTTTACTTTCATAATAACCTTTCATTAGGTTAGATTGTGCAAAGGTGATGTTTTGTGATGAATTAGCTTCATTCTCCAGTCGTTCTAAAATTGGAATTGCTTTGTTCCAATTAGCATTTTCTAGATAGATTTGAGACAAACTTGAAAGAGCATTTTCAGTAAATTCATTTCTTTCTTGGTTTATAACGTAACTGTAATAAGGAATGGCTTCTGTATGTTTATTTTCTGAAAATAATGATTGTGCCAAATAAAAATTAGCTTGTAAAGAGTGCAAACCTTTTGGGAAATTTTCTAGATATTTTTTAAAACTTAGTATTGATTTTTTATGATTGTTTTGAAGGTATTGTTTTTCTGCAGATTCGTACATATCGTTATCTAATTCAGCATTTGTAACATTTACAAAATCTAAAGTTTTAACCCAAGCAGCATACTCATCAACTTTGCCTAAATCTACATAAATTTGACGTGCATTTTTAACAGCTTGTTTGGCCTCATCTGAATTAGGAAAACGTTTAACAATACTTTTATAGCTTGCCAAAGCTTCCTCATTTTGGTTGATGTTGTAAAAAATTAATCCTTTTTTTAACAATGCTTTTGGTACCAAAGGACTTCTTTTAAAGTTGTTAATTAATTTATCAAAGTTTTCTAAAGCAAGGTTGTTATTGTTTCTTTTAATGTATGAATTTCCTAAAACATACAGTGCGTCATCTCTATAGGTAGATTTTAAATACGTATTTAAGAAAGACTTTAAGGTTGATATTTTGGTATTTTCATTACCCGTTAATCCGTAGCTAATTGCTTTTTGAAACTGAGCATAATCACTATCAATCCCATTCAACTTAATGGCTTTATTATAATAAATAATAGCATTTGAGTAATTGCTACTAACAAAATAGCTATCACCAATTCTTAAATAACTATCGTTAAGTTTTACTTGATCATCAATATTTTGGTTTGTGTATTTTTTAAATGCAGTTATAGCATTGTTGTAATCTTTTTGTTTAAAATAAACATATCCTAAATTGTAATTTATAGTTTTAAATTCTGTTGTTTTTGACGCTTCATAACTAGAATTAAATTTTTTAAAATCAGCCAATGCATCAATAAAATTATTTAACCTATAATTAGACTCTCCTTTCCAAAAAGTTGCACGAGCCTTAAAGTTTGCATTTAAGGGTATTGTAAGTGAGCTTTCGAAATTTTCTATTGCCAAGTCATAATTTCCTTCAATAAAAAGTTCTACTCCTCTGTAAAATGCTACTTTTTGAAATAGAATTCGCTCTTTTGTACTTTTCTTATTTTTCAAATACTTTAAGGCTCCTTCATAGTCTTTAGAAGTAACATAGGCACTTATAATAAGCTCATTAATTTCATTTTTATGTGTAGAATTTGGATACAATTCAATGTATTCTTGTAAAACTTCTGGTACACTTTTGTATGGGTTTCCAATTTCGTAACTTAATTTTGCATAATTTAACCAAGCATCTTTTTGAATACTTGGTTTGTATTTCATATGAGCAGCATTTCTAAAAGCATTTAATGCTTCTTGCTTCTTCTCTAATTTTAAATAGCATTCAGCTAAATGATAATAAGCATTTTGTGTTACAGCATTTTTTCCTCCAATAATTTTATTGAAGTTTTTTATGGCGTTTTCAAAGTCATTTAGTTTGTAATAAGCATACCCTAAAAAATAATAATCGGTATTATTCCATTTACCACGTTTTCCTTTGTAATTTTTCAAATAAGGAATAGCTTCCTTATATTTCTGAAGGTTAAAATAACTTTCTCCAATAATTTTTGAAATTTCAGAATGTTCAATTCGTTTAGCCTTTTCAAGAAGTGGTAACCCATATTCAATAGCCTTTTCAAACTTTCCCAATTTAAAATTCATATCTGCTAAATAATAGGAAACCTTTGTTTTAAAAGTTTTGTCGTTCGCAACTTCACCTAAATATGTGTCTGCAGTATTATAATCATCTTGTTTGTATGCAATATATCCGTAATAATATTTGGCTTGCGCGCCATATTTTTGTGAGTCTAATAACGATAAAAAATACTCTTTTGATTTGGTATAGGCTTTATTAGCAAACAATGAGTAAGCATATTTAAAATTGAAATCTTCTTCTTTTCTTAAAGTTAAATTTGTAGTATTGACCCTCGAAAACCATTTTGCGGCATAAGAATATTTACCAATTTTAAAGTAATAATTTGCAACATCCATAAAAGCACTATTACGTTTTGTGCTTGTTGGGTATTTATTCACATATTGTTGCATTAAATCGTCTGCATCTGGTTGCTCTAAACGAATTGCACAATTTGCAGCGTAATATTCACAGTTCGCTTTTAACTCTGATGAATTGTCGAATTGAGATTTAATTTGGTTGAATATTTTTTGAGCAGCCAAGAAAGCTTTGTTCTGGTACAATTCAATTGCGTGGTTATATTCTGAAAGTGAGTTGGTATAAATTGCTGTTTTTTGTGCAAATACTGTGATAGTAATAATAAACACAAGAAAAGAGAGAACAATTTTTTTATATGTCATTTTAATTAAAATTGAAAGGTTACAAACTATTATCTAATAACGCAGTTTTTTAATGAAATTGCATTTGTTAAAAAATATTTTTATTAAAAAGTTATAATGATAATAATGTCTACTATTAAATTTGACGGTATAAAATAGAAGTTAATAGTAGACTATAAGCCCAAAAAAAGCTAAAAAAGCACTTCATTATTAATTGGATAGATGTTGATACTTAACATTTAAATAATTAGATTTGTTGAAAAACTTTATTTGTATGGCTGAAGTAATACTTTCATTACAAAATGCACAAATTTTCCAAAGAGAGAATTTAGTTTTATCAGATGTTAATTTAAGCATTAACAGTGGTGAATTTGTGTATTTAATTGGTAAAACAGGGAGTGGTAAAAGCAGTTTAATGAAAACGTTGTATGGAGATTTACCTCTTGAAAATGGAAAAGGTAGTATTGTTGGTTTTGATCTAAATAATTTGAAAGAAAAAGAAATACCCTTTTTACGTAGAAAAATAGGAATTGTATTTCAAGATTTTAAATTATTGAATGATAGAAGCGTATTTGAAAACTTATTATTTGTTTTAAAAGCAACAGGGTGGAAAGACAAAACTAAAATGAAGGATAAAATTATTGAAGTATTGTCTAAGGTAGGGATGGAAACAAAGGATTTTAAAATGCCATTTCAATTATCTGGCGGCGAACAGCAGCGAGTGGCAATTGCAAGGGCATTATTAAATAACCCAGACTTAATTTTGGCAGACGAACCTTCGGGAAATTTAGATCCTGCAACTTCTGTTGATGTAATGAATGTTTTAAAAGAAATTCATGAAACGGGAAAAACTATACTAATGGCTACCCATGACTATGCACTAATTTTAAAGTTCCCTTATAGAACTATTAAATGTGAAGGAGGAGAATTATTTGAGGTTGTACAGCAAAAAAGTA
>Ga0256834_1001736_pt1 | contig 14409 bp, 11 predicted proteins | sample 4281140metaG_FD_190536 | JGI IMG/M metagenome (GOLD analysis project Ga0256834, IMG submission 190536) | Hydrothermal vent microbial communities from East Pacific Rise, Pacific Ocean - 4281-140 | ecosystem: Environmental > Aquatic > Marine > Hydrothermal vents | place: Pacific Ocean: East...
CTGGAAATTTCTGCTCGCTACCATTGATGGATAAAAACGGTTGAGCGGGTGGTTCAATAATAAAATTCATTAGGGATTTCTCTGCAAATCAATCAAAGGTCAGATCCGTATGCTGGCAGAAAAGTTGTTATGCCACAAGGTCTCTATCCCTGACACGCTCTAAGGGTTCTGATCCAACTTGAGGCGCATTATCCGACAAAAGCTTGCCCCATAAAGGTCGCCTCGTTAGGGTATGGCTTTGACCCCCATAAACAATTGAAGCTTCTTATGAACACTCCACCACTGCGCCTTAATAAAAACATCACTCGGATAAAAGAAGAAGGCGCTTTTGCCGTTTCAGATCGCGCCATGCACTTGGCATCACAAGGCCATAACGTTATCAACCTAGGTATTGGTCAGCCAGATTTCTTGCCACCCAAACACATTCTTGCTGCCGCTGAAAAAGCTGCCATCGATGGCCCGCACGGATACACATCGCCAACGGGCCTTCCCGTTTTAAAACAAGCCGTCGCGAGCAATCTAACGGATCGATATAAAACCACCGTTCACCCTGACCAGATTATCATTGTACCAGGCGGCAAAGTCACTATCTTTTTTGCCACCATGCTGATGGGCGGACGGGACAGTGAAATACTGTACCCAGACCCCGGTTTTCCACCCTACTTAGAAGCCATCATTTCATGCGGTGCCAAGCCCGTAGCTTACGGCATCAAAGAAGAGCTTGATTTTAGTTTTAAAGCTCAAGATGTTTTATCTTTAATAACCGACAAAACCAGCCTGATTATTTTGAACTCGCCAGGCAACCCAACGGGCGGCGTTGTGCCTCGTGCAGAAATAAAAAAGCTCGCCGATGGCTTAGAAAAATTCCCTCATGTTACCATTTTATCTGACGAAATTTACGGGCAACTCATTTTTGACCAGTCTGACTTCACCTCACTATTAGAGTTTGAACACCTTCGTGACAGAACAATCATTCTTGATGGCTGGTCCAAAACATTTGCGATGACGGGTTGGCGTTTGGGTTACGGTGTATGGCCAATCCAATTGGTTGAACACGTCCGAAAACTCATCACCGTCGATCACTCATGCGTAAACGGGGTCGCGCAAATGGCTGGGTTAGCTGCGATAAATGGTCCGATGAATGAAATAGATGAGTTTGTAAAATCATTCCATCAACGCCGCGACCTCATCGTAAATGGCTTGAACGCAATACCCAATATCACATGCAAAATGCCAAAAGGGGCATTTTATGCCTTTCCAAACACCCAGAAAACAGGCATTCCCAGCAAAGAGTTTGCACATCGCCTTTTAGAAGAGGCCCACGTTGCAACAATCAGCGGCGATGCATTTGGCAATAATGGTAAAGGATATTTACGAATTTCGTATGCAGCCAGTCAACAAGAGTTGACCAAGGCCCTATCGCGAATAGAGAAATTCTTGATATAGGTCAGATAACAACTTGTTTAACTGCACTAATCATAGTCAAAAATCATAGTCAAAATATTTTTTAATAAAAAGCAAACCTCATGAAAAAATCTCAAAAAACGCTCACCCTGTTGGTTCTTTTAATCGGTGTCGCTATTATTGGCTTCACAACTTATCAACTCACCCAAACCAACCAAAGCGCCAGCAGAAATTCTGGTAAAGCCCTCATTGGCGGGGATTTCACCTTAACAGATCAAAACGGTAAAACCGTTACTAACAAAGATTTTGAAGGTAAATACGCCTTGATATATTTTGGCTATACCTACTGCCCAGATGTTTGCCCAACCGAGCTTCAAGTCATGACAGGTGCATTAGAAATACTCGGAGATGACGCAAAAAAAATCCAACCCATTTTTATCTCAATCGATCCTGACCGTGACACCCCTGAATTGATGAAAGACTATGTCTCAAACTTTTTCCCTGGCATGGTTGGTTTGACAGGAACAAAAGAACAAGTTGCAATAGCGGCAAAGGCTTATCGGGTTTACTATTCCAAAGCAGTTGAAAAGGGTGCGGATGCAGATAGTTATTCGATGGACCATTCAAGCATCATTTATCTCATGGGACCCAAAGGCGAATTCCTTAAACATTTCGCCTATGGCACCGACCCAGCAAAATTGGCTAAAGGCGTTAAGGCTGCGACCAAAGGTTAAAATTGGGCCTGTTGCTGTGCACCTGCACAAATGCTATGCTGCAATGCAATAAAATCAATTTTTGTCAGGCAAGCATCCATGTTGTACTATCTCTATGAAATGAACCACGCTGCTGTGGCCCCTTTAAGAATGGCCGCAAGTTACAACCGCACGTTCTGGCAATCACCCACAAACCCAATTTCTGACAGCCCAATGGGTCGCTCGATGTTAGCTGGGATTGAAATGTTTGAGCGCCTAACGCGCCGTTATGCAAAGCCTGAGTTTGGCATTCAATCCATATCTCTAAACGACAAGCCATTTAACGTTTCTCAGCAAACTGTATTCAAATTGCCTTTTTGTAATTTAGAGCGGTTTACATTGGAAGGGTTATCAAAAACCCAACAAAAGGCCCGACAAAAGCTTTTATTGGTGGCCCCGATGTCTGGCCACTATTCAACTCTTTTGCGTGGCACCGTTGAAACCATGCTTGAACAATTTGACGTTTATATCACCGACTGGGTCGATGCGCGCAAAGTGCCGACTTCACAAGGCCAATTTGATTTATCTAACTACGTCGATTATGTCATTGAAATTTTGGAGTTCATGGGCAAAGGGACCAATGTAATGGCAGTTTGCCAACCATCGGTGCCAGTCCTTGCCGCCGTTGCGGTCATGGCTCAAGACAACAACAAGTTTGCCCCAAAAAGCCTTTGTTTGATGGGCGGTCCAGTCGATACTCGCAAAAACCCAACCGCCGTAAACGACTTAGCAGAATCCAAAGGCATCGATTGGTTTGAAAAAAACGTCATTGTAAAAGTCCCCTTCCCTAACGCAGGTTTTATGCGCGAGGTTTACCCAGGGTTTTTACAACTCACAGGCTTTATGACGATGAATCTTGAACGTCACATGGATGCCCATAAGGATTTATATTGGAACATGGTCAAAGGTGACGGCGACAGTTCTGAAAAACACGATACGTTTTATGATGAATACTTATCGGTGATGGACTTAACCAAAGAGTTCTACCTTCAAACCGTGGAAGAAGTGTTCATTAAACATTCCCTCGCCAACGGAATTTTTGAACACCACGGCAAAGTTGTTGATCCTTCGGTCATAAAATCTACCGCTTTAATGACCGTTGAAGGTGAGCTTGATGACATCACCGGTCTTGGCCAGACTGAAGCCGCACACGGCCTTTGCTCAAATATTCCTGACAAAAACAAAGCCCATTATATTCAAAAGGGTGTTGGTCACTATGGCATTTTTAATGGGCGACGCTTCCGTGAAAACATCGCGCCTGCAATCGGAAAGTTTATGCGGCAATCTAAGGGTTAAATATAACCCACAGCCAGCAAAGAGATGCTTGTCACCACGCCCAAAATTGGAACTATAATAGGAACTTCAAAAATCTCGTTTTGAACTGGGGTGTGCCTAAGTTTAATCAGAATGAGCGCCGTATTAACAAACAAGAAAACGATTAGAACAATCGTTGATGTCGCTTTTGCAAGCTCTGCAATTGGCAAAAACAGAGCCAAAGCAACAATAGTTAAAACAACAATGATTGTTGCATTTACTGGCGTACGAAACCGTGAATTCACCTGTCCAATAAAAGCTGGCAAACTTCCTTGAGTAGCTAAACCATATAACACGCGCGATGCCATTATCATCTGTACAAGCACACCGTTTACTGTCGCAATGACCGCAACACCGCTAAAGACAATGACTTGCGTATGTGAATTATCGCCAAAAATCAACGTCAGGGGCGCGTTCGAATTGGCCAATTGGTCAATCGGCACACTTAAAACCACAACAGAAACCACTGCTACATAAATGCACGTTGCCAATATCAGCGTTAAAATAATCGCAATAGGCATATTCTTTGTTGGGTTTTTCACCTCTTCTGCAACATTGGCAATGTCTTCAAAACCAACAAAAGCAAAAAATGCTAACAATGCCCCACTTAAAATACCTGCCCAAATAGTATGATCGAGAGTTGGTATAAGACGGTGGCTATTCTCCATAATTGCATCATTGTATGATAAACCGTACCAAACCACATAAAACAGGCCGCCCACTTCAATGAGGGTAAAAACCGCCGCCAAGCTTACAGATTCCATAATGCCCCAACTCGCGATTACGCCCAGAAGTATCACAATGCAAAAAACCAAAATTGGCTCAGGAACATCAACAAAAGCGGCTAAATAGCCGCCAGCGCCAATTGAAACTGCTGCCGCAGAAACAACGCCCGACGTGACAACGAGCATGCCGACAAGTATAGAAAACCCGCCCGATCGAAATCCATTTTTTACATAAGCAGCTTCACCAGCACTAACGGGATACCTTGTCGAAAGTTCTGCATAAGAAAAGCCCGTGAAACTAATCACTATCGCAGCGATAATGAATGATACTGGGGCATAAACACCTGCCTGTCTTGCCGTTTCACCAACCAAAACATAAATACCAGCTCCAACCGTAACGCCAAGGCCGTATAAAATGAGCAATGTCAGCGAAAGGCGGCGAACCAAATGAGCTTGCTCTTGCACTTTTTTCTGCATAAAAACCTCACACGTAGGTTCGCACTACTCTCACTAAAGCGTTTCATGATTATTTGAATTTCAAACACAGCATAAAACGCAAAATTATCAATACCTTTAATAGGTCGTTATGGCTCAATGTAAACCAAACTGCCTCTAGAGCGTTTCATGTTTTGTTTGAATCACAAACACTGCATGAAACGCAAAATTATCAATACCTTAAGTTGGTCGGTCTGGTTCAATTTAAACCAGACCGACTCTAGATAGGTTGAACAGACATTACCTTAAAAGTATGCATTTCATCATCATCATGGTCTTTAATAGAAAGATACTCACCCGCGCGTAACGGGTGTGCACCAAAACGATAACCAGTATCGTCATCATCCTCATCACCATGAATGTCGTAATGAAACGCCCACGATCCACCAGGTTTTCGCACTAAATGACCAAGCTCGTGTTCCTGTGTGCCCCAAAACCGAACAACCCGACAATTTTCTTTTTGTTCGCGCCATGATTCCACATCAATAAACCCATCACTATTGATGGGGGCAACAAACTCAAAACCATGCAACGCACTGCCGTTGGGAAATTCAGGTGAGCGGGCAAGTTCCATATGTATTTTTGACAAAGACATTTTTGTCTCCTTTTTTACCTTAAAACCGTTCTGGCTTGTATTGAACCAGAGCGACCTATTTAGGGATTTGAAACATTCTAGAGTACGTCGCGTTTTCTTGGATTCAAGCATTCAATTGCTCGCCTGAGGCAGGGCTTGCCTTACAAGCCCGTTCAGGCAAAACAAGTAAATTCAATTCAACGCGTCACGCACTAGAGTATTTCATGTTTTGTTTGAATCACAAACACGGCATGAAATGCAAGACTATCAATACCTTAAGTAGGTCGTTCTGGTTCAATGTAAATCAGAACGACTCTAGTGGGACATTAAGACGGGAACAGTCATCGTTTCCAAAATACTGCGGGTAGCACCGCCGAAAACAAACTCGCGAATACGAGAATGACCATAAGCACCCATAACCAATAAATTAGCACCACTTTCGCTGGCCTGGTTGAGCAATGCATCCCCCACTGGCAAACCATCTGTTGGCAACGCTTTAGCAGTCACATTAAGATCATGACGGGCCAAACTAACAGCCAATTCACTGCCGGGTAGAATCTCACCATCTTCAAGGTCATCGTCAGGATTAACCCATCCGATGGATACTTTTTTAGCGTCCCGCATTAACGGCATCGCATCAAACACTGCCCGTGCAGCTTCTTTTGTACCGTTCCACCCAATTAACACTTCAGTACCAATTTCAGGAAAATCTCCAAAGGCAGGCAGAACTAATACAGGACGCCCACTTTCCATAATCAATCGTTCAGTGAAATCCGTTTCCATTCCAGAACTCGAATTTTCCTGTTTTTGTGGCGCAATAATAAGGTCAACCTGATGGGCATGGTGCAAAACACCATCTGCAACCAAAGAAGACTTAATATCAACCATACGCCATTCTGATTGCACACCTTGGCGCTGCATTTCCGTATCAAATTTTTCTTTAATTTCATCGCTGTGGTCAATATAGAACTGGCGATGGCCAGCATAAACTTGCGTTGATAGTTCCATACCGACAGCTGGATAAACTTCTGCTGCTGGAATAACAAACATACCAATAATATGCGCTTGATGCTTTTGCCCAAGCATAGCCGCTGTTTTAATCAATTTATCACATTGATCGACTTCATTAAGAGCCACAAGAATTGTTTTTACAGACATTGTCTCTTCTCCTTGTTCAGTTCGATTATGCCTAAATGGTAAGAGCCGTCAGATACCGTTACATTGACTAACATCAACTTCCAGTGAACATTCATTTTTGCTTATATTCATCTTGCCTAACGCATTCTAATGTGTGAATGTAATCCAAATTTTTGGAGGGATTATTTATGGAAATGTTATCGGGTCTGTGGGAGCAGACATTAGAGTATCCAGTAGGCATGCGCGTCGCCATCGCAGGTTTGGTCATCGGCACACTACTGGGCTTCATCATGCAAAAAACTAATTTTTGTACCATGGGCGCATTGTCTGACATCAATGCATTTGGCAATTGGGATCGGTTTCGCACGTGGGTATTAGCCATGGGCATCGCGGTCATTGCAACCCAAGCTTTGGCTTATTTCGAATATGTTGATATGAGCCGTTCAATCTACCTCTCATCAACCTTTAATTGGCTGGCCTTTGTAGTTGGCGGGTTGATCTTTGGTGTTGGCATGGTATTTGGCTCTGGTTGCGGGGCCAAAAGCTTGCTCCGTTTTGGTGGCGGCGACCTTAAAGGCTTCTTCGTTGTCATTATTATTGCCATATCTGCTTATATGACTTTACGCGGCATTCTCGCTCCCGTTCGCATTGCCATAACAGACCTTGGTTCCTTAGACATGACCAAACTTGGCCTAGACAATACTGGAGTAAATACCATTCTGGCGGCTAAATTTGGTTTAGCAGAAAAAACAGCCATACTTGTTGGCGGTGCCATTATGGCCGCATTGCTTTTAGGTTTTAGTTTTTCAAACAGCAAATTCCGCAAATCAGGCACCCACATCTTTGCAGGCGTTGCAATCGGCTTATTGGTTGCAGCTGCTTGGTGGGCCACGGGCACACTTGGCTTTGATGACTTTGAGCCAGTACCATTGTTTTCATTAAACTTTGTTTCGCCAACGGCAAACGCCTTGCAATATTTAATGACCTTTACAGGTTCTTCAATTAGCTTTTCCATCGCGACAGTGTTTGGTATGATTTTGGGCGCATTTATTGCATCAATCATTTCACGCAATTTTGCCATTGGTGGTTTTGCCGATAAGAACGACCTTATCCGTCACTTACTAGGTGGCACCTTAATGGGCTTTGGCGCAGTAACCTCTTTAGGTTGTACCGTTGGCCAAGGCATTGGCGGTATATCAACACTGGCACTTGGTTCATTTGTTGCGCTGATTTCAATCATTATTGGTGGGTTCGCAGGATTTAAACTTATGGAACGCGGCGTTCTTGTTTAGCAGCACATCACTATTTAACGCACCACTAAGTAACGCATCTAAGTGTCAGGTTTAACCGCCCACCATTCTTCAATAAGCGAGATGAACCTGATAAAACCCTGTCTATCCCGTGATAAAAGTGACGCGATGGACCACCAAGGACAACCACATCGCCCGATGAGAGCTTAATTGATCTCGTCGGGCCTTTTCGTTCCGCCCCGCCTATCCGAAAAATAGCCGTATCACCAAGTGAGATAGAAACGATTGGCGCGTCTAAATCTTCTTCATCTTGATCGCGATGTAACCCCATTTTTGCTTCACCATCATAATAATTTACAATACAGCTTTGCGGCTGTTTGACATAGTTTGCCACCTCGCTCCAAATATTATGCAAACAAGCAGGGATTGCTGGCCAATTATCACCCGTAACGGGGTGAGTGTCTTGATAACGATAACCATTTTTGTCTGAAACCCAGCCCAATTTCCCCAAGCAGCTCATTCGAACCGAAAAGGGTGCGCCCGTTTTAGGCATAACAGGGCGAAAAAGTGGTGACTGGCTCACCAATGCTGAAACCTCATCAACAATTTGCCGTTGAATTTGGCGCGATAGCAACGCTGGAAATACCCGAAAACCATTAAAATCAATTTCAGTCAAATTCTTTACCTAAAAAACATCTGAAAAACTTGATGTCACGCCCTCACCCCCCTATATAGCGTAACGAAGCAAGAATTTGATAGAGTTTATCAAGTTCACAACTTAAATTTAAACACCATGGAAACTGGTTCTCAAAATCTTTCTTGAGAACATTCAAGTGCTGAAATCAGGCTTGAGCGTGGTTTGCCGAAATGGAGGACTATTATGAGTAAAGTTATTGGTATTGACCTAGGCACAACAAACTCTTGTGTTGCGGTAATGGACGGAAAAACCCCTAAGGTTATTGAAAATGCCGAAGGTGGGCGTACAACCCCATCAATCGTTGCATTTAACACTGAAGGCGAAACAATGGTTGGCATGCCAGCCAAGCGCCAAGCGGTGACAAACCCAGAAAACACCCTGTTTGCGATTAAGCGCCTTATCGGCCGCCGTTTTGATGACAAAATGGTCAAAAAGGACAAAAAGCTTGTTCCTTATAAAATCGTTAAAGCAGACAATGGCGATGCTTGGGTTCAGGCCCAAGGCGAAAAGTATGCGCCTGCACAAATTGCAGCTTTCACTTTGCAAAAAATGAAAGAAACAGCCGAACGCCATTTGGGTGAAGATGTAACTCAAGCGGTTATCACTGTTCCTGCTTACTTTAATGACAGCCAACGCCAAGCAACAAAAGATGCTGGTAAAATTGCTGGCCTTGAAGTGCTACGCATTATCAACGAACCAACAGCTGCAGCTTTGGCCTATGGTTTGGACAAAAAAGAAGCAGGCACTATTGCGGTTTATGACCTTGGTGGTGGTACGTTCGATGTGTCCATCCTTGAAATTGGCGATGGCGTTTTTGAAGTAAAATCAACCAATGGCGATACATTCCTTGGTGGTGAAGACTTTGACATGCGTTTGGTTGATTATTTGGCTGATGAGTTCAAAAAAGAAAATTCAATCGATCTACGCACTGATAAAATGGCGCTTCAACGCCTTAGAGAAGCCGCTGAAAAAGCCAAAATTGAATTGTCTTCTGCAACGCAAACTGAAGTTAACTTGCCGTTTATTACAGCCGATGCGTCTGGCCCAAAACACCTGACCTTAAAGCTTACACGTGCAAAACTTGAATCTCTGGTTGAAGACTTAATCAAACGTACTATCGAGCCATGTAAGAGCGCTCTTAAAGATGCAGGCCTTACAGCAAATGACATTGACGAAGTTATTCTCGTTGGTGGCATGACGCGCATGCCTAAAGTCATCGAAGTGGTCAACAAGTTCTTTGGTAAAGAAGCCCACAAAGGCGTGAATCCTGATGAAGTTGTTGCCATGGGTGCCGCTATTCAGGCTGGCGTTTTGCAAGGTGATGTTAAAGACGTTCTATTGCTTGATGTAACACCATTGTCTCTAGGTATTGAAACTCTTGGCGGTGTGTTCACTCGTTTGATTGATCGCAACACCACAATTCCAACCAAGAAATCTCAGGTGTTTTCAACAGCTGAAGATAATCAAACCGCTGTGACCATTCGTGTCTATCAAGGCGAGCGTGAAATTGCCGCGCACAATAAAGCCCTTGGTCAGTTTGATCTTGTCGGTATTCCAAATGCCCCACGCGGTATGCCGCAAATCGAGGTGACATTCGACATTGATGCCAACGGTATCGTAAATGTCTCGGCCCGCGATAAGGCAACAGGCAAAGAGCAAAAAATCCAAATTCAAGCCTCTGGTGGTTTGAGTGATGATGAAGTTGAAAAAATGGTTGCAGACGCTGAGGCTCACGCTGATGAAGATGCAAAACAAAAAGATGTCGTTGAAGCAACAAACCATGCCGAAGCGCTCATCCATTCAACTGAGCAGACTATGAAAGAAGCTGGCGATAAGGTCTCTGAAGCTGATCTATCAACAATTGAAGTTGCCATTTCAAACTTGAAAGAAGCAATGGAAGCAGATGATATTGATGTCGAAGCGGTTAAAGAAAAAACCAATGATCTTGCCCAAGCATCAATGAAACTTGGCGAGGCCATCTATCAAGATGCTCAAGCTCAAGAAGCTAGTGATGCAGAAGAGGGCGCTGCTGGCGATGATGATATTGTCGATGCTGATTTTGAAGAAATCAAAGGCGACGACAAGAAATCAGACTAAGCAACCTTTAACAATAAAACCAGCCACACCCAAACATCACGTTTGGGTGTGGTTGAATTTGGAAACGGTGGTCTATTATGGCTAAACGTGATTTTTACGAAGTGTTGGGCGTTGATCGTCAAGCCGATGAAAAACAACTCAAAAATGCATTTCGTCAATTAGCAAAAAAATACCATCCCGATGCAAATCGTGACGATGAATCTGCTCAAGAAAAATTTCAAGAAATCAGCGAAGCGTACGACGCTTTAAAAGACCCGCAAACCCGTGCTGCTTATGACCGTTTTGGCCATGCAGCATTTGAAAATGGCGGGCCAGGCGCTGGTGGTGCTGGTGGTTTTGGACCAGAATTTTCCTCATCAATGTCAGATGTTTTTGAAGATTTATTTGGCGACTTCATGGGCGGCGGTGGCGGCAGGCGTCAAGGCGGCGGTGGCGCACAACGCGGTTCTGACCTTCGTTATAATTTAGAAATTTCCCTGATCGATGCTTTTAAAGGTAAGTCAGCTCAAATTAACGTCCCAACCTCGGTTACATGCGAAACATGCGATGGCTCGGGCGCAAAACCTGGCACTTCGCCCACAACGTGTGGAACATGTGGCGGTGCTGGCGCTGTTCGCGCCTCACAAGGCTTCTTTACGGTTGAACGCACCTGCCCTGCTTGTCATGGCCAAGGCCAAACCATTAGTGACCCTTGCACAGATTGTAACGGCCAAGGGCGCGCCAATAAAGAGCGCACCTTGTCTGTCAACATCCCTGCAGGTGTTGAGGATGGCACGCGCATTAGAGTGGCTGGCAAAGGCGAAGCTGGTGCACGCGGTGGCCCAACGGGCGATCTTTATATTTTCCTATCACTTAAACCACACGAGTTCTTTCAACGTGATGGCGCCGACTTGTTCTGTAGCGTCCCCATAACCATGGCATCAGCAGCTTTAGGCGGTGATGTGGAAGTGCCAACAATTGACGGCAACAAAGCCCGTGTGACCATTCCTGAAGGCACCCAGTCAGGCAAACAGTTTAGATTACGCAGTAAAGGCATGCCCGTACTTCGCTCCCAACAAAAGGGCGACATGTACATTCAGGTAAATGTTGAAACACCAGTAAATCTATCGAAAAAGCAACAAGACTTACTCAAAGAATTTGAAGCTGAAAAGCGTGATAACTCACCACAATCGGCTGGTTTCTTTTCCAAAGCAAAAGCATTTTGGGATGGCTTCAAGTAATTAAGCCATTCCCAAATTTCCAACACCCTTAAAAAGATGGTTGCCAACCCAATCAATTATCATCCATTTTAAGGGCATTGATAAAGGCATCTTGTGGAATATCCACACGGCCAAACTGGCGCATTTTCTTTTTACCAGCTTTTTGCTTATCAAGCAGTTTGCGTTTGCGTGAAATATCACCACCATAGCATTTGGCCGTCACATCTTTACGCATCGCCGCAATGGTTTCGCGAGCAATCACCTTGCCGCCAATCGCTGCCTGAATGGGCACTTTAAACAGATGACGTGGAATAAGCTCTTTCAACTTTTCGCACATACCGCGCCCGCGCTGTTCGGCCCGCCCGCGATGCACAACAATCGATAAAGCATCCACAGGTTCGCCATTGACCAAAATTTGCATTTTAACCAAATCGCTTTCTTCATAACCGCTCATTTGATAATCAAAACTAGCGTACCCACGCGTCACTGATTTCAAGCGATCATAAAAATCAAACACCACTTCATTAAGCGGTAATTCATAAATCACCATGGCGCGCGAACCTGCATACGTCAGTTCTTTTTGACGACCGCGACGGTCTTCGCACAATTTAAGTACAGAACCCAAATACTCATCAGGCACCAAAATCGTTGCCGTAATCCATGGTTCTTCAATATGGTCAATGGCCATCACATCGGGCATGTCCGCTGGATTATGCAAATCGATAACCTCACCATCACGCATATGTAATTTGTAAATAACCGAAGGTGCCGTGGTAATCAGATCAATATCAAATTCACGCTCAATACGCTCGCGAACAATCTCTAGATGCAAAAGCCCAAGGAACCCACAACGAAAACCAAAGCCCAGCGCCGCAGATGTTTCCATCTCAAATTCAAAGCTCGCATCATTAAGCCGCAACTTTGCCATTGCATCACGCATATTTTCAAATTGAGCGGTATCAACGGGGAAAAACCCAGCAAACACAACTGGTTGTGCAGGTTTAAACCCGCCAACGGCTTGCGCGCACGGACGCTTTTCATCCGTAACCGTATCACCAACGCGCGTGTCAGAAACCTCTTTAATCGCACCTGTAAAGAACCCAAGCTCGCCAGGGCCAAGAATACCTGTATATTCAATCGTTGGACGAAACACCCCAACCTGATCGACAAGATAGCTTGCATCAGTCGCCATCAATCTAATTCTTTGACCCTTTTTCAACTGGCCATCGATGATCCGAACAAGCACGACAACACCAAGGTATTTGTCATACCAACTATCCACCAGCATTGCTTTTAAAGGGGCATCTACATCACCCACAGGTGCGGGCAAACGTTCAACAATTGCCTTTAAAACCTCTTCAATACCAAATCCAGTTTTTGCTGAAATTTCAACTGCATCACTGGCATCAATACCAATCACATCTTCAATTTGTTGCTTAATGCGATCAGGTTCTGCCGCGGGAAGGTCAATTTTATTGAGCACGGTAATAATTTCATGATCGTTTTCAATAGCCTGATAAACATTGGCCAGAGTTTGCGCTTCAACCCCTTGGCTGGCATCAACGACCAAAAGGGATCCTTCAACCGCTGAAAGCGAGCGGCTAACCTCATAGGCAAAATCCACGTGGCCAGGCGTATCAATCAGATTAAGAACAAATTTCTTACCATCCGCATCAGTGTAATCTAAACGTACCGTTTGCGCCTTAATCGTAATACCGCGCTCGCGTTCAATATCCATTGAGTCAAGAACTTGTTCTTTCATATCACGTTCGGACAAGCCACCAGTGAGCTGAATCAAGCGATCGGCTAGAGTGGATTTTCCGTGGTCAATATGCGCCACGATCGAGAAGTTTCTAATATGGGATAAATCAGTCATGCATGGGCTTTTGACACCGCACGGGCGCTAGGTCAAGCGTTCTGTCACCGCAGCTTCGAGTGTATCGCGTTTTCATAGATTAAAGCTTACTTGCTGGGCGCAGACAGAGCTTATAAAACAAGCCTGTTCAGATCTCAAAGTAAGTTCAATTCAATACGAAAAGCACTACTTTTTATTTTTTTCCAAAATATTCAAGATCGTCAAACCATCATACACATTAAGGTCATGACGACCTGAAACGGGGTAAGTTTCGCTCTGACCACGCAGCGCGCTAACACCGTTCATGTCTTGGCTCCAAGCGGGCACCCAGCCATCAGAGACAGCCCTTATAATCGAGACATAACGCGCCTTGGGGTGCTTTTGATGATTCAACCAACCAAGGTAATTATTCGGTCTTTCACGCACCAACTGTGCATACAGCCCTCGCGAGCGGTTGATCGTGCCGGCTCCCACCATCGGTGTAAACCAAGATAGAGGGCTGTTTGCCACTTGCAAGCCTGTTTCAGCCTTATCAGTGCCAAGATGGGGGCTGGCAATGGTAATCAAGGTTTGAACCTTCATCATCGGATACCTGACCATAAAGGCGCGCGCAACAACACCACCGGCAGAATGGCCAACCAAGTGAAGTTTATCTTTTGGGTAACGCTTGATGATTTGCTCAACATAAGCGCCAAGAAATTGGGCTTGAAAAGTGATTGGGGTTTCTGTCGGTAAATCTATGGTGATGAAACGGTTTTTACTCTTAGTCGCATTTTCCCAATGCACAACTTGCGAACCACGGGCCGAATAATGTCCACCATCTTGCCAATGATTGCGGCTTAAAACCTGCGTCACACCCGTTGCCCGCCAACTTGCCACTGACCCTTGATAACCTTGCACCAAAACAATC
>Ga0256834_1001737_pt1 | contig 14401 bp, 10 predicted proteins | sample 4281140metaG_FD_190536 | JGI IMG/M metagenome (GOLD analysis project Ga0256834, IMG submission 190536) | Hydrothermal vent microbial communities from East Pacific Rise, Pacific Ocean - 4281-140 | ecosystem: Environmental > Aquatic > Marine > Hydrothermal vents | place: Pacific Ocean: East...
ATGTGGATCAGGATCTGCCGGCCATAGAGGCGGATCCCCTGCAGATCCGCCAGCTCTTCCAGAATCTCATCGGGAACAGCCTGAAGTATATTGATCCGCATCGCAGACCGGAGATATCCATTCAGCGCATCATGTTCCCTGACGACTACGATAATCAGACCTACATCCGTCTCTGTATCGAGGATAATGGCATTGGGTTCAAAGAGGAGTACCAGACAGTTATCTTTGATATCTTCCAGCGCCTTCATACCAGAAGAGAGTTTCCGGGAACAGGAATCGGGCTCTCAATCTGCAAAAAAATTGTTGAACGCCATCGGGGAAGCCTGACAGCTGACGGAAGCCCTGGTAAAGGGGCCCGTTTCACCGTCACGTTCCCGCTCCGGCACAGAGAATTCTTTGACGGAAAAAGCCGTAACAGCACCTGTATCGACATGATCATGAATCGCCGCTGAGAACGGCAACAGCTCAAAAAATAGGTATTTTTACCTATTGACCATTCCCTTTCCGAGAGGTATTTTAATGATTTAACTGGGTACAGATTATACTTCCAAATGAGTTACAATACTCATACTCTCCACACACAACAGACAATGCTTCCCGGAAAAGAACGCAGAAAATTTGCACGTTATCGGCCAAAAGGCGGCACCATGGCCGTTAATCAGCACGCCCTGGGGCCTGTGATCAACATCAGCATGGGCGGGCTGTCTTTCCAGTACATGGGAGAGAATTCCAGTAAGCCCATTTCGGATATTCTTGGAATCTTTCTGGGCTCTGACAATTTCCTCATTGATAAAATTCCCACTAAAATCATCACTGACATTCTGATATCCCACGGTTCCTCTTTTCTGCAGACCTCCACCAGACAACGCTCCATCCAGTTCACTGAACTCTCACGATCACAACGGGAAAATCTGGAAGAATTCATCTCTAACAAAACAACAGCTATTTACTGAGCCTCTGTCCCACCATCCCCGTATTGCACAACCCGGAAAAAACCGGTCCCGCCATGGTTTATTCAGTCGCAGTCCAGTGGTTTATTTGATCTTTTCAGGCCATGGAGCACGCTTGTCAATTGACAATGACCGTGCTTCTCGGTAGACTTACCCATGGCAATTTTCCAGCTCACAGATGAAACAGTTTTCCCGGATCCGAGCCTTGCTGAAGACAATGGCCTTCTCGCCGTTGGCGGAGATCTTTCAGTGGAAAGACTGCTGGTCGCCTATTCAATGGGAATTTTCCCCTGGTACTCAGAGGGAGAGCCGCCACTCTGGTGGTTCACAGATCCCAGACTGGTCATATTTCCACAGGAGTTCAAGGTATCCAGGCGCCTTGCAAGGACCCTGAGAAATACACCTTTCACCATTAGTTTCAACCAGGCATTCAGCAAGGTAATCAACGCCTGTGCCGATACCAGAACAGAAAGCGGTGAAGGAACCTGGATCAGTGAAGAGATGAAGAAGGCATACAATGAACTGCACCGGGCAGGCTTTGCCCATTCGGTGGAGTGTTGGCTTGACAACACTCTCGCGGGTGGACTGTATGGCGTCTTGCTCGGCCATGTGTTTTTCGGCGAGTCCATGTTCACTCGAATCAGTAACGCTTCAAAGGCTGCCCTGGTGGCCCTGGTCAATCAGCTCAGGCAACAGAACATTGCCGTGATTGACTGCCAGATGACGACGAACCATCTTCTCAGTTTCGGAGCCAGGGAAATAGACGGATCATCCTTCCGTAATCTCCTTAAACAACATATCATTCTCACAGAACCCATGAGCGGATAACAGGAACATGACACCAGAAAAACATACAGAACGATGCGATGGCTGCGGAAAAGAAGCAGAACTCACTGAAACCCACGGCAATGAGTTCTGCCGGGAGTGCGTGGAACTTGCGGCAACAATCCAGAAGAAGCCGGAAACCATAAAACGTATCTGCAGTCTCATCAAATCAGATCTGCATCACGAGCAGAGCACCACCTCTGAGTGCGGCTTATCCGTCCTCCAGGATTTACCGGAAGTACTCGATGCAGTCCGCTATCGCACCAGGGACAGGGAACTGAACACCTGGTATGTCTCGGTGAGTGAACTGGACGGTAACCCGGTGGAGATCTTTGCATCCACTGCATTTGACCGGGATGACCACCTCCAGTCCCGGATATCCAATCTGACCACCATCACCAGACTGGTCTCCCTGATCCTGCGCAATGTATTCCTGGGCGAAGTCCTCACCCTTGAAAAAACCATCAAGCAGCTGCAGAGAAGTTCACGACAGAAAAACGATCTGCCGGATATGCTGACCAATGTCCTGCGGAGCTACCGCAGGGATGTGGAGGAATAGACTCGGCTCTCAATATTCAAAATCGAAATCATAGACCAGAGCCGACTTGTCAAAATGCCGCAGTACCTTTCGCAGTACATGGAGTGTGGGAACATGAAAACGTATCTCCCAGGCAGGATTCGGGGTGGGGGTTTTTGAAAGCAGGGTTACATCAAGAAGTCTCATCTCCTCGGGAGCCACACCGAGCAACATCATAACCCTGTGCTGAGTGGCCGCCATGATCACCAGTGACTGGGGTTTATCAACTCTGGTCTGTCTCAGTTTCCATCGTAAATCAACAATATCCTCCCGCTGAAACTTTGTCTTCTTCAGCTGGGGACACTCCTTATGGTGAATGGAGAGGCCCCTCTCACTCAAAAAGGCAAAGAGACCTTTATCCGTGGGATTGGGCTTGCAGCAGGCGGATATCTTGATGGTCACCGGATCAAGGGTGGTGAGTTCCACCTTGTTCAACTGTCCGGTGGGCTTTACCAGTGGCGACTGCCCCTGATACAGTGTCTCCTTGATTTCATGGATCAGACTCGACAGATGAAGGCGCCCCTCTCCGACATGGATATACAGTTCATCCAGGTCGGAGAGGGAGAAATGGCTCAGCAGCCTTGAGAGGTCCTTGCTCTCAAGCAGTTCAAAGGGAATACCATAGCGAAGCATCTCCTGGGACACTATGGAACGACCGATTACCTGAGACAGCTTCTGCCGCCGTATCCGAAAGGTTCGTGACAATTCGGCCCGGGCCCTGGGGGTACGACAGCTCTCCAGCATGGACTGCTGAAACTGCAGCGGATGGTCGGCACGGAGCACCCGGATAACATCACCGTCACGAAGCTCATGGTCACTGGGGAATTTTTTACTCCCAATCATGGCCCCGATACAGCTGTGACCGATATCCGTATGTACCCTGAAGGCGAAATCAAGCACCGTGGACTGGGCCGGCAGACAGAAAAGATCACCCCCCGGAGTGTAGGTGTAAATCTCCTTCTTGCCACTGGCGGCGATAACCTCCCTGTAAGACCCGATCTCCCCGGAACTGATCACATCAAAGAGCTCCTGAATCTCTCTGATAAAACGTCTCTGGGTACTGTTTTTTGAACTCCAGTCTTTAAACAGGCCCCGCTGTGCCCGACGGGCCATATTTTCGGTGCGGATTTTAAAGAGATATTTGTGGCCTTTGATATTTGCCCTGGCGTGCAGCCCCTGATAGCCGGTGGGTTTGGGATTTGCAATAAAATCCCTGATGGTTCGGGGAATGGGGGGAAAGGTCTGATTCAGAATACCGAGCACTGAATAGCAGGACTGACTGCTGTCAGCTATAATTAATATTTCAAGTGGGTTATCTATCTCTTTGCGTAAAATCCTGTTGGAGGGATCATAGTATGCCCAGAGCCCCTTGGTACGAATTGTCACATTGGAAGTCAGCCAGACTTCTCTGGTTTTCCGCTCAAGCCGTTCCACAATCTCGATGGCCTGGGGAGATTTCTTTAACTGCCTGATCTGGCTGAGGAGTTTTGCCCCCTGCTTGGGAAATTTATAGGAAAGAGCAAGATTATACATCTCCCGTTTAAGACTGAAGAGACCAAATACCGTGGCAAGGGGGGCATAAATATCCAGGGTTTCATCGGAAATCTTCTGGCGCTTGTGTTTGGGCATCGCACCAAGGGTCCGCAGATTATGAAGCCGGTCTGCAAGTTTCACCAGCATCACTTCCGGCCGCAGTGCCGCTCCTGAAAAAATCTTCCGGTGGACTTTTTTGGAAAGGGCCTGCTTGTCGCTGGAATCCTGGGTTACCTTGGTACATCCCTCGACAATGGCGGCAACATAGGAGCCAAATTTCTCACCGACAAGTGCAGTGGTGACATAGTCCACATCTTCAACGGTGTCGTGAAGCAGTGCTGCTGAGAGGATCTCAGGATCAACCACATCCATCTCCTCCGCCAGAATCTTTGCCACAGAGCAGGGATGCATAATATACGCCTCCCCTGATCTGCGCCACTGATCATCATGGGCATCAGTGGCAAAATCAAGGGCATCCCAGAATATATGGGCCTTTGGCGCTGTCCCCAGCAACTGCCTCATCTGGCTGCGATACAGCTCTAGGTCAAATGGAATATACTGCATAAAAAACCACGAAATATCGTTCTTCTATGGAGATCCCGCAGGAAATCCGGAAATAAAATTGCTTTTCAAGCAATCATGACTATCCTACTCAATACAGAAGTCGGTGTGTTATCAGGAAATAAATCTGAATCCGTAACGAAAATCTGGTAACATATGTATAGAACACTGATTTTACCAGTCTTCCTGTAGACAGCAGACGGGTTTCCTCTTCACTCTGTTGTGCGATTTCGCCCTGGAGGGCGTCCGCCCACGGATTCAGAGTACATACTAATAACCTCACCAAGCTCAAGTCAACTCTACCAAATTAATAGCTTCTTGGAAAAACAAAAAAAATAATGCGAAAAAAAAGACACGTTAAACAGAAGAAAAAAACTCAACGAACATCTCACAGCCGCCACAACCAGCAACAGTCAAGCCATCAAGACAGCCTCTACCAGCAGGTCTTAACAGTTCTCTACACCGCAGCAGGCCCTCTGGATTCAAAGGACATATTCAAAGCACTGGATCTCCCCTTATCCAGCAGAAAACCCCTTCACAAGCTGCTGACCCGCCTCAGTAATGAAAAAATTGTGACGCAGGTGGATAAACACAGCTACGGGCCAGGCCCCAAAAACGGTCTTGCAGAAGGCATAATTGATCAAAACAGTAAAGGATTCGGTTTTGTCAGCAGACTCAGCTCGCGACTTGGTCCCGTACACTATACAAGGGATGCGTTTATCTCCCCTGCAAACATGGGAAACGCCCACCACGGCGACAAGGTTCTCATCCGGATATTCAAGGTGAAAAAGGATGGCAGACCGGAGGCGGAGGTACTCTCAGTCCTGGGCCGGGGCCGGATACAGATGGCCGGATTTGTCACGTTTCACGGCAAAAAGGCCGTTGTTCACCCGGAAGATCCCAGATATCCCTTTTCCATCCTTCTTCAGGGCAAGATACCTCAGGACCTCCATGAAGGAGATGCGGTCATCGTAAAAATAAGCGGTGAAAGTGATGGAAACCATGAGCAGGGAACCCTTGTTGAAATCCTGGGAAACCCTGATCTGGTTGACGTGCAGATGCGGCTCGTTATTGAGAAACATAATCTGCCCCACACATTCAGTACAGAAACCATGGAGATGGTTGAAGCGATCTCCGATGAAATCGTTCCGTCCACAGCAAGACTTGACTTGCGCGAGATCCAGCACGTGACCATCGATGGTGAAACAGCAAAGGACTTTGACGACGCCATTGCGGTAACAAAGACCCGGAAAGGATACAGACTTCATGTCTCCATTGCGGATGTATCCCACTATGTACAGCCGGGGACACCACTTGACAAAGAGGCGTACCAGCGGGGAACATCCATCTATTTTCCCGGGCGGGTTATTCCCATGCTTCCCGAGAAGTTGTCCAACGGACTCTGCAGCCTGCTTCCCGGAGAAGACAGGTATGCCTTTACAGCCATCCTTGATTTTGATCGCCAGGGACACCTGCTGAACAAAAAATTCTCAAAATCCATCATCAACTCAAAACAGCGTTTCACCTACACCACTGTTCGCCAGATCCTCATTGACAGGACCCCGAAAGTCAGGCAGAAACACAAAGCGTTTCTCACACCGCTGAAATGGGCAGGAGAACTGGCCACCGAACTGATGAAACTACGTGAGGCACGCGGCTCAATCGGCTTTACCATTCCGGAACCCTTTATGACCCTTGATGATGAAGGGAGGATCTCCTCCATCAGGCGCTCTGAGAGAAACTTTGCCCACAAGATGATAGAAGAGTTCATGCTTGCCGCCAATGAGGCCGTGGCTGAAACATTCACCGAAAACCACCTCAACGGCCTGTACCGGATTCATGAGCGCCCGTCCCCTGAGAAGATCACTGAATTCGTTGAATTCGGACGTTCACTGGGTCTTGACCTGCCGCCACTGCGTCAGGATCCCGACTGGTTCGGCCAGGTGATTGCCCTGGTGGCAGGGAGTCCCAAAGAATACGTTATCAACAACCTCCTTCTGCGCACCATGCAGCAGGCCAGGTATGATGTCAAAAACGTGGGCCACTTCGGTCTTGCAGCAACTGACTACACCCATTTCACATCCCCGATCCGCCGCTACCCCGACCTCACCGTACACAGAACCCTGCAGGACTTCCTGCAGCGCAGTACAAAGGCCAGGGTCAAGGTCAGAAAAAAAGACACTGGAATCCCCATGAAAGAGATGGGGGTCTTTCTTTCGGCACGTGAGCGCGTGGCAGTAACAGCGGAACGGGAGATGAACGACAGACTGAAAGTCCGTTTTATGCAGAACAAGGTGGGGGAAATCTTCGAAGCCGTCATCTCCGGTGTCACCGGATCTGCCATCTTTGTTGAACTCACCGACCTCTTTGTCAGTGGCGGAATATCACTTACCACCCTTAAAGACGACTACTATGTTTTTGATGCAAAGCACCACCGGCTTTACGGGAAACACAGCGGCAGATCTTTTCAGATCGGCACTCTCTTAAAAGTTGTCCTGCTCGATGTTGACCTGCGCCGGAATCGAATCTATTTTGGCCCGGTGGCAGATGATAACGACACAACATAAGCGGAAGCTTTATTATTGATACTTGACTTGAATGGATATTTCGCATAAAAAGTTGATGGACTGATTGTAATTTTACTTTATAAATATCTGCTGTACCTTTTAAACTGCCTTTCTGGAGGACCCCGACTATGGAAGAAGCAAACTGGCTCACCACAATCATCGCAAACCCCTTTGCCAAAGGCCTGGCCATTGGCATTTTCTTCTGCATTGTCATTCTGGTACGCGGATATATGCGACGTCGGGAACTCACCAAAGAGGTTTCAAGATTACGCACTCATCTGCATACAAAACTTGAGATTGACTCCAAGGAAAATGAACGACGCAAGCAGGAGCTTGAAATTTTAAAGCAGGAGCGGGACAATCTTCGTATCACTGTCCAGTCACTGAACCAGAAACCGGGACGTAAAGAAATCCGTCAGTTTTACATCTACCAGACAGCACTGGATATGATGTTTGAGAAGGCACCCGGTTTTGCACCCGCATGGCAGATCACCCTGAAAGAGGCGGAAAACCTCTTTGAGAAATCTGAAAAAGGTGTTGTCCCGTTACTCAAACGCTTAATGCCCACCAACCCCGACAAGCAGGTTGAGGAGTATGAAAAACTGAGCAGGGTCTCCCTTGAGGATACCATTGGCAAATAACGCCCTTCTCAGCTTTTACAGTTATTCACACCACAGGCAGTAATCATAAACGGCCATGAAACAGCCAATCTGTTTCATGGCCGTTTTCTTTTTTCAGGCAACACTGACCCATGCAGAACATCCAGCTTCTCGACAAAATAGCCATTGTCCTTGTGAACCCGAAATACCCGGAAAACATCGGGTCTGCAGCCCGCGCAGCATGGAATATGGGTATAAGCCGCCTCATTGTGGTGGCACGGGAATACCCGGATCACCAGCGGATGGTCAGGCTCGCCACCCATAATGCCGCCCATATCATCGACGCCATGGAATTCCACGAAGATCTCGGGGATGCCCTGAGGCCCTTCTCCCGAATCATCGGCACCACCGCCAGAAAAGGACGTCACCGGGGACCGGGGAACAGCCCCCGGGACATCATGAACATTATCCTTCCCCTGCTTCCCGAAAATGATATCGCCTTCCTCTTTGGTGCGGAAGACCGGGGACTGACCAACGAAGAACTCAAATACTGTCAGCATCGCTCAGCCATTCCAACCGCCGGTTTCTCTTCCTTAAACCTTGCCCAGGCTGTGGCAATTCACTGTTACGAAATATTCCATGCCGTGGTCCATGAACAGAAAGAAGCTCCCCGGGGGCCAAAACTGGCGACATCCCATGAGGTTGAAAAGATGTATGATACTGTGAAAGAGAGCCTGGAGCACATTGGCTTCCTGCAGGAAAAAAACCATGACTACTACATGCGCAACATCCGGCATTTTCTGGGAAGGATGGAACTGAAATCAAAAGAGACAAAGCTGATTCACGCCATCTGCGGCACCCTCCAGTCACTGCAGTTAACCAACGAGCGCAACTAGCAGAGATACCAATTCGTAACTCCAGTTCCCTTATCGCCACAACTCTCGTCATTGGTAACCGGAAGGAGAGCCCGTCGACATACCCGCACAACAGGATATCATACTGATATAACAGTCTTTCAATAAAAAGGAAGAATAATTATCACCGTTGGCATTCTTTTCGCATAGATGGATGCAGGTCAATGAAGACCGTACTGACAACACTTTCTGGTGAAAAAATGATTTCCGCTACAAACTCTGCTCTTTCCGGACTCCAGGCCTTTGGAACCAAAATCAATTCCAATGCCAACAACGTGGCCAACGCCTCAACAGATGGCTACAAAAAGACCCGTGTACTTATGTCCAGCCAGGAGCCGCAGGGGGTACAGGCCACCGTGCAACAGGTGAACAGTCCCGGATCCATGCGTATGGAAGAAACAAATGAGGGCAGTGAACTGGTGGAAGGTTCCAACGTTGAACTGGCAGAAGAGCTTCCCGAATCACAACTGAACAGCCGTTTCTATCAGGCCAACCTGAAGACCATAGAAGCAACTGATGAAATGACAGCAAGTCTCCTCAGCATCAAGGCATAAACCCGAATCCGTGAACATCCAGTGGAGATGATGTCTGTTTGATGTGGACGCCCCACAGGGCGAAACCGGAGAACGAGTATGGATTATCACGGATTCGAGACAAAGAGACTTTAACAAGCTTCCCCTAAGCCTGCCTGCAGGCTACTTCTCCTCCACCCGTTGCAGCGGACAATCGCTGCAACGGGGTTTTTTCTTTTTACAGAATTCCTTTGCCACAGAAACTATCAGTGCATGAAACTCATTAAACAGTTTCACATCACTGGGGAGACTGTCCATAAATTCCTGCTGCAGACTGAAATAATCAGTGTCCTCCTCCACCAGCTGATGCCTGGAAAAGACCCGGTGGGTATAGGTATCTATGACGAAGACAGGTTTCTGTGCCGCATAGAGAAGAATTGAATCCGCGGTCTCCGGCCCCACCCCCTTCACCCGTAACAGATTTTCACGACTGGATTCCAGGCTGTCCTCAAAGAAGAATGCAAGCTCACCTTCATACTCATCCTCAATCATCTGAAGGAGATTCTTCAAACGTTTGGCCTTCACATTATAGTAGCCTGAAGGCCTGATGTACTCGGCGAGCAGATCCTGATCCAGCTCACGCAGCGCCTCAAAACTGAGGCAACCGCGATCTTTTAAATTCCCTATGGCTTTTTCAACATTCCCCCAGTTGGTATTCTGAGTGAGTACCGCACCCACCATCACCTCAAGCGGAGTCTCTCCAGGCCACCACCCCTGCTCGCCATAATAATCATGGAGCCTCTCATAGACCCGGAGAAAAAGATTACTGTTTTCCTCTTCCATTGCCCAATCAGTCTCCCAGGCAGATGCCGATTTCTCTTGCCGTAAAGACTTTATCACTGTTCAGATCCACTTTTTTTCGTGACTTCACCGCATCTTCCAGGGGAACAGAACTCATGTTGGGAGAGACCAGAGCCACCATGTGCCCGAACCGGCCCTCTTCAACAAGCCGCACTGCAGCCGCCCCGAAACGCATGGCAAGGAGTCGGTCAAAGGTCGTTGGCGAGCCACCTCTCTGCAGATGTCCAAGCACCAGAGACCTGGTGTCCTTGCCGGTCCGCTCTCTTATTTCAGCGGCAACCCATTCTCCGATTCCCCCCAGGAGCACTTCACTTCTTCCCAGTTCAGCCATCCCCTTACTGATTACTTTTCCACCTGCCGCCACAGCACCTTCAGCAGCAACAACAATGGCATAATCCTTTTCATGGAGGGCATTATCCATTATTTTTTCACACACCTTCTTCATATCAAAGGGAAGTTCGGGGATGAGAATGGCATCAGCTCCCCCGGATATGCCGGAGTAGAGAGCTATCCATCCCGAATCCCTGCCCATCACCTCCACCACCATAACCCTGTCATGAGACTTTGCTGTAGAGTGGAGTTTATCAAGGGCCTCGGTGGCTGTGGCAACTGCGGTGTCAAAGCCAAAGGTACGGTCAGTGGCTTCAAGATCATTATCTATGGTCTTGGGGACCCCAATCACCGGCATCCCTTTTTCCGAAAATTTGCGGGCTATCTCAAGACTGCCGTCACCACCTATGGCAATATGACAGTCAAACCCCATCCGCCTGAAATTATCCAGTATCTTGTCAGAGACATCAACAACCTTCATCTCCCCTGCAAGGTTTTCAACCGGCATGGCAAAGGGGTCCCCCTTGTTAGTGGAGCCAAGGATCGTCCCTCCGGTTGAATAAATATCTTCAACATCAGAGACATCAAGGCGGTGCAGCTCATCCATGTCAAGCAGTCCTTTATAACCACTGCGACTCCCGTACACTTCCCATCCTCTTCTATAGCTGGCATGAACAACGGCATAAATCACGGCATTCAGACCAGGGGCATCACCACCGCCTGTGGAAATAACAATTTTTTTCATACCTGAGACCTTTTTTCTTCACTTTTGCTCTATAACATGTGATACTGCAGTATTGATAAAAGACAGTTAGTCAATGCTTTATGCTGGAATGCCCAATATCGACGAATATTCTTTCCCACAAAGGAATATCTTTGGCGACGTTTTTCATACAACAGAGATTGACTTCTTTAAGTGAGTTATTATGGTTATATGATATCATTTTTACCGATGATGAAAAGCACAAACTCACATATCGGTCAGATAACGATATTTTCAATTGGCAAACGAACAAAGTTTTTACTTTGCTACTTTTTTTATTTTACAGGAGGTTTTCATGTCTGATTTCACAGTAACAGACCAAGCAGTTGAAAAGCTCAAGGAATACTTGGAACAGAACAACATCAGTTCTGCCCTGCGTATTGCCTTGATGCAGGGTGGCTGAGCTGGCCCTTCATTGGGATTGGCTCTGGATGAGCCAAAAGATAACGATAAAGTATACGATCAGGATGATCTCACATTTCTGGTTGAAGAAGGATTAATGAATACCTGCGGAGCCATTAAAGTTGAGTTCATCGACGCCGGTCCCCGTTCAGGTTTTGGAATCACCTCCACCAACCCCATCAGCAGTGGCGGGGGCGGATGCAGCTCAGGATCCTGCGGATCCGGCGGCTGCGGCTGATTTCCACAGTTCTGCCAGGTGGTGAATCCTTCCACGGATTCACCACCTTTTTCCACACCCCTCCCAACTCTTTGCCCCACCCTGCAATTCTTATTGCAAAAATCCTGCCAAAAGCTTGACACACCCCTTTTTCGTCCTTAATTTTCCATACAGAGAAAAACGACACCAGGTCTAGTCACTTGGTTTTACAATATTTTTATGTGTTTATTCATTCAAAGACACAAAGGGGGGAAAGGACCATGCAATTCGACAAACTTACAATTAAATCCCAGGAAGCCATTCAAACTGCTCAGCAGCTGGCCCAAAACAGCAACAACCAGGAAATACGAATCTCACATCTGGTAAAAGCCATTCTGGAACAGCCTGAAGGAGTTGTGGTTCCAGTTCTTCAGAAAATGGGAATCGATCCGTCAGTGATTCTCATGGAGACCGGGAAGCTCATAGAGAAAATTCCGCAGGTAAGCGGCAGTGGCGCCGGACAGGCCTACCTGTCAAATGATCTGCGTAAAATCATAGACAAATCATTTAACACCGCAAGTCAGATGCAGGATGACTTCATCAGTCAGGAGCACCTGTTTCTTGCCATCATCCAGGACGGTAAATCGCCAAGCGCCAAGATGCTCAAGCAATTCGGCATTGACGAAAAATCATTCCTCAATGCACTGACAACCATTCGCGGCAACCAGCGGGTCACTGATCAGTATCCGGAGGAAAAGTACCAGGCCCTTGAGAAATACGCCAGGAACCTCACCGACATCGCCAGACAGGGAAAACTGGACCCGGTGATTGGAAGGGACGAGGAGATTCGCAGAATCATCCAGGTACTCTCAAGACGAACCAAAAACAACCCCATCCTCATCGGCGAGCCGGGTGTTGGAAAAACTGCCATCGCAGAAGGCCTGGCCCTGCGAATTGTCAATGGCGACATTCCTGCCACCCTGGACGGAAAGCAGGTCGTTTCCCTTGACCTCGGCGCCCTGATTGCCGGGGCAAAATACAGAGGAGAGTTTGAAGATCGACTCAAGGCCGTACTGAAAGAGGTGGAAAAACGTGCAGGAGAGATCATTCTCTTCATTGACGAGATCCACACCCTTGTCGGGGCCGGTGCCACCGAAGGATCCATGGATGCCTCCAATATGCTCAAGCCCGCCCTCGCAAGGGGTGAACTGCACTGCATCGGGGCTACCACTCTTGATGAGTACCGCAAGTACATCGAAAAAGATGCCGCCCTTGAGCGACGTTTCCAGCCGGTACTGGTACAGGAGCCTTCTGAAGAAGACACCATTGCCATCCTTCGCGGAATTAAGGAGAAATACGAACTGCACCACGGTGTCCGTATTCAGGATTCCGCCACGGTTGCCGCGGTTACACTTTCCAGCAGATACATCACAGACCGTTTTCTGCCGGACAAGGCCATTGACCTGATCGATGAAGCTGCATCAAAACTGCGCATTGAGATCGACTCCATGCCGGCTGAAATTGATAACCTTGAGCGCATCAAGATCAAACTGGAAATTGAAAAGGAGGCCCTGAAAAAAGAAAAGGACAAGGCCTCCAAGGAGCGCCTTGAAGAGGTCAACAGAAAACTCGGAGAACTGAACGACGAACTCGCCTCTCTCAAGGGGCAGTGGACCATTGAACGGGATATAATCCAGTCCATCCGTCAGGCCAAGGAGGATATCGACGAGGCAAAAATCGAAGAACAGAAGGCGGAACGCTCCGGCGACCTGAGTCGTGCAGCAGAAATTCGCTACGGCAAGATTGTTGAACTGCAGAAAAAACTGGACAGTGCCAACGCAAAACTCCACGAGATCCAGGAAAGCAACCAGATGCTCAAGGAAGAGGTCGGGAGCGAGGATGTGGCAGCCGTTGTGGCCAAATGGACCGGTATCCCTGTTGACAGACTCCTTGAGGGAGAAAAGGACAAGCTGGTCCACGCTGAAAGTGCACTCTCCAAACGGGTTATCGGTCAGCAGGAAGCCATCCAGTCGGTATCCAACGCAGTGCGGCGTGCCCGGGCAGGACTCCAGGATCCGGACAGGCCCCTTGGATCGTTCATCTTTCTCGGTCCCACCGGTGTGGGTAAAACGGAACTGGCCAGAAGCCTGGCCGACTTCCTCTTTGACTCGGAACAGGCCATGATCCGTATCGACATGTCTGAGTTCATGGAGAAACATTCCGTGGCACGACTCATCGGAGCGCCTCCGGGATACGTTGGCTACGATGAAGGCGGTTACCTCACCGAGGCGGTACGAAGGCGCCCCTATGCTGTTATTCTGCTCGATGAAATCGAGAAGGCCCACCCGGATGTCTTCAACGTCCTGCTTCAGGTACTGGATGACGGACGGATGACAGACGGCAAGGGCAGGACCGTGGATTTCAGAAACACCATCATGATCATGACCTCCAACCTGGGAAGCGACCTGATCATCAAGATGGCTGAAAACAAGGAAACCGAGAAGGATATCTCCAACCAGATTGAAGAGATCCTTCACCAGCAGTTTAAACCGGAATTCCTCAACAGGGTGGATGAAACCATTATTTTCCACAGTCTGTCCAGAGAAGACATGTCTGGAATCATTGATATCCAGCTGCAGCGTCTTAAAAACAGGCTCCAGGAAAAGAAGATCACCCTTGAGATCAGCGACAGTGCCAAAGCTCTGCTGGTTGAGAGCGGTTACAATCCACTCTATGGAGCAAGGCCTCTTAAAAGGGCCATCCAGAGACATCTCGAAGATCCTCTGGCCATGGAAATCCTTGCCGGAAAAT
>Ga0256834_1001738_pt1 | contig 14396 bp, 17 predicted proteins | sample 4281140metaG_FD_190536 | JGI IMG/M metagenome (GOLD analysis project Ga0256834, IMG submission 190536) | Hydrothermal vent microbial communities from East Pacific Rise, Pacific Ocean - 4281-140 | ecosystem: Environmental > Aquatic > Marine > Hydrothermal vents | place: Pacific Ocean: East...
TACTTTTTCTTGACTGTTACCGGATTGTACTGCTTTCTTTCTCTGAATTTACCCTGTATTATCATCATTGAACAGCATCACTCTATCTCCATTTTTATTTCACTACTGTATATATCTATCAGCTTTAATAAAAAACTACCATAAAATCGATCTGCAACTCCAATCTAAACGACCTTCTTCTTTCTTTAGCTTATTGAGGCAGTAACCTCTTTCTGTTGCTCTGGTTTACGGCTATCTGCCCTTTTTTGGCATCATCACAGTAAAACCTAAAGATTAATAATAGCAGGGCAATACAGGTATTATGGTTTATTTTCTCAGTGAGACTGAGAATAAGTATATGACTATGTGTTTGAGACCGAGAATAAGGAGCAATCCTGTACCTGAGGAGCTCAGAGGCTGGAACTGGCACACTCCACCTTTAAAACCCTATTATGAAATCAAATTGCCTATGTATGCTGTGTGCAGCAACTACTGTAAAACGGCAAGAGATGTTTATCTTACTTTTGTTGAAAATGTTAAAGGTGAAGAAAACATTAATATTTCTTTAGGTAAAGCAATCCATAAAACCGTTGCTGGAGCGGTTAGAGCAGCCAAGCACTTGGAGTTTGATGTACCACCTCCTAAAGTGACTGCTTTTCAGGATGCGATTAAAGAAGTCTGGGAATACACACTTTCTGAATGCAAAACAGCATTTCTCAGAGCAAAATCCGAGCAACCCTACGCGAGTGAGGAGGATATTCTTGCTACATCAATACCTTTTCTTGTCGAACACAGAATGGATGGCGCTCTTCTCGGGTGTTCGGGATTGATATCTGTGGATTGCTATGATTATATGAAGAATATAATATTTGATATTAAAGTAACTTCAAGCCCGAACGAACTGAACAGACTTTACACAACAGGGTATGCCTTGGTTATGGAGAGTATATATGAGATTCCTGTTGATATTGGATGTATTGTAAATATTTCTTTTATAAATGGAAGGATGAATATCTCTCGTGATATTCATTATATAGATGCAAATCTGAGGAGCAGATGGGTGGAAGAGAGAGATAGAAAGGCCGAGATAGTTTATGAGGGAAGAGACACTGGGATACCTGAGGAATGTTACCAAAATTGCATGTTTAGACATGTCTGTTCGGGTGGAGATCGTTAATGAGATTGATAATTGATGGTTTTGGAAAATTCGTTGGAAGGGAGGATGGACTCATAGTCGTTAAAGATAAAGGTAAAGTCGTGAGAAAAGTAAAACCCGATGAGTTGAAACAGGTGATATTCTGCGGTAAAGCATCGATAAGCACGGACGCGATAGCATTACTTCTCAAAAATTCTGTTGACGTAGTATTTCTTGGCAGAAGCGGGGATGTGACCGGCAGGCTTGCACACCCATTCGTTGGTACAGCAAAAACGAGGAGAGAACAGTATTTGGCTTATAACGACTGGAGAAGTATTCATCTGTCGAAAGAGATAGTTTCGGCAAAGATCAGAAATCAGGCCACCATTCTTGGTAACCTAGCCAAGTCCAGAAAAGATAGCGACCCTTCCACTGCCCAGAAACTGAAAGATGTGAGAACCGAAGTTCTTTCGGTTCTGGATGATGTGTCTGATGTGCATGGTGATAAAATAGACGATGTCAGGGAGGAGATACTGGGCTTGGAGGGTAAGGCTTCGAAAGTTTACTGGGATGCAGTAGCTTTAATCATCCCTGAAGAGTATAAATTTTCAGGTAGGCGAGGTTTAATTCCCGGTCAGACAAGGTACGCACAGGATTCAGTGAACGCGTCTCTGAACTACGGATACGCCATTTTACACTCCGAATGTGTTAGAGCAGTGGAGTTGGCAGGACTTGACGTTTACGCTGGGTTTTTACACGCAGACAGGGCAGGCAGGACATCTCTTGCACTTGACCTCATGGAAGAGTTTAGGCAGCGGATAGTTGATAGGACCGTTCTGAGGTTGATCTCACGCAGAAAACTAAAACCTGATTGCAACATTGTTAACTTCGCCTGCACTCTTAGTGATGAGCAGAAGAAAGTTTTGCTGACCTCAATTCTCGAAAGACTTGATGCAAAAACACAATTTGAGGGGAGAAACTACAAGTATTCCACTGTAATTCTCAACCAGGCGAGAAAAATTGCATCCTTTCTTAGGGGTGAAAGAAAAAGCTACTCCGGATTCTGGCAGAACTGGTGATATCGTGGAGTTCGGTTACATAGACGTGAGCGATATTGTGCAGTACCTCTACTGTCCGAGGAAGGTTTACTTTCACAGAGTTGCCGGAATAACGCTTACAAGACCAAAAATGGAAGTTGGTAGAGAGTTTCATGACAGAATTGAAGATTCTCTGCGCCACAGACCTGATTTACTGTCCTGCAACGTTTACCTTGAGAGCAAAAGATACGGAATAAAAGGGAAGGTGGATGCAATAATCGAAAGAGATGGAGAATATATTCCGGTTGATATCAAGTACTCAAAGTTCAGACATATTTTCTACCAGTGGAAGATGCAGCTGGTTGCTTATGCAGTTCTTATCGAGGAGAACTTTGACTGCACAGTAAAAAGGGGTTACATCTACTTTCCGGAAATAAGAAAGTTCGTTGAAGTTGAAATATCTCCTACTGACAAGAGAAGATTGTTTGAGATCATTAAGCAGGTGGAGGGAGTAATCAAACAGGGTGTATTCCCCAGAGCCACCAAGTCCAAGAAATGCCATTACTGTGAGATGTATAAGTTCTGTTTCGACTTTTGAAGTCACACGAAGTCAACCTTCTTCTCCTTTACGAGCTCCACTCCCGTGTTGCTTACAACTACAGCACTCTCCAAACACCTTCTGCAGAGGGGTATGACGAATAAGCAGTCTCTTTCATCTTTCACGAACTCTTTCACCTTTTTAACCAGAGCGTCTCTGTCGTTGGGGTTAAGTTCTCCTCTAAATGCCGAATACTGCACTCTTTCAAGTCCAAATCTTTCCAGAAGTTTTGCTAGCTTCGTTCTATTTCTTGTGTTTGATATATCGTAAACGACAAGGTGTATCATGGTTAATGACTGGAGTTCTCCAAGATTAGCCTTTCCAATTTCTCCACTATTTCCCTTACCCTCTTTTCAACCCTGTTTATATCTATCGGATGGGGATTCATACCGCAGTGGGCAAGGTCGTTTCTGACTTCTGAAATTTCCATCCACAGCTTTACAACACTTTTCCAGTCTTCCATATCAAGTAGGCCTATTGCATCTTTTACGAGGTTTATTTCATCAGCTCTCCCTTCTTTTTCTTTCCTGATAATATCCTGGCAGTGTCCAAGAGAGAGTTCAACACTCCTTCTGATATCTCTTTCCAACCACTCCGAAGTCCTGTAGTTCAGCCTGTATATAAGATAGCTCACAAGCAATTCCCTAGCAAGTTCAGCAGCCTGAACAAACAGGCCAAGCTCAAGCTGGTACTTTATCAGCTCCATCTGCTTTTTTATGCATTCAAAATCCAGGCTTTCACCCCAAACTCCAGCAAACCTCTTAATTTCCTTAATTTTGTCAATAACGTGTGTAGCTGGGGGCAACAGCACTTCTATTTCCTTTTCAGCTGGGTCAATTAGCTCCACAACTTTCCCTGCTGAAGTAATAGCTTCTTTTGGTCTTGACAGATGCACTGCAAGAGAAAATTCTTCCAAATTCTGTGCAAAACTCTTTAAAGCCACGGGTTTGAACTCCAGTTTCTCTTTGTAAGCCCTGTTTTGGGCTTCTTCCATCAATTTTCCAAGGTTTGTGGCATCTCCAAATTTGAGAAAATCTCTTACTGCGTTTAACCAGTCCAGTAAGGTTGTAATTTCCGTTAGATCCAGAATAGGTGTTCCTCTTTCGTCTCTGGCTTCATAGGCACCGTACACAACTTTCTCTATTTTTACGTTTTTCACTTCTTTGAGATAGGCTATTGAGAGAAAACAGACGAAAGGCAGCGAACGGAGCCCGTGAGTTATATCGAAAATTAGAGAGTCGCCCTCCTCAACCACAGACGAAATTTTTCTGAATATCTCCCACAGCTCATCCACATTTTTACCTGCCGGAATTTTAACTGTCTTGATTGAACGTACGAGATTATTTTCTTTTAATTTACTTTCAAGCTTTCTGTAATTTTCCATGGCCTGATCAGTTACCATAACGTAGAGTTCCTCTGGCTTAAAGAATTCACAAATCGCCTCTTGGATAAATTCAGTCTCTTTCTCCATTTTTTTGAAATAATAGTTTGCTCTATCGTACTTTCTTGTCTTCGGGCGACCTACACCTATGAAAGTTATGCACTTCATCGTATGTAATTGATTCGAATGCTATTTATTTTTTGTGTTACATTTTACCTGGATGTAATAATATAGATTTGGAGATTGTGCACATTGTACGCTTTATGGATGCAGACTTCAAAAGATTAATATATCATAATTTACCGGCTATGTTGGGATATACATGTTCACAGTGGATCCTATAACTTTTAAGCTCGAGAGAACTCTACGCGAAAAAGCGTACGATGAATTAAAAAATTCGCTGGAGCTTGGCGAGAACTCTTCAGAAGCAGAAGATGCAGGAGATGTAATCCACAGGCTCAAATATCTAAACGATGAGATATACTCTGCCATCTTGGATGGTATGTGGAGCAAAATACCAGCAGACACTCGATTTCCGGGATTCTTCTCAAGCCTCGCCGATCATGCTTTTGCCACAGTAACTATTGCAACACCTCTTGCTCTTGAAGCGCTCGGGAAAGGGGTGGATTTTGGTTCTGAATACAGTGGAGTACTTAAGGATGTTTTGAGACGGAGGGATGGAGTTATTGAAGTTACTAGGACCATTGCTTACCTCCACGACTTGGGAAAGCATCCTCCCAAGGGGCATTGCGAGAGAACAGAAAAGTACGTCAGAGATCTTCTGAAAAAAATTGGGCTTCCAGAAGAAATTTGTTCTGAGATTGCAGAATCAGCATCAAGGCATCATTACGGCTTTAAATATTCTGATGACTCCAGAAAACCTGAAAAAAAGCTGGAATGGGTGGTTGCTTTTGCTGATACAATATCTTCTGCTCAGGATAGAGCTCTGTCCGGCACTTTCCTCGAAATTCACGAGCCTTTCGCCTGGCTAAATAAGTTTACCTCTGCCGATTTGAATAGTTTCCTCAAATTACTCGATAAACTTAAATCAAACGGGCTGAAGGCAGAAGAAGTTGAAGATGTGGATAAAATCTGGGGATTACCTCTGAGTTTTGAGCGGGTTAGAAGTCAGAAAATCTTTGAGGCTGAGAAATATACGGGAGTGTCCAGTTTAGCCCTGTTTTGCTTTGAGGTTGCCGGTATCAGCGAGTTCGTGAAAGCCTCTGACATGAAGAAGTATTTTACAGGTGCGAGTTCGCTTGTGGATTATGTTCTTCTTGAGGCTAGAGAGATAGTCAGTCAGGAGGTTTGTCCTGAAAGCGTAATCTACGCTAAAGGTGGATCTCTTCTGGCAGTTATACCGCCGGGCATGTTTGAAAAGCTAAAACAGGAAGTTAGTAAGTTATTTGAAGAAGAGACAAAAATACTTAATTTAAAATTTCCAAAGAAATACGAATTCGAACTCTGGGAGTTTATGTTCGGTCCAAAGCTTTACTTCAGCAAAAGCACTCCACTTCTGCCATTATTAAAGAGAAGAAACTTTGGAAGTGTTGTATCTCTGGTAATAAGCTCTCTGAAAACTGAAAGTGTTGAAACAAAGGTTGAGGCCGTTAGAGTGGGTGAAATTTGCAGCGTTTGCAATGCCTATAAGGCTGAAAGTAAGATTAAGCTTGAAAGTGAAGAATTCGTCTGCAATCGCTGTAAAGCTGTTCTGGATATGAATAGTAAAATAAGGCCTGAGGCAGCTAAAGAGACACTCCTGAGTATCGACTTGAGTGCGAGTAAAGTCTCTCTTGAGGAGAACAGGACAGAGCATGAGACAGATGACGTTCTTCAGGATATCTCGTACTTCAGAATTCTTCGAAAAATGAAGAAACCGCTCGAAAACAAGTTAAAAAGAGAAAGCATGTTATCGTTGCTTATATCCAAGGGATTTAAGAAAATAAACTTCAGACCTGTTGTAACGTGGGATGAACTTGGTAAACAGCATGTTTTTGATTGTAGTTTTGGTGGAGAAGAGGGCGTTTACGATATAGCGTTCATAAAAGGTGATGGGGACAACTTTGGAAAAATCAAGAGCAGTGCATGCTCAATCACAATGCACAGACTGATGTCAAGGATTCTTGAGGACGTCATAGAGGACACAATAGCTGAAGCCTTGGCTGAAGTTATTGTGAGACAGATACGCCTGCTGAGAATTCACGATTCGCAATTAAAAGATATTTTCAAATCTGATGAAATCGGTCTTAAACTACCCTTCGAAATGATATTTGCCGGGGGAGATGACTTCTTCATAGTTCTCGACGCAGCCTTTCTGTTTACGTTCTTGATGGCATTTAGAAGTATTTTGCAGAGGAAGCTTGGTGAGAGAGTGGAAAAGCCGGAAAGTTACCTTGGCAAATCTGAAACAGACAACCTGTCTGTAATTCCGCTCGGAGTCTCCATGGGTGTGGCTATCGTGAAAAACAGGATGCCCGTTAGCTCGACATTGCAGGCTGTAAACGATATGCTCGAGAAAGCTAAGAGAAAATCAAAAAGTGAGGCTGGAGGATTTGGCGGTGAAATATTTGTTTTTATCAGGAAGTTTAATTCGATACCTTCAGCAGAAGAGATTGAAAAATTGAAGAATATAAATGAATCAGAAATAAACTTAACAGCGTTTCCAATGAGCGGTAAAGAACTTAAGGAGTTCGTTAGCAATCTTATGCATTTATTTGAGCTTGGAGCAAGGCCAAACTACATAAAGAAGGCTTTTGGCGAATTCGACTCTCTTGCCTGTCCTGAGGAGGCGTACATAAACCTGCTCTACAAGCTTGCCAGAGTTAAGCCACAGAGCGAAAAGGAGAGGAATGTGGAATGGGAGATTCTTAACTTTATCAGGGAGATTCACGGGCAAACATTCGGTAAAAACGTTGTTTACAAACATCTGGATCTGGCTGATGCTATGGAGATTGTGATTGGTGTAGAACCTTTAACCGGTACTGAGAGAGCAAGAATTCTGCTTTCCAGCGGTGATGCGATATGATGTGGTATGACAAGATACGGGTTGCACTGGATATCAGGGGGTTCAGGGTTGGCAGGGGCTACGGAGAAGTTGATGTAGATCTGCCGAGTGTGAAACCCGAATACGCAAGCAGCTCAATAAAAGGTCTTTTGAGGCGGGAAGCAGAAAAGGTCGTTAATCTGAACCTTTTTAATCTGGATAAAAGAGTTCTGTTCTCTGTTTTTGGAAGCGAGCTTGGACTGGAATCAGAAACACTAAAAGAGACAAAAGAGGGCAAAATAAGGATTTGCGAAGTTAAGAGTGATGTAAGTAGTGCTATTAAGAGGTACGGGATAAAAGTGAGCCCGCTTTTTGGCAGCGTGGAACTTAACCACCTGTTCTCCTACGAGTACATACCGGCAAGAAAGCTTGAGTTTTCAATCTTGCCAATGTTTCCTTTAACAGGTGAAGAGGCTTTGCTTCTCTACTGTAGCATTAACTTCCTCAACCACGACTGTTTGGGGGGTTTCGGTTCAAGAGGTCTTGGGTTAATAGAAAAAGTTAGAATTTCAGAAAATTTTGAAAACTTTGTTAGAGGTACTTTGAAGAATCTGGAGGGTAGAGAATGTCTCTGAAAGTAGCTTTGATTGAACTGCGGACTGTAGAGCCTGTAGTGGTTGTGTCTAAAAAGGGCAAAAGCAATTTTGTAGACTCTTTGAGATATATTCCTGCATCCTCAATACTTGGAGCTATAGCGAGGAATTTCGTATTAAAAAATGTCGCCAATAAGATAGGTATGTGTTCTTCCATATCGAGCCCGAACGAGATTCCTGAATGCGATGTCTGTCACGTTAACTGCAATTACAGGAAAATCTGGGTAGATAGGTGTAGGGACGAGAAAGGTTTTGGCGTAAAAGTATCCAACGCCGTTTCTGGTAAATGGGATCTGGATGATCCAGGTTTGCCCTGTCTTTTGACAGCTGGTGAGCATAGAGTTAGTGGTTACAAGAGGGACTTACTGCTAAGCCTTTTTGTGGAGCACTTTGAGAGGGAAACAAACAGTCCAAACCTCTTACTGAAAGAGGGGAATACCCTCGACTACAAAAAGAAAAAGTTCGGCTACACTGGAAAATTAGGAGATACTGACCTCGAAATTCTGCAGTTTGGCAGAGTGGCAATATCTGGCAGATGGAGAAGTTCTGAGAAAGGCTATCTCTACGGGTTTACTGCCTTTACGGGTAAGCTGAGATTTATCGCTGTTTTGCCGGAGGAAGTGCTTGCTGATATTGGTGAAAACCTGACCGTCGGTGCTTGGAAATCGAGAGGACTGGGACTTGTTGAAGTCAAAGTATTAAAAGAAATGGATGTTGAAGAGTACGTTGAAAGAAGGACGAAGGCAATAGTTGATGGCTTTAAAGAGATTGGCAAGCTTCTTTCGAGCTACATTGAGGGATGTTACGGGACCTATACTTTGCTTACAGACTCACTTAAAAATGTAGATTTGGGCATCAAGTATAGTGTTCACAGGGTCAGGCGTTTCAAGAGGTTTGAAAGAAGAAAAGATGGTGCTTACTTTATTGTATCTGATGTTGTATCTATGGGGTCTGCAGGAGTTTTTGAAGTATCCGATCAGGAAGTAGAATCTTTTGCAGAGAAACTTGCTGAACTCGAGCTGAAATCGGATAAGCCCTGGTTTGATTGGTTATTTTTCAATCATCCCGTTCATTGCAGGTTTAGCTCTCTAAAGGAGGTGGCGTAATGAGTCTGGAGGAAGCGTGCAAGATGCTGGAAGGAATAAAGCCCATAAAAGATGAAAGCTCTTCAGAAAAAGGAGCGGTCACGAAGAGCTTTCTAAGGAAAGTGTTTGAACTGATTGAGTCCAGCAAAACTAAGGATGAGTTTCTACTTTCAGTGGCATATATGGTTGCAAGGAACAAAAAATTTGACGATGATGATATCGTCAAATTCTACATCAGGCTAAAGAACTTTGTAAATGAGCTTTCTGGTGATAACTGGAAGAATGCGGTTAGAGATTTAATGAAACTGGTAATTCAGATTTACTACATCAGAGCGAGTGGAGTTGATGAGGTATGCACGACAGGCTGATTTCCAGATATATACTTGAGTGCGTGATAGAGACAGAGGAGCCACTGCACATCGGTGCGGGTAAAGGGGAATTCGTTTCTGCTGTCGATAATCCGGTTGTAAAGGTTGAAACCAACGATGATGTAAAACCGATTATACCTGGATCGAGCATAAGGGGTGTTTTGAGGTCTCACTTCACAAGAATTGTAAATTCTCTGCCAGAAGAAACACTTGAAAAATGGGGGATTAAAAAATCCGAAAAACTTGAGGAAATAAGAGAATTCCCGTCAAAAGACGAAAAAGATAAAGAAGGAATGATGTACAAACTTGGCACGCTTGACAAGTTCTTTGGCATACCCGGACTGGCATCACCTCTTAAAATAACTGACGCTGAAGCTGGTAATGTTAAGCTGTCAACGAGAACTCACGTGAAAATCGATATTTCAACTGACCGGGTTGAGAAAGGAAAACTGTTTACCGTGGAGTTCGTTGAGGGCACATTCAATTTCAAAATAATCTTCGACGAACTCGATGGAGAACACTTTGAGGATGTAAACGACTTCTTCAAGAATGTCTTTTTGAAGGCGATGTCTAACGGTATTGAGCTTCACCTTGGTGGCATGAAGTCGAGGGGTTATGGCCTCTGTCAGTTAAAACTCTCGAAAGCTTTGAGGTATACACCTGAGGCACTGGCTCTTGGCGAGGAGCCGGAGGTGGTTGAATAATGGTGTTCGAAACGTACAGGCTCATTTCCCAGATGGAGGGGAGGATTGTTACCACAAGCCCATTCAGAATTGGTGCTGGAAAGGGTCTGAAAATTATGGAGTCTGATTTGCCAGTTGTAAAAAACGCCTCAGATGTGCCGGTAATTCCGGGATCGAGTTTGAAGGGCTTCTTTAGAGGGACACTTCAAAGACTGCTTAAGCTGCAAAATCTTGATGAGAACATACTTGACGAAATGTTTGGAAGTGTAGCAGACCAAGCTCACGCCTCAGCTCTCCTGTTTCACGAACTGGTAGCTGAGAAGTACGTGCTCAGTGAGAGAAAACATATAGCCATAGATCTCGAGAGGGGTTCTGTTAGAAGGGGTGGGCTGTTCAACGTTGAATGTGTCATGGATGGTGCAACATTTTCTGGAAAAATCTTCACAGCGAGGAATTTGAGTGTTAAGGGAATCGCGATGCTGAAAGCAGTTATGGATTTCGCAAACAGCGGACTTTCGAAACTTGGAGGATTTAAGAGCAGAGGCTATGGCAGTGTGGAGTTTAAAGTGGATAAATTTAGGTTAATTCTGCCGGGAAAAACCGTTGAGGACTTAAGGGCTGACCTGAAAATCAACGGGTTACTTCCGAAAAGTTTCGACACGACAAGAATAAAACTTAAGGATAATGAAGTGACTGTGGATAACGCAATTGTAGAGGCAGAGGTTAAATCAGCACCCAGCTTTTTTGGCGTTGAGATAGTAGTTTCAGGTGAAAATGTAGGCAAACTCTTTGATGAGATCTTGGAATCTGTAAGCGGAGTGTGAGAACGTGTCATACTACGACTTCGTTTGCGTTGATAGCGTTCGCAGATACGTTTTGAATCCGGATATGCGGTTAAGTTCGGAAGTAAAAAATGTGGTTGTTTTCAGCTTCAGCTTCAGAGTAAAAACTCCCGTTCATGTGGGAAGTGGGATGAAAGAAGTAAGACGCAAGGGAGGACAACTTGAAATCGTTCTCAAACATTACAGAAACGGGGATGGGAGGCTGGTAATACCGGGATCAAGCTTTAAAGGTGCAATATCTACAAACTTTCTTGCCCTGTCCGGCTCCATGGAGGACACGTCCAATCTCTTTGGAGCTACTAACAGGATCGCAGTTATATCAAAAGTTATGTTCTCCGATCTCACACCCGATTCGGACAGAGCTGTTGAGAAAGATGTTTTGAGACAGTGGACTCCAAGGAAAAGAAAAAGAGACTGTGTAAAATTCTACACGGATAAAGCACCCAAAACCGAGTATTACGGAAAACTGGAGTGCATACCTGAAGGCTCCCGTCTGGATGGTGAGGTTGTTGGTTACAACCTGAAACCTTATGAAATCGGTGGTTTGCTGGCATCTGCCAGTTACGGTTTTGAAGGTGTATTTAAAATTGGATACGCTAAACCTCAGGGTTTCGGACAGATGAAGCTCGAGAAAGCGTCGGTTAAACTTGTTGGGATCAGAGGATTTAAAATCAAGGAACAGAAAGCTGAAAACCTTAATGAATTCTTGCATGCTTTTGAAGAGAGGTATCGCAAAAGGAAGATTCGTGAAATTGCAAGAAAAGTTTTTGCGGAGGTGGGAGTGTGACTGCAGGGGACGTTAACATAGTACTTATCGCAAAAAGGTTCTATGAGAGTTTACCGAAATACTCTAGGGATAAGGAGGTTTCGAAGAGGTTGCAGGATGCAGTAAGCAGTACTATCAGAAACGCGTGTTACGATTTGAGGGTGGATTTTTCTAAGGAAACTTTCAAGAAACATCTTCTTGCGGCCTTTGTTGATGCAAGAATTTTTGATAAGATAAGGAGAGATCGCAGAAGACTGGAGAACTGTTTCAGAGTTGTGGATCAAGTTGTAGACGATTTATTTTCTGAGTTAAAGTGTTTAAAAGGTGAAGACAAGTGGAGATTTTTGGAGAATATAATAAAATTGCACGTTGTTAGAAGGAGGCTCGGATCAGAGTGGTCACAGTAATTAGTATAGGTGATGTTAAGTTTAAAATTGATAATTATTCTTTGGTTTGTTCAACTGAGGGTTCTATAGATGAATTCGAGGATCTCGAAACCGTAATAGGTAGTATAGCGAGTAGTGGTAGTACTGAACTAGACATTAGACTATCATTTAAGTTAGGTTGTCTAAGTTTTAGATGCTTGATAGATGGTAGAGAAGCATACTGTCCCGTGCTGGTTTTGCCAGTGTTATACAAAGGATATTCTTTAAAGACTAACTTTAGCAGCCGTATCAGGTCTTTTTTGGGTAGATTGTTGTGTCCCGATACAGAGACTGCAAAAATATTCTCAGATTTTATAGAGCATTTTTATTTTGTGTCTCTGAATGTTGGGAGCAATTACCTTCCAGATATTCTAAATCGGATTTGTGAACACATGAAAAATGAAATGAAATCAGAGAGAGACAAATACAATGAAATACATAAAAATTTTATTCATATATCTAATTTAAAAATAGATACATTACAATCGCTAATTGATTTGCACAACGAGTTGAATGAAATCGTTAACTCAAGCGATTATACAGAATCTGAATTTTCTGAGTTTATTGAAATTATGCATAATTTTGTCTCATTTCTGTGGATTGTATGTTATGCTTTTGCGTCCTATATCTTTAGTAATCATCTAGGATATCTAATGTTGTTTTCAAAATCTAAAGACTGTCTTGATTATATATTTATAATAAATTAGAAAATATACCTAGTACATTTGAAATTAATATTAACAAAATATGTTTTATATTAAATAATATAAATAGATTTAAGGAGAAACTAAACAATGAAAATAGAATTATAGAATTGAGAAATGAAATATTTCACTGTATAAGAGGTCCGTCTCTAAGAGTTGATAACTTTGTGCCTCAAGTAGGCGGATTAGAAGAACACTTATTGATGTACGAGGAAATATTTAGTGATATTGTGGATTTATTGGGCATATTGTTAAATCATTTGGAAACTACAATGGAACTGGGTGAATACGATGATTTCTGGTCGGTTAGGGACATTTTAAGTCAGATTAGCGAATTCAATCCAAGAAGCATTTTTAATTTATTCAGATGGTTTTACGACATTTATTGCAATTTGTACTGTCTGGACGTTTTGTCTGAGTATTATTTATGATTTGGCAGTGTGTATGTATCAGTAAACTTATAATTATTATTCAAGACATAAATGGTAAAGTACACTCAGCAAACATTTAAGCAAGCTTGAAGAGATGGGACCAATAATGGAAAGCTCAAAACCGGCTAAATACAGACTAACGGAGTTGGGAGAACTTGTGCTAATGGTCTTGAGCTGAACCCTTAGTTTATACCGGATAAACAATATATTGCCGTGCATGCATACGCAATCACATGAAAACGATTTCAATCAGGGATGACATTTACAGAAAGCTTGTCGAGATTAAAGGAGAAGGAGAGAGCTTCAGCGACGTGATCGAAAAACTTCTCGAAAAAAAGGTGGATATCAGTGAGTACTTTGGAGTCTTGAAGGATAGCAAAACTCTTGAGGAAATTGAGAAATGCCTGGAAATGAGGAAGCGCGCGAGGATAAGGTTATGATAGTGCTAGACACGAGTTTTCTCATAGATTACTTTAGAGGCGTTGAAGTTACACGGGATCTGATAGATCCTGCAGAGGATGTTGCTGTAACAGTAATAACTTACCACGAAGTTCTTACGGGCCTTAAGAGAAAAAAGAACAAAAGAGAGGAGAAGTTTTTCAGAAAGTTCTTTTCTGAGGTAAGGATACTTCCATTCGACGTGAGGGCTGCTGAGGAGTCAAGCAGTGTGGCTGCAAAACTCATGGCAGTGGGAAAAGCAGTAAACACTCTTGACTTGCTGATTGCCGGAATTGCAATCGCCAACGGAGCTGATAAAATTGTAACACGGGATTTGGATTTTGTGGAAATAGCAAAAGTCTCTGATATCGATGTTGTTGTGTACAATGTGTAAGATCAGTTTCTTTTAATTCAATGTTTATAAATGCCACAGAAATTCTTCTTTCAATCCCCATTTTCAGGGGCTCTTCTCTGTTTCGCATGGCAGTGCTTCAAGGATCAGGTGGTGAACAGCAACTTTCAATCCCCATTTTCAGGGGCTTTTCTCTGTTTCGATGCATGTAACATGTTGCATGAAACATGTTTCATGAACAACTTTCAATCCCCATTTTCAGGGGCTTTTCTCTGTTTCATGAATTCCTGAAGTTGTTCAGAGTCAGTGGAGTGAAGTACTTTCAATCCCCATTTTCAGGGGCTTTTCTCTGTTTCGTGTCATTCACGTTTACTGTTACCTCTACATACAGGTCCTTTCAATCCCCATTTTCAGGGGCTTTTCTCTGTTTCAGTATCAAGGATCTGAGAGAAGAGACTAGACGAGATATCGACTTTCAATCCCCATTTTCAGGGGCTTTTCTCTGTTTCTAATCAAATTTACAGATTCGATTAGAG
>Ga0256834_1001739_pt1 | contig 14396 bp, 18 predicted proteins | sample 4281140metaG_FD_190536 | JGI IMG/M metagenome (GOLD analysis project Ga0256834, IMG submission 190536) | Hydrothermal vent microbial communities from East Pacific Rise, Pacific Ocean - 4281-140 | ecosystem: Environmental > Aquatic > Marine > Hydrothermal vents | place: Pacific Ocean: East...
TAGAAAAATGGTTTGATGAGCGCTTGCCGCTTCTTAGATTTTCAAAAGAGCATTTGATGGATTTCCCATCACCAAAAAACATCAATTATTGGTGGACTTTTGGCGCAGTGCTAGCAATAATGTTGGTTGTGCAAATTATTACCGGCATTATTTTGGCAATGCACTATACCCCAAATATTGAATTAGCATTTGACTCGGTTGAGCATATTCGGCGTAACGTAAATTATGGTCGCATTATTCAAGGCACGCACGCAGTTGGTGCTTCAATGTTCTTCTTTGCGGTATATATTCATATGTTTAGGGGTCTTTATTATGGCTCATATAAAGCGCCGCGTGAAATCTTATGGATTTTGGGCGTTGTGATTTTCTTGCTTATGATGGCAACTGCTTTCATGGGTTATGTGCTTCCTTGGGGTCAAATGAGCTTTTGGGGCGCAACGGTTATCACCAATCTTTTCTCTGCAATTCCTATTATTGGCAATCCAATCTTGGAGTTTTTGCGTGGTGGTTTCGCAGTGGATAATCCAACTTTGAACCGTTTTTTCTCGCTTCATTATTTGCTTCCATTCGTAATTGCGGCAGTTGTTGCGCTTCATATCTGGGCGCTTCATGTGCCAGGAAATGGCAACCCAACTGGTGTTGAAGTTAAATCAAAAGCAGATACGCTTCCGTTTCACCCTTATTTCACAATGAAAGATTTATTCGTTGTGGTGGTGTTTTTCATTCCATTCGCATGGTTTGTATTTTTTGCACCAGATATTTTGGGTCACGCAGATAATTATATTGAAGCAAACCCGTTTGTAACACCTGCTCACATTGTTCCTGAATGGTATCTATTGCCGTTTTACGCAATGCTTCGTGCGATTGATTTTGATGTATTATTCATTTCAGCCAAACTTGGTGGCGTGATTATCATGTTTGGCTCAATCATCATACTTATGGTGTTGCCATGGCTTGATAGCTCAAAAGTTAGATCAGGTGCATTTAGACCAATGTTCAAACCATTCTATTGGTTGTTTGTTGTGAACTTTTTGCTTTTGATGTGGCTTGGTGCGCAACCTGCTGAGGGTATTTATGTGATACTTTCAAAAACTGCTACCGCTTATTATTTTGGTTATTTCCTCTTGGTGTTGCCAATTCTTGGTCGCATTGAAACAACTAAACCCTTACCAAATAGCATTTCCCAAGCTATTTTGGATAATAGTAAGTAATTGGCAAAAGGAGAATAAAAATGAGAAATAAGAAAAACATTTTTGCTGTTTTTGCATTAATTGCTTCAATGGTTATTGCAATTCCTGCTTTTGCGGCAGGCGGCGGTGGCAAACCAGCTGAGTTGCAAAAGTGGAGTTTTGCAGGTGTGTTTGGCACTTATGATACAAACCAGTTGCAACGTGGTTTTCAGGTATTCCAAGAAGTTTGTGCAAGCTGTCATAGTGCAAAATTAATTTCATTTAGAAATTTTGGAGAGCCTGGTGGTCCAGAATATAGTGAAGATCAAATAAAAGCACTAGCGGCTGAATATACTATCATTGACCCTGAATTGTCAGAAGGAGAGCGTCCAGCAACTCCTGCAGATCGTTGGCCTTCACCATTTGAAACTGAGTTAGACGCACGTGAAGCTAATAATGGTGCTTTGCCGCCTGATTTTTCAGTGCTTGCAAAAGCTCGCAATATTGCAAAAAAATTCCCTATGAATTTTTATGATATGGCAACTGCTTATCAAGAAGGTGGCGCAGATTATATCTATAATCTTTTGATTAGCTATGAAGAAGCACCGCATGGTTATGAGCTTGGCGATGGTCAAGAATATAACGCATTTCTTGGTCGTGGTCTTTCTATGATGTCACCTTTAATGGAAGAATTGGTGGAATATGAGGGAACAGATGTTCCGCTAACGGTTGAGCAATATGCAAAAGATGTTAGCGCATTCATGTATTGGATGGCAGACCCACACCTTGTGCAACGTAAGTCAATTGGCTTTATCGTGTTAATCTTCCTCTCAATTCTTGCCTTAATGATGTATCTTGTTAAGCGCAAAATTTGGGCTGGTGTTAAACATTAAGTTTCTGTATTTTTTATACAGGGTAAACTAATTAAAAGCCCCTTTTGGGGCTTTTTTTCTGATTAAAATAAGGGGCTAAAAATGTCTATTGATCTTAAATCATTGGTTCGTACCATTCCTGATTACCCAAAAAAAGGAATATTATTTCGTGATATTAGCACCTTGATCGAACACCCAGAAGGGTTTCGTGAAAGCATTGAGCGGATTGCATCGAGCCATAGAGGTCTGGGCATAACTCATGTTGCAGGTATTGAGGCGAGGGGCTTTATATTTGGTGCAGCAGTTGCCATTTCGCTTGGTGTTGGTTTTATTCCTGTTCGTAAATCGGGTAAATTACCGGGAGAAACAATTGGGCAAAATTACGCACTTGAATATGGCGTAGATACTATTGAAATTCATGCCGATGTAGTAAGTGGTGCTGATAATGTTTTATTAGTTGATGATTTAATTGCAACAGGCGGCACAGCAATTGCCGCAGTACACCTATTGCGTCGAACAGGTGCAACACTCGATCATGCGGCATTTGTTATTGATTTACCAGATATAGGCGGCGTAGAAAAATTACAGACCGAAAATGTGCATGTGAATAGTTTAATAACTTTTGAAGGGCATTAACTTACCTGTCCAAAGTTTAAGGTTATTGCCATATTTTTGCTTAATTATGGCCTGATTGCTGATTAGTATTTACTATAAGTTTATGATTCAAATTCCCTATAAGGCAGATAAAAATATGAATAAATTTTACCAAACCATAAAAGCAACTGTATTTGCTGGTGTTTTTTCCTTTGTTGTTGTTAGTGCTAGTGCAAATGAAATTTTAGGACAATGGGAAACCGAAAGCGGCGATATTGCAAAAATTACTTTATGCGAGGAATCATTTTGTATAGAAATGACTACTGGGAAATTTACAGGAAAATTGCTTGCAAAACTGCAATATGAGGGTGATGCTTACAAAGGCATTGTTTATAACCCAGCTGGTGACAATGAATTTGCAAGCACAGCCGCACTTAGTTTAGACACCTTAGAATTAAAAGCATGCCCTGTTGCATTTTTCTGCAAAACCCAAAAGTGGGAACGCTTACTTGATTAGTTTTTTAAGCAAAGGAATTTTCACCGCCCACATGCCAAACCGTTGTTTTAATGTCGGCTTGAAATCTCGCATTTTTGAAAAAGAAGCAACATCAGATTGAAAAACCTGCTCGCCTTTTTGGTTGGTTGCAACAATTTGCGAGAATAACAAACCCCAACCGGGAAGCGAAGCAGATGTGCGTTTCGATATAACGGTTAATTTATAGCTGATGCAATCTTCAGGTCTTACCGCTTGTAAAAATGCCATTTTTTTAATACCGGGGGAGGGGCCAGAAACTCCGGGAACTATCCCCTCAGCCACCATTGCCTCTTCTCTTTTAGCTATTTCATCAACCATTAGACGATGCCCAACACATGCCGTATGCCAACCAGAGGCAATTATGCCACCAAAATGCGAATGTTTGGCGAGTTCTGGGTCAGTGTGGAAATATTGATTATCATATTCTTTGTTATATTTAATAATCTCTTCTTGCGTGAAGCAATATTGCCCCAATTCCATAAAAGCACCCTCGCTAATATCTTCAAACCACATTGTCATGCTGTCGCCTCCAAACCAATTTCAGGGTTACGCACATCAATTAAATTATTCAGCGTCATAATCATCACAGTTTGATTTTTTTGATTTTTAATATCAAAGTCAAGATTAACAATGCCCCATTGCGGCTTAGATTTCGCTCGCTTTAACAAGGTGATAGTAACCGTGCCACCAATAGTATCATTTGCCATAACGGGGCGTTTCCATTTAAGATCGGTAATGCTCATGCCACCAGATGAGGCAAGCGTACCGGGAAAATTCTTCAGCGCCATTTTTATCGCAATCGCCCCAGTTTGATAACCCGAAGCGGCAATGCCGCCAAGCAAAGAAGCCTTCGCCGCTTTTTCATCAATATGAAAAGGCAGTGGATCAAACTCAAGCGCAAAGGTTTTTATCATTGTCTTGGTGACTTTGGTTTTGCCAAGATCAACTGTTTGCCCCAAATGCAAATCTTCAAAATGCAAAAAATCTTTAGTAACTGGGTTGCTCATATTGTCTCGCTTATTCTTAGTGCATATTTATATTTCCCTAGGTCATTAACTCAGTAAATTACCCTTAGTTGTTAATCACCCCTCCGTGTCATTGTGGCGAAAGCCGCAATCCAAAATGCTAGCAAAAAGTATATTTTTTGCTATTTTAGTTTGTTTAAGTATCACTAGATTGCGGTTTTCACCACAATGATGACAGAGTGCTAAGAAAAGAGTCTAAAATCTTCTCTCAAACATATAAAAACTCTAACCAAGTTGACGTAAACGTCAAGTAAAATCTAAAAATAACAACTTAAGTATTAAACTTAAACAGCATCACATCGCCATCTTTAACCACATATTCTTTGCCCTCATCACGAGCCTTGCCTGCATCTTTTGCCGCCACCTCGCCGCCAAGTGTCACATAATCATCATAAGCAATAGTCTGCGCCCTAATAAAACCACGCTCAAAATCGGTATGAATAACCCCCGCTGCTTGCGGAGCTTTTGTGCCTTTAGAAATCGTCCAAGCCCGAGTTTCTTTTGGTCCAGCGGTGAAATAAGTAAGCAAGCCTAATAGGTCATAACCCTCAGCAATCAGGCGGTTAAGCCCGGGTTCTTCTAAGCCAAGTTCAGCCAGATATTCTTTTTGCTCATCATCTTCAAGTTGGGCTAATTGGCTTTCAATTTCAGCAGAAATAACCACCATAGCCGCCCCTTGTTCCTCGGCATATTTTTTAACACTCTGCGTCATTTCATTGCCGTTAGCGGCGCTATCTTCGTCAACATTACAAACATAAAGCACAGGCTTTGAGGTGAGAAGTTGCAATTCTTTAAACGCTTTTTCTTCGTCTTCTAAACGCTCAACAAATCTCGCAGGTCTATCATCTTCAAGCACTTTTATAGATCTGTGAACCAAATCAAGCGTAAGTTGCGCTTCTTTATCTTGGCCCCGAAGTTTTTTCTCTAAACCAGTAATGCGTTTTTGCAAACTCTCAAGGTCGGCAATCATCAATTCGGTTTCAACAATTTGCGCATCAATTATCGGGTCAATCTCACCACTAACATGCACAATATCAGGGTCTTCAAAACAACGAAGCACATAAGCAATAGCATCAGTTTCACGGATATTTGCTAAAAATTGATTGCCCAAACCCTCACCCTTTGAAGCGCCTTTAACCAGCCCAGCAATATCAACAAAATTAAGCCGAGTGGGCAAAATCTCTTTAGACTGCGCAATAGCGGCAATTTTTTCAAGCCTCTCATCAGGCACACTAACCTCACCAACATTAGGCTCAATAGTACAAAAAGGAAAATTAGCAGCCTGCGCTGCAGCGGTCTTAGTCAACGCATTAAAAAGCGTAGATTTACCAACATTAGGAAGCCCAACAATACCACACTTAAAACCCATAAAAATTCTCCAAAAATCGCGCACCAGTTAGCGGTAGAAATGATTTATAAACTGGATAGATTTGAAAGGGGTTTAGGTCAAGTGTTTTGATTGTTAGCTAAGCTTTGAGCTGGGTTTAAGGGGTGTGTGTTATTACCTCATCAAAGCAGGAAATCCTGTCCACATGAAAACCAACTCAACCTCACCCTGAGCCACACTCCGCCCTCACCCTGAGCCACACTCCGCCCTCACCCTGAGCTTGTCGAAGGGTGGATTTGCGATTTCTTCGCCCTTCGACAAGCTCAGGGTGAGGGTGGAAGAGCAAGTTCAGGATAGGGAGGATTAAGTTAATTTATGGTGGATCAAAAGCTACCGCAGTCAAGCGGTAGTTTGTATAGTTGTGTTGGTAAGTTAGTAGGTATAGTATATCATTAAGTAATATTTATCTTTCGTAACGAGGGCTAAATATTAAGTGCAAAAATGCCTCTAGAAATCTTAACAGGGGCATTCCTTTATCTTCTGATATAAGTATATTTATTCGAGTAAGGTTAGCTTTTATCCAGCCGTTGATATTGTCTACATTTATATTATCTGTAAATTTAAAATCTTTTAAAATTGACTTTGCTAAATTGCTTTGAGAGCTATTTGGGTTATAATGTTGAGATGAATATCTAGCATTTGATTTTGGTCCCACTAATCCAATTTTTAATATTTCACTATTATAAATAAAAATATATACTGCCATTTTCCCTTTAGGCAAACTAGAGGGAGAGTGTGGTGCTTGTAAATAATTAACCTCAATATCTAATAGACTAATTTGATAGTTTGCCAGTTTGCAGGCCTTTATAAAATCTCTAATCGAATTATCTATTTTTGCTTGGATATCCATGTTAAATCTTTCAGCATATTTTAAGTCTACCATCATCTTTCACCCCTTGGCATATGTGCATTAGGAATATCTCGTGAACTATGCAATATACGCAAAATTGCTATTTCATATTTCCATTCCGTAAAAATAATGACATGTGATGATTGTGTTTTGCTCCGTATTTCTTTTCCTAGTTCTGGGCGAACTCGACCGAGTTTGGGGTTTTCTGCTATAAACTTGAATGTCTCATATAAATCATAAATATATTTTTCTGCTTGCTTTTCACCCCAGTTATTCTCAGAGAAAATATAAATATCTTGCAAATCTTCTTCTGCATCTCTTGAAAGAAAGAAGCCGCTCATGCAGATATTTTTCTTGCTTTTGCTTTTTTAATAATCTGCTCTGGTGTTGCCCTGCTAATAGAGCCACCTTCGACAGAATCAATTCCCAACTGCACATCATGGCGCAATCGTTCTAGTTTAAGATAATGCTCGCCGTGTAAACGCAGTGCGTCGCGAACAACCTCGCTTGCGTTGTTAAATGGACCCGAGCCAACCTGCTTGGATACATATTTTTCAAGTTCTTTTCCAAGAGAGAAATTCATAAATGTTACCTCCAATTTTTAATGGCATTATGACTTTTATGTAAACTATTGTCAATTATTTACATAAATCCTATCTAGTCACGTTTTATTAACTTCTTCAACATATCAGCCATTTTATTTGTTGGGGTTGGTTTTTCTTCAATTGTGAGGGTGATGTTTTTATTAGGTTTTTTTGTTTTCTGTTTCTTCTCTTGTTTTTCACCATTCACCGCCAATGCCATTTTATTCATAAATTGTGCATCATTTTCATCAAGCAACAAGCCAACATTTTGTGCCGCCGCTTCCAGCAATTTTTCTAGCCATTCGTTGTCGCTTTTTGCAAAATCGCCTAACACGTATTTGGTTACTTGTGCTTTATGCGCGGGTCGCCCAATGCCAAGTCGCACTCGTTTATATTCTTTGCCAATAACAGGGTCAATCGAGCGTAAGCCGTTATGACCGCCGTTTCCTCCGCCAGTTTTCACCCGCACTTTACCAGCCACCAAGTCTAACTCATCATAAAAAACAATAATATCTTTGGGAGCGATTTTGAAAAAACTCGCCAGTGCCGCAACTGAAGCGCCAGAGCGATTCATAAAAGTTTGCGGCTTTAATAAAAGCACTCGCTCACCTGCAATCTTGCCATCACTAAAAAGTCCTTTATATTTTTTCTTGAACGCAGGAAAACCATGCTCACTAGCAATCGCATCTATTGCCATAAAGCCAATATTATGGCGATTATTACGATAATCATTTCCGGGATTTCCAAGACCAACAATCAGACGCATTTTTTAAACCCATTAAAAATATAAAAACCATCTATAGCCGTAAAAAACCATAAAAAAAAGGGGTGAGAAAATCCCACCCCAAATTAAATTTACAATGAAACAAAGCTTACTCTTCTGAAGCTTCGCCCTCAGTTGTTGCTTCGCCTTCAGCACCTTCTTCGCCTTCAACACCATCTTCGTCTTCATCATCAGAACCTTCAGAGCGTAGGGCAGATGGAGCCGCAATAGTTGCGATTGTGAAATCACGATCTGTAATTGTTGGGCTAGCACCCTCTGGCAATTTAATCATAGACATATGCAACGCATCGCCAACATCTGTATCAGTGAGATCAATTTCAAAATTCTCAGGAATAGCAGTCGCAGGACAGTTAATTTCAACAGTGTGACGCACAATGTTAAGCACCGCACCACGCTTAAGGCCGGGGCTTTCTTCTTCATTGATAAAGTTCACTGGAATTTCAAGCGTAAGAATTGTGTTTTTACCAATACGTAAAAAATCAATATGTTCTGCTTTGTCACTCACAGGATTTAGCTGATAATCACGTGGAATAACTTTGTGCTTTTTGCCATCAATATCAATAGTTAGTAGGCTAGAAAGAAAACCACCAGCGTGAATACGCTTCATAGCTTCTTTATATTCAATAGCAATTGCTAGTGGGGATTGTTTGTCGCCATATATAACAGCAGGAATTTGTTTGTTGCGACGCAATTCACGAGCGGCCCCCTTGCCAACTCGATCACGCGCCAAAGCATTAAGCTCAGCTTGTGCCATTTTAGTCTCCAAATAAGTTAATAAACCAAAAGGTTTATGCCCAATCCTCCAAGGGTGAGAGGGCTTCATAGAGCGAGTTCTTAGTGTAAAGAGAGGCTAAGAGCAAGGGGTTTATTTGATAAATTGCTCTATTTTTAAACCTAATCAAACAAACTAGAAACAGATTGCTCGGTTGAAGTGCGGGCAATAGCTTCGCCAATTAAATCTGCAATATCTAAAATGCGAATATTTCCTGCTTTTTTCACCGCATCGGTTTCTTCAATCGAATTAGTCACAACCAACTCCTTAAGCTTAGATTGCGCAATCCGCTCTGCCGCCCCTTTAGAGAGAACACCGTGCGTAATATATGCAGAAACTTCTTTTGCTCCCGCTTTTAATAAAGCCTCAGCCGCATTCATTAATGTGCCACCACTATCAACCATATCATCAATTAAAATACAGCTTTGCCCCGATACATCGCCGATAATATTCATCACCTCAGAAACACCAGCCCTTGGGCGGCGCTTATCAACAATAGCAAGCGGTGCACCAATGCGCCCAGCAATATTTCTTGCTCGTACAACACCGCCTGCGTCGGGCGATACAATGGTCACTTTACTCGCATCATAATGTTTTTTGATGTCTTTTACCATAACAGGAGCAGCGGTTAGATTATCTGTAGGAATATCAAAAAACCCCTGAATTTGCCCTGCATGTAAATCAAGCGTAAGCACACGGTTTGCGCCAGACATGGTTATAAGATTTGCCACTAATTTTGCTGAAATTGGCGAGCGGGGTGCAGATTTTCTATCTTGTCTTGCATAGCCAAAATAAGGAATAACCGCAGTAATTCGCCGAGCAGAAGAGCGCCTTAAGGCATCAACAATTACCAGTAACTCCATTAAGTGATCATTCACAGGATAAGAGGTTGGCTGAATGATAAACACATCTTCACCACGAACATTCTCGTGAATTTCAACATAAATCTCATCGTCAGCAAAGCGGGTGATTTTGCAATTAGCCAATGGAATATTCAGATATTTAGAAATATCAGAGGCAAGCGCCTTATTTGCATTTCCAGCAACGATTTTCATCAGCTTTTCCTTAAAATAACAATGTGACAGTTTTGTAAAATTAACGTCTTGTTAACTCGCAAAACCAATAAGCGCAACCGCTTGATTGAGTTATTTTAGCGAAATAATTGATATTTGTCTGCCTTGAGTGACATTATGGTTAGTATAGGCACGATGCGAGAAATACTCATCAGAATTGGCACAAGTGCAACCGCCAACTTGCTCGACATTTTTAATCCCTGCAAACCTAAGCTCTGCCAAAACAAACTCGGGTAAATCAAAATGCTCACGGCTTGCGTTATTCAAAATATAGATAAACTCTTTCGCTCTAATATTAGCATTTATAATATCGCCCGCTCGCTCCGCTCCAATTTCATAAGAAGTTCCGCTAATACTTGGTCCAATCGCAGCAATAATATTTTCTTTTTTCGCCCCTAATTCTATCATAGCATTTATCGTGTTAGCAATAATTCCGCCCACCGCCCCTTGCCAACCAGCATGCGCCGCCCCAATCACGCCCGCCTCAGCATCAGCAAATAAAATTGGCGTGCAATCGGCAGTTAAAATAGATTGTGCAATGCCGCTTTGTTTAGTAACAAGCGCATCTGCTTTGGGCTGATAATCTTGTGGTGAATATTCATCAAAAACTACAACATCGCTTGAGTGAGTTTGCCTTACGCTGGCGAGAGTTGCATCATCGCCACCTATGGCATTTTTTGCAATTTTTCTGTTAATTTCAGCTTGTTCTTGTCCAAATAATATCGAACAGTTGAAATCTGCATTTTCATTCAAACCAAGCCGTCCATAAAATCCATGATTCACTTCTTTGAGCGAAGCGAGATTTTTTGCTTGTTCAAACGGAGCAGGAATCATTTTATATTCCAATCGTCATTCAGACCCAAAGGGCAGGGGCGCAAGGTTTTTGGAAGATATGCAAAGAGCTTTGAATAATTCCCCCATTTGATCTTTAGCGATTAACCGATTTCTAGCACTAGTAATTTCATCAGATAATGCGGGGTTAGCATTCATTAATTGCGCACTTCTTTGCTCAATTCCAAGTGCTACTAAAAACTCGCCTTGCGTCATTAGCGTATGCGGTTTTGCGCCTGCATTTTTTGCAACAGTTGCCAAAGCTTCAAAATCAACATGCGCCGTTAAATCCGCTAATCCGGGCTCTAGCAGCGGATCAACAAATTCATGTTTTTTAACTGCCTGAAAAGTCTCCCCCGTTTGGCTTTTAGCATAGCCATAATCAATCGCCAAAAATGCACCACCACGTTTTGCAATCAGTGCAGCAATTTCACCCATTAAACGCAGCGAGGAAAAACTAACCTCCCAAACAGATCCATTCTCTGCCTCACGGATATTTGGCGGTAAACTATCACTAGGAAGAACACTAGGAGTAAGCCCAAATTCACGCTTCCCCCCCTTTAAGCCAATCGCCCTTTCATGCCATTTATCATCTTGCTTTTGAAACTGCTTAATTGGTAAAGCATCAAAAAACTCATTAGCAATAATAATCAGTGGTTTATCATCACTTTTAAGTTGAGCAATTTCATCAATCCAAATCGGGTTATACGCCCCAAGTTTTTGTTTTTGTAAGTTGCGTAATGTCGGGCTAGTTTCAAGCAGGTTAAGCTGCATTGCATCAATCAAACCATCAACTTTATTAAGCACCCTAAAAGCATCTTGTAATAATGTGCCTCGCCCCGGCCCAAGCTCCACCAAATCAAAACTGTTTGGCGCACCCATATCTTGCCAGCATTGCGCAATAAACAGCCCAATAAATTCGCCAAACATCTGGCTAATTTCGGGCGCAGTAATAAAATCACCCTCCGCACCAAGCGGGTCAGCATTTTTATAATAGCCCAATTCTGGGTGAGTAAGACACAGCCCCATATAGGTTGAAAGTGAAATTGGACCTGCGGTTTTTATTTGCGCATCAATAATTGCATCAAGATTTTTTGTCACTATTTTGCCTTTGATATTCATGTCTTATATTGGTTTTTCTGCTTGCATAAATGATTAAAGCAATCCCTGCAATCAACATTGGTAAACTTAGCACCATGCCATAGGTCAACCAACCTTCATAAAGATAACCCTTATTGGCATCGGGCAGCCTCACTGTTTCTACCAATATTCGAGAAAGTGCATACCCAACGCCAAAAACTCCTGCAACTAATCCGGGTTTTCTTAAGCCATAAGCAATGTGGGTAATATAGCGAATGATTAAAAATAGCACGATACCCTCAAGTGCTGCTTCATAAAGCTGGCTTGGGTGGCGAGGCAAATCTCCACCATGCGGAAAAACCACTCCCCACGGAAGCGCAGTTTCACGCCCAAATAATTCGCCGTTAACAAAGTTAGAAATCCGCCCAAGAAAAATTCCAATCGGTGCCGCAACTGCCAATAAATCTAAACTTGATAAAATATTAGTTTTTTTGCTTCTTGCATAAAATATCATGGCAATAGCAATGCCAATCATGCCGCCATGAAACGACATACCGCCATTCCAAGTTTGTAAAATTTCTAACGGGTTTGATAAATAATAAATCGGGTTATAAAAAATAACATAACCAAGCCGCCCGCCAATAATTATGCCAATCACTGCCCAAAAGCCAAAATCAAACCATTGCTGTTTATCTAAGGGGGCTTTATTCTTTTCCCATAATCTTTTATTTTTTAATAAAGCTGCGCCATATAAAGCGCCAAATAATACGCCAAATAGATAAGCAAGCGCATACCAGCGAACAACTAAAGGGCCAATGGCAAAGGCAATTGGGTCAATATTTGGAAATGGCATTTCTAATTCCTATAAAAAAATCACTTTTACAGCATGCTTTTTATCTTTGGCACTGGTCAAGTGCAATAATGCTCACTACATAAGAGATAACGTAAATTTGAATGATAAATTTTAACGAGAGGGTTTGAATATGGACAAGAGTAACAAGATTTTTGATGAATTGGGCAAATTATTTGATAATGCCGCTGGCGTTGCCGATGGCGCACGCCGTGAAGTTGAGACAGCAATTAAATCACAGGTAGAAAGATTTGTTTCTGATCTTGATTTGGTAAAACGAGAAGATTTTGATGTTTTGCGCGAAATTGTGCAAATTCAAGAAGAAGAAATTCAAGATTTACGCAAAAGCTTAGAAGCGTTTAAACGTCGTAAAAAGAGTTAAAACAGTTTTACTGTGAAGAAAAATTCATGGTTAATGACTTGTTAACACCCTAGAGCAGATTATCCACTAAAGATTTGCATTGATTTGCCCACATGGGGTTGTCCCCACATAGGTAGGGCAGTGTAAGTTTAATGTATAGCGGGCGATTCTTTTCTGCCTCTATAAAAAAAACTCTAGGTTGCAAAATGACACATATAATTGAAATTGAAGAAGACACTTCCCTCCACCCAGTAGATATTATTGAGCATATTGCTTTAATAAATGATTGGGCGTTTGAACGTGCCGAAGCTGATGAGATCTCTATTTCTGTTAGAGGTGGCTGGAGCGATTATCATGTGTCTTTTAATTGGATGAATGAGTTAGAAAGCCTGCATGTTGCATCATCATTTGATCTTAAAGTTCCAAAAGTTCGCCAAAATGAAGTGCAAAAGCTAATCTCTAAAATTAACGAGCAAATGTGGATTGGTCATTTTGATAGTTGGCGCAATGAGGGGGCAGTGTTATATCGTCATTCGCATTTACTTTCAGGTGGTGCAGATATAAGCCCAATGCAATGCGAGGCGTTGTTACGCACTGCAACAGATGCGTGTGATCTTTATTATCAAGCATTTCAATTTGTGCTTTGGGCAGGCAAAGACGCAGATTTTGCACTTGCCTCAGTTATGTTTGAGACCCAAGGTGAGGCATGAATCTTGCACAAATAGATTCACTTATTTTAGTTGGTGCTGGCAAAATGGGCATGGCACTAGCACGAGGTTGGCTTAAGTCTGGGCTAAAAGCAAAAAGCCTGATTTTGATAGATCCAAAGCCAGCGCAAAGCGTGATTAATTTTGCCAAAGAAAATGATGTTTCTTTGTTAGAGGAAATTCCAAAAATCTCGGTAGAGGTTTTGATTTTGGCTGTAAAACCACAAATTATGCAAAAAGTTTTCACTCCAATTAAAGCCACAATAAATGATGCTACTCTTGTGCTTTCAATTGCAGGTGGCATAACCATTTCGGCTTTAATTAATGGGCTAGGCACAAATAATATTGTTCGCACCATGCCAAATACTCCCGCACAAGTGGGGCAGGGGGTGACGGGCGCAGTTGCAGCTTTTGCTGTAAGTGAAAAAGATAAAAATATCGCACAAGCTTTAATGCAAGCTTCAGGCTTGGTGCAATGGTTTGAAAATGAAGATGATTTAGAAGCTTTAACATTGGTTTCAGGTTGTGGGCCTGCTTATGTATTTTTGCTAGCTGAAGCAATGGCAAATGCAGGAATAGAGCAAGGGCTTAACGAAAAGCAGGCGAAAATTCTCGCCCGCCAAACAATCATCGGGGCGGCGGCTTTATTGCAAGACGATCCAACTGATGCTTCAATTTTAAGAAAAAATGTAACCTCGCCGGGTGGAATCACTGAGGCAGTTTTATCGGTTTTAATGGATAAAGATGGTCTACCCTCGTTGATGTCAAAAGCTTTTATTGCAGGGGCAAAGCGAAATAAAGATTTGGGTGAATGACTATAGAATGGATAGATTTTGAAAAAGTTGATATTCGCATTGGCACCATAATATCTGCCAGTGATCTGCCAAATGCGCGTAAGCCCGCCTATGTTTTACAAATAGAT